>Ga0209564_1000335_pt1 | contig 91079 bp, 109 predicted proteins | sample AraplaCol_mMF_r2_FD_184272 | JGI IMG/M metagenome (GOLD analysis project Ga0209564, IMG submission 184272) | Arabidopsis root microbial communities from North Carolina, USA - plate scrape MF_Col_mMF_r2 (SPAdes) (version 3) | ecosystem: Host-associated > Plants > Roots > Endosphere | place: USA... | reverse complement strand
ACGTCGAACAGCTTCACCAGCTGGGCGTCGTCGAGCAGGCGGGCATGGGCCAGACGGCGGTTCGACAGGCCACCCTTCTTGGCGAGCGTGATCAGCTTCTCCACGTACGGGCGAAGCTCCTTCGCCTTGGCGACGGTGGTGGTGATCTGCTCGTGCTTGATCAGGGCGGCGCTCAGATTGCGGAACAGCGCAATACGGTGAGCCGAGGTACGCTGCAGCTTACGGCCGCCAACGCGATGACGCATGGTAACTTCCTTCCGTTCGTTCGGGGGCCGTATCAGGTACCCCGGACCAGGCAGCGATAAGGGCCGCTGCCCAAAACCCTGTGCGCATTTCGCGAAGGCGCGCCCAAAGCGGATTCGGCGGCCGGAGTCAAGCAAATCAGCACTTCCGGTCGCCAATGGCCGGGCCCATCGCTGCGACGGAACCCGGACAATGCTGCGACCAACCCGGCCCGCGCCCGGTTAGCGCCGCCCTCCCGCGGTGTATGATTGCAGCGCCACACCCGGCATGCAATCAAAGGAGTATCGGAAATGCGTAACCCCGTCCGCGGCGGACTGACCGTCGCGCTCGGCGCCGGCCTGCTGGCCTTCTCCCCCGGCGCTTCGGCGCAAAGCCTTGGCGACCTGGCTGGCGCGATAAAGCGAAATGTCGAGCGCAGCGCCGGAGAGACCAGGCCAGCCCAGCCCCGCACCGCTCGGACTTCCGCCCCTGCCGCGACCACGGGCCCGGAGCCCTGGCCGGTCAATGTCGGCTCGCGCTCCATCGCAACGCCCTATGACTTCGAATTCTCGCCCGAGCTTGAAGCCAAGGGGAAGGCCTATCTCGAGTTCAGCAGGGTCGCCTGCAGCGGCTGCGAGGGCGGCCGCAGCTACGATGCCTGGGCCAATCTGATCCTGGGCCTGAAGCTCGATGCCTGGCACAAGCAGATCGGCGAGACTGCGGTGGGCGGGACGCTGAGCTGGCGCGGCCAGGTCAGCGACGGCAAGGTCACCGTGCTGAGCGACACCCAGGTCGGCCCCTATCCCTGCAAACAGGTGCGCTACTCCCTCGTCCGCCGCAGCGACAAGGCCAGCGCCGAGCGGCCGGGGCTGTTCTGCTTCGGCAAGGCCAGCTCGTTCGCCGGCAGCCCCTCCTGGGTCGAGGCCTTCTGAACAAGCAGGAAGGGGCCGCCTCTCGGCGACCCCTTCCCTTTTTTCCTTCGCGGTGATCGCTGGGCTTAGCCCATGATCTCCTGCTCGAGCTTCTTGGCCATCTCTTCGATGTTCTCAGGCGGCCAGCCCGGGATTTCCATGCCGAGGCGGAGACCCATCGACGACAGGACTTCCTTGATCTCGTTGAGCGACTTGCGGCCGAAGTTCGGCGTGCGCAGCATCTCGGCTTCGGTCTTCTGGACCAGGTCGCCGATATAGATGATGTTGTCGTTCTTGAGGCAGTTCGCCGAGCGGACCGAAAGCTCCAGCTCGTCGACCTTCTTCAGCAGGTAACGGTTGATCTGCGACGCGTCGCCCGAACCACCCTCGGCCGGAGCAGCCGCAGCCGCCATGCCGATCGGAGCCGAACGGGTAACCGCCGAATCGTCGAAGTGGACGAACAGCGCCAGCTGGTCCTGGAGGATGCGCGCGGCATAGGCCACGGCGTCTTCCGGGGTGATCGTGCCATCGGTCTCGATCGACAGCGTGAGCTTGTCGTAGTCGAGCTCCTGGCCGACGCGGGTGTTCTCGACCTTGTACGAGACCTGGCGGACCGGGCTGTACAGCGCATCGACCGGGATCAGGCCGATCGGGGCGTCCGCCGGACGGTTCGACGCGGCGGGGACATAGCCCTTGCCGGTGTCGGCGGTCAGCTCCATGTTGAGCGTCGCGCCATCGTCGAGGTGGCAGATCACGAGATCGGGGTTCATCACTTCGATGTCGCCCGACACGGCGATGTCGCCAGCCTTCACCTCAGCCGGGCCGGTAGCCGACAGCTGGAGGCGCTTCGGGCCTTCGCCCTGCATCTTGAGCGCGATCTGCTTGACGTTGAGGACGATGTCCGTGACGTCCTCGCGAACCCCTGCCAGCGAGCTGAACTCGTGGAGGACGTTCTCGATCTTGATCGAAGTGACCGCGGCACCCTGGAGCGACGAAAGCAGCACGCGGCGCAGCGCGTTGCCGAGCGTCAGGCCGAAACCACGCTCCAGCGGCTCCGCTACGAAGGTCGACTTGCGCTTGGGATCGCCACCGGGCTTCTTCTCGAGGCCGTTGGGCTTCTTGAGTTCCTGCCAGTTCTTAGCGTTGACCGACACGGGCTTTCCTCATGTTGGGCGGGACGAGAGGCATATCCCACCAGGTATTTACTGCAAGACCGCGGACCCGCCTCTGGGCCCGCGGCAACAAGCAGGAATGATCAGACGCGACGACGCTTGGACGGACGGACGCCGTTGTGCGGGATCGGGGTCACGTCACGGATCGACGTGATCTGGAAGCCGACCGCCTGCAGCGCACGCAGCGCCGACTCACGGCCCGAACCCGGGCCCTTCACTTCCACCTCGAGGGTGCGCACGCCGTGCTCGGCGGCCTTGCGGCCCGCGTCTTCGGCGGCGACCTGGGCGGCGTACGGGGTCGACTTGCGCGAGCCCTTGAAGCCCATCATGCCGGCCGACGACCACGAGATGGCGTTGCCCTGCGCGTCGGTGATGGTGATCATCGTGTTGTTGAAGCTGGCGTTCACATGGGCGACGCCGGCGGTGATGTTCTTGCGTTCGCGACGGCGAATGCGCTGCGGTTCACGTGCCATTGTTCGAGCCCTCCCTTACTTCTTCTTGCCGGCGATCGGCTTGGCCTTGCCCTTGCGGGTGCGCGCATTGGTGTGCGTGCGCTGGCCACGGACCGGGAGGCCCTTGCGATGACGGAGGCCGCGATAGCAGGCCAGGTCCATCAGGCGCTTGATGTTCATCGCGGTCTGGCGACGCAGGTCGCCTTCCACGGTGTAGCTGGCGTCGATCGCCTCGCGGATCTGCAGGACTTCCTGGTCCGAGAGATCCTGAACGCGACGCTCGGCGGCGATGTTCAGCTTCTCGGTGATCTCCTTGGCCTTGGCCGGGCCAATGCCGTGGATGTACTGCAGCGCGATGACGACGCGCTTGTTGGTCGGGATGTTGACACCCGCAATACGAGCCATGAAATTTGTTCTCCCAGCTCCACGGGGTGCCGCATGGCAGCTCGCACCCCATCTCGTAGCGTTGACTTCCGAAATGCAGTGGCACGACGAACACGCCAAGGCGCCGCCGTGAAACCGATCTTTCGGAAGATGCGCGACATATGCATCCGCCAACGCTGAGTCAAGCGCTGCGGGAAAGGCTTTCGCCGGAAAGGGACTCATACACCATCCCGCCTCCGCCGCCAAGCAGCCCGAAGGCGCACCGTCCCGGCATGCGACGCCCGACCAGATGGTCGAGCGATTCGTTGAATCTCTTGATAGACCCGTGCGTGCGCGAGGAGTGCCGGCGCCATGCTCCCAGAGAGCAGGTAAAGTCCTATTCTTCAAGACGCCCCGCACGCCACACAGGGCCGGGGTGACGATAAAGGACGGACTAGCCCTCCACCGCCAGCCGATACCCCGCACCGCGCACGGTATGGAGGATCGGGCGCTCGCCTTCCTCCAGCTTGCGGCGCAGGCGGCCGATATGGACGTCGACCACGTTGGAGCCCGGATCGAAGCGGCAGTTCCAGACATGCTCGAGCATCATCGTCCGGGTGACGACCTCGCCGGCATGGCGCGCGAGATATTCGAGCAGGTGGAATTCGCGGGCGACCAGCGGCACCGCCCGCCCGGAGCGGGCGACCGTGCGGGAAAGCAGATCGATCTCGAGATCGCCGACCACGATGCGGGTGGCCTGGGCCTCGCTCTCCGCCCGGTCGACGCGGCGCAGCAGCGCAGCGACGCGGGCGCGCAGCTCGGCGAAGGAGAAGGGCTTGGCGAGATAGTCGTCCGCACCGGCGGCGAGGCCGCCCACCTTGTCGTCCACCGTGCCGAGCGCGGAGAGCATGATCGCCGGGGTCTGGCGCCCCTGCTCGCGCAACAGGCCGAGCAGTGACAGCCCGTCCATGCCGGGAAGCATGCGATCGAAGATCCACAGATCGAAATTGCCCGTCTCGGCCCGGGCCAGGCCGGTACGGCCATCCTCGCAGGCTTCGACCGCGAAGCCGGCATCGGCCAGCCCACGCGTCACGAAATCCGCCGCAGCGGCATCATCCTCAACGATCAGGATCCGGTGATTCATCCGTCGCTCCAACCGCGTCCATCCGCTCCAAGAGAGGGTTGGCCGGCGAACAAGGGGGTGTCCGCCGGCCATTGCGTCGATGCCAGGGCAGCATCGGCGACTTCAGGCGCGTGCGGCCGGTCCTGCGCTTCGGGCGACGCCCGCCCCGCCGGGGCAGTGGCGGGGCGGGCACCCGGGCAACGATCGCGGGGGCAGCGATCGGCCCTGAGCCGAAAAGCGCGGAGAGGCGGACCGCATGCTGAAGACCTCTGCGTGCGACCGACGATCCCGCCGGCCACGGACCCCGGATACGATTACCCCCTGCCCCGGGCGGTGACCGGGGCATGACAAAAAGGTAATGTTGAGGACCTCTATTCCTCCCCCAGCTTGTCTCGGGGAGAAATCCGGGTTTCTACCGCTCTGCGGTCGCCTTCAACCTGGCGAGCTGGCCGGCGATCATGCCGTCGGCCGGCGCGGCGATCTTGCCGAGCCCCGGGCCGCCGGCCACCGCATAGGTGACGGTCAGCTCGGTCGACTTGCCATCGGCGCCCGGCTTGAGCGCGAAGGTCATCACGCCGCTGGCCGGCATCGCCTGGATCGGCCCCAGCCCGCCGCCGAGGCGCAGCAGCTTGTTCGGCTGGACGAAGAGCACCCGCAGATGCTCGACGCTGCCGCCCTCCGCCAACTTCTCGCAGAAGCAGCCGCCGGCGCGCGCATCCATCGAGAAGTTCGCGGCGTCGCCCGACCAGCTATGTTCGGGGTTCCACCAGCTCGCGGGCGCGACCAGCGTCGCCCAGAGCTTGGCCGGCGGCGCAGCAACCGCCAGCTTCTGCGTGACGGTGAAGCTGGTATCGGCAGACGCAGTGACTTCGGCGGCTGCCGGCGAGCCGGCGAGCAGTGCCAGGGCGATCAGCGAACGGGTCTTCATATTCCCCTCCCCTCATGAAGCGGGAGGATCATAGCGCGCAGAGCAGCATTCCAGAAGCGGCGGCGACACGGCGCGGCACTGCGACCTCGATCCGCTCGGCGGTCTTGCGGGCGAGCGACAGGTAATGGAGCGTGCCGTCGAGATAGGCCTGGAAGGCGCTGGCCGAGACATGCTGCCCGTCGACGAAGCGGCGCAGCGCATAGGGGTTCGCCGCGGGTGGGTTCAGGCCTTCGCTGACCAGGGTGGCGGAGCGGACCCCCGTAGCGGCGAGCAGCGCCGGCGCGGACGGATGGAAGGTGCCGCTCGGATAGCAGAAATGCTCCGGTGCCACGCCGCCGGTCGCCGCCAAGATCGCGGCGCGGTTGGCCTCGATCTCGGGCACCAGCTGGCCGATGCGGCCGGCGACATCGATGTGACGGTGCGTGTGGAGCTGGATGTCGAGCCCGCGCCTATGGGCGTCAGCGATCTCGTCGGGGCGCATCAGATGGAACTGGCGCTGCTCGAGCCATTGCTCGCCCACACCCAGCGCGTGGCCATAGCTCCGCAACGCCGCGAGCCGCTCACCTTCCGGCAGCGCCTCTATCCGGCGGATGACGGCGCCGCGATCCTCCCCTGCCTGCCCTGATGCCGCGATGAGATAGTCGACCGCGACATTGATCACCGGCAGGTCGCGGCCGGCATACCAGGTGGTGGCATAGAGCGTCGCGGGCAGGCGATGCGCTTCCAGCACCGGCAACATGTGACTATGGGTCGAGGCCCAGCCATCGTCGATCGTGATCACCACCGCGGCACGCGGCAGCCGGTCCGCGGCGAGCCGTTCCACCGCCTCGCCGAGCGGCAGCACCGGCAAACCCGAGCGGGCGAGACGCGCCATGCGGGCGGCGAACCTGTCGGGCGTCATGAACAGGCAGCTGCCGAACGGCGCGCCCGGCGCGAGCCAGAGTCCGTGATAGCAGAGGATGCGCAGCTGGCTGCCCGTCGCGCGGCGGGCGAGCGCGGACAGGCCGGTGAGGCCGGCAGCTCTCAGCAATGCGCGCTTGGGCAGCATCCAGTGGAATCCCCCGCCCGGCCCTGGCTGGCCGGACCGGGGGATCGTCACACTCCGTGCTTAAGCAGGAGTTAGAGCAACAATATATTACAAAGGCTTAGGCATTGTAGGCCTTGGCCATTCAACTCCCCCGGCGAGAAGCCGTGGCGGACGCAGAACGGCAGAAACTGAAAAGGCCGGGCATCACGCCCGGCCTTTCCCAACTCCCAGTCCCTCACAAGGAGGGAATCTCAGGCCTTGCCGTCGAGGATCGCGTCGATCTGCGCGCCCACTTCGGCGATGTCGGCCATGCCGTCGACCTTCCGTACCAAGCCCTTGGCCTCGTAGAAGGGCAGGATCGGCGCGGTCTTGGCGCGGTATTCGGCCATGCGCGTACGCACGGTCTCGGCATTGTCGTCCGGACGGCGCTTGAACTCGTGATGGCCGCACACGTCGCAAGTGCCCTCGACCTTGGGCAGCTTGAACTTGTCGTGATAGCCCTCACCGCAATTGGCGCAGGTGAAACGGCCTTCGACACGCTCGACCAGCGCATCTTCGTTCACTTCGAGCTCGATCACGAAATCGAGCTGGCGGCCACGCTCGCTCAGCAGCGTGTCGAGCGATTCGGCCTGGGCGGCGGTGCGCGGATAGCCGTCGAAGATCGCGCCCTTCAGCGTGTCTTCCATGTCCAGCCGCTCGCCGATGATCCCCGAGACGATCGCGTCCGAGACCAGCTCGCCGGCATCCATCACGGCCTTGGCCTGGATGCCCGTGGGCGTGCCCGCCTTCACCGCGGCGCGCAGCATGTCGCCCGTCGAGAGCTGGACCATGCCCCGCTCTTGCTCGAGACGCTTGGCCTGGGTGCCCTTGCCGGCTCCCGGCGGGCCCAACAGGATGATGTTCACTAAGCCTGTCCCCTCTTAGGCTCTGGGCCGCGCTTAACGCGCGCGACCCTTCAGCTTCGCCTTCTTGATCAGATCGCCATACTGGTGCGCCAGCAGGTGCGACTGGATCTGCGTCACCGTGTCCATCGTCACGTTGACGACGATGAGCAGGCTGGTGCCGCCCATCAGGAACGGAATGCTCATCGACGAGAACACCGCTTCGGGAACGAGGCAGATGACCGTCAGATAGGCAGCGCCGATCACGGTGATGCGGGTGAGCACGTAGTCGAAGTACAGCTCGGTGTTCTTGCCGGGGCGGATGCCCGGGATGAACCCGCCATAGCGCTTGAGGTTCTCGGCGGTCTCCTCCGGATTGAACACCACGGCGGTGTAGAAGAAGGAGAAGAAGATGATGCCGAAGCCGTAGAGCGCCATGTAGATCGGCGAACCGTGGCGCAGCCACGTGTTCAGGTTGATGATCAGGTCGCTGTACCAGTTCTCGCCCGCGGTCATGTTGCCGGCGAACTGGGTGACCGTCAGCGGCAGCAGCAGCAGCGACGAAGCGAAGATCGGCGGGATCACGCCGGCGGTGTTGAGCTTGAGCGGCAGGTGGCTGCGCTCGGCCTGGACGCCGCGGGCGGTCTGGCGCTTCGGATACTGGATCAGGATGCGCCGCTGGGCACGCTCCATGAAGCAGATGAACAGCACCAGCGCGGCCACGCCGACGATGATGATCAGCAGGCGCAGCGGATCGATCGAGCCGGTGCGGCCGCTTTCGAACAGCTGGACGAGCGTGGTGGGCAGGCGGGCGACGATGCCCGCCATGATGATCAGCGAGATGCCGTTGCCGATGCCGCGATTGGTGATCTGCTCACCGATCCACATCAGGAACATGGTGCCGCCGATCAGCGAGATCACCGCCCCGATGCGGAAGATCATGCCGGGCTCCACCACGGGCTGCAGGCCCTGGCTGGCGCCGAAGGTCTCGAGCCCGACGGCGATGAAATAGCCCTGCACCGCGGTCAGCGCCACCGTGCCGTAGCGGGTGTACTGATTGAGGCGCTTGCGGCCGCTCTCGCCTTCCTTCTTGATCGCGTTCAGCGTCGGCGACAGCGAGGTCGCCAGCTGCACCACGATCGAGGCGGTGATGTAGGGCATCACGCCGAGCGCGACGATCGACATGCGGTTGAGCGCGCCGCCGGTGAAGTTGTTGAAGAAATCGAGCACGCCGCCCTGGGTCTGCTGCGCGAGCAGGTTCAGCTGGGTGGGGTCGACGCCCGGAAGCGGCACGTAGCTCAGCATGCGGAAGACGATCAGCGCGCCGAGGGTGAACCACAGGCGCTTCTTGAGATCGGTAGCCTTGGCGAACTTCGCCAGGTTGATGCTGGAAGCAAGTTGATCGGAGGCGGAGGCCATGTCGTATTAGGTCCCGGAAACAGAAACGGCGGATGAGCGTCTCCGCCCCCCGCCGTTCATATAGGGTGTCCAACCCTTAGGGCAATCTGTCCCCGGCGAGACGCTGGGGACAAGTCGCCGAACGGCGTCATGCTAGCCCCGGCGCCAGGCCGGGGACCGGCATGGTTACGCCTTGGCGGCGGCCTTCTTGGCTTCCTTGTCGGCCGCACGCGCCTTCTGGACGACGCGGTGCTTGGCCTTGGCCTTCTCGGCAGCCGGCACGATCTCGGGGATCGTCACGCTGCCACCGGCCTTCTCGATCGCCTCGCGGGCAGTCTTCGACACGCCGGCGACGGTGAAGTTCAGCTTGGCCGAGAACTCGCCCTTGGCGAGCACGCGCACGCCGTCCTTGCCGCCACGGGTCAGACCCGCCGCGTTCAGCTCGGCCTGGGTGATGTCGGTCGCGGTCAGCTTGCCCGAATCGATCGCCTTCTGGATCGCGCCCAGGTTCACCTCGGCATAGTCCTTGGCGAAGATGTTGTTGAAGCCGCGCTTCGGGATACGCATGTGCAGCGGCATCTGGCCGCCCTCGAAGCCCTTGATCGAGACGCCTTCGCGGCTCTTCTGACCCTTCTGGCCGCGGCCGGCGGTCTTGCCGACGCCCGAACCGATACCACGGCCGACACGGACGCGGCTCTTGCGGGCACCATTGTTATCGCGGAGATCGTTGAGCTTCATAATATGCACTCGCTTTCGCTTTTGACGCGCTGATGGAAAAGGAAGCGGGGCCCATAGCGGCGCAGGCACGATTTGTCACCCCCGTTTTCACTGCCGCGACGGCGCCGCGACCGAGCCAACGTCCACCTCGCCATTCGTATAAGATCGAACTTGTCGCCCTTCCCCTGGCGGAGGCACAAGGGAGCGATGAAGAATCTCCTGGCCATCCTGCGTCTGCCATCGGCACGGATCGTCGTGGCCGGAGCTCTGCTCTTCGTCGTCATTTCCTGGGTCGCGGTAATCTGGCAGATCCAGGAAGACCACAATTTGGCGGTGCGATCGGCATCGCGGGAGAATCGCGATCGGGTGGTCGCCTTCGAGCAATATGTGCGGCGCACCCTCGAAGTGGCCGACCTCGCCACGCAATATCTCGGCGAGCGCTACGGCGCGCTTGTCGACAAGGGAGACCACCGCAAACCCCAGTTGATCACCCTGCCCAGCTATTTCGGCCCGATGATCACCGGCGCCGAGATCGCCGACCGCGACGGCCACATCCTATTCACCACCAAGCAGCGCGGCCCGGTCAATGTCCGCGAGAAGCGCGTGTTCCGCGAGTTGCACGACGCCCCGGGGGTCGCGCGGGCGATCTCCAATCCCAGCGAGCCGGAAGGGTCGAAGGAAGCCGTGCTGCTGATCGCCCGGTCGTGGCGCGATGCCCGCGGCGATTTCGCCGGCGCGGTGGCGGTGGATATCCCGACGGGTCGATTCGTCGATTTCAACGCCGGCCTGCATTACCGGCCCGAAGACCTGATCTCGATCATCTCGCAGCAGGGCATGACGCTGGCCCGGCGCGAGGGGCAGACGGTGAGCTGGGGGCAGGACCTCAAGGGCACACTGGTGATGGAGCGCCAGAAAGCCGATCCCAATGGCGAATATTGGGGACCGAGCGCCATCGACGGCAAGCGCCGCCTGTTCAGCCACCAGCGGCTGGACAGCTATCCGATCTTCGTCACCTCCGGCATCGGCGAGAGCGACATATTGGGGCCGGCGCGGCAGCGGGCGCGCTGGTTCCTGGTGCTGGCGTCGGCGCTGACCCTGATGGTGGGCGCCCTGCTCGCCCTCTATTTCCGTCACGTCGACAAGCAGCACCAGGCACAGCGCCGCTTCGACGTGATTCGCGACGAATTCGCCCATAGCGCGCGGGTCTCATCGCTCAGCGAGATGGCGGGCGGCCTGGCGCACGAGCTCAACCAGCCCCTTGCGGCCGCGTCGAATTTCCTCTCGGTCAGCGAACTCATGCTGAAGGGCGATGGAGACCGCGAAACGGTGCAGATGCAGATCCGCCAGGCGCGCAGCCAGATCTCACGCGCAGGCGACATCATCCGGCGGATCCGCGACTATCTGGCGAAGGGCGATGCGGACCTGCGCCTCGAATCGATCGACGATGTCATCCACGACGCGATCGAGCTGGCACGCGGCGCCAAGATCGCCCCCTCCGCGCGGATCACCTATTCCGGTACGCAACCGCCTGCCCGCGCGCTGATCGACCGCATCCAGATCCAGCAGGTACTGGTCAACCTGATCCGCAATGCCGAGGAGGCGATGGCCGCGCTACCGCCCGAGCGGCGCGCGATCCGCATCACCTGCTCGGTCGCCTCGGAGGATTTCCTGCGCATCAGCGTCGAGGACACCGGCCCCGGCATTCCCGATGCGGTGTTCGACAAGTTCAACATGCCCTTCATCTCGACCAAGGCTGCACAGGGCCTGGGCATCGGGCTGTCGATCTGCCGCAGCATCATCGACGTGCATGGCGGCGAGCTGAAGGCCGAGAACCTCTCCCGCGGCGCGATGGTGAGCTTCACCGTCCCCCGCGACCCCACACTGCGTGCGGCGGCGTGAGCGCCATGCCAGCTATCTCAGCCGCCGATTATCCTGAGTAGGGGCTGAGCCCTATCGAAGCCCCGTATCGAAGGACGCCCTTCGATACGCCATTCCGACAGGCTCAAAGGCTCCTCGGGATAGTCGGGATATGGGTCCGGCAAGGACGACATTCGCCCAAACGAAAAGGGGCGACAGTCGCCTGCCGCCCCTTCTCAATCTTGCCAGGTGGCGAAGGCCTTAGCCCTCGAGCACCTTCACCATGTGCGGCAGCTTGCGGATCATGCCACGGACTTCCGGGCTATCCTCGAGCTCGCTGACCTTGTGCATCTTGTTGAGGCCCAGGCCGATCAGCGTCGCGCGCTGATCCTTGGTGCGGCGGATCGGCGAACCGATCTGCTGGATCTTGATCTTCGCCATGATCGATTACTCCGCGATAGCCGCAGCGTCCGCCTCGGCGGTCTGCGAACCACCGCGGCCGAGCAGGTCGGCGATCTTCTTGCCGCGCCGCTGGGCAACCGACTTCGGCGAAGTCTGCTCCACCAGCGCTTCGAACGTTGCGCGGATCATGTTGTAGGGATTCGAAGTGCCGACCGACTTGGTCACCACATCGGCCACGCCGAGGCTTTCGAAGATGGCGCGCATCGGGCCACCCGCGATGATGCCGGTGCCCTGCGGCGCCGAACGCAGCGTCACGCGGCCGGCACCGAAGTGGCCGTTGCCGTCGTGATGCAGGGTGCGGCCTTCCTTGAGCGGAACGCGGACCATCGTCTTCTTGGCAGCGGCAGTCGCCTTCGAGATGGCTTCCGGCACTTCGCGCGCCTTGCCATGACCGAAGCCGACACGGCCCTTGCCGTCGCCCACGACGACCAGCGCCGCGAAGCCGAAGCGCTTGCCGCCCTTCACGGTCTTCGAGACGCGGTTGATGTGGACCAGCTTCTCGATCAGCTCCTCGCCACCGTCCTCGGCGTTCTGGCCACGACGGTCGTCGCGACGACCGCGGTTGCCGTCACGGCCGCCACGGCCACGATCGCCACCACCGCCCGGGCCGCCACGGCCACGGCCGCGGCCACGACCCTGCTGCTCCTGGGGCGCACCGGCGTCCGGAGCCGCCTCGAAGCCCGCGCCCTCTGCGGGCGCCTGGTTGTTTTCGTCAGCCATTCTCAGAACTCCAGCCCGCTCTCACGAGCGGCATCGGCCAGCGCCTTGACGCGGCCATGATAGAGGAAGCCACCGCGGTCGAAGACGACCTGGGTGATGCCGGCGGCCTTGGCAGCCTCGGCAACACGCTTGCCGACGTCCTGGGCGGCCTCGATGGTCGCGCCGGTCTTGCCGCGCACGTCCTTGTCGAGGGTGGAAGCCGCGGCAACGGTCTTGCCGGCGGCATCGTCGATCACCTGGGCATAGATGTGCTTGCCCGAGCGATGGATCGAAAGACGCGGACGACCACCGGCACGCGCACGAAGCGCAGAACGGTTGCGGCGACGACGCTTCGCGAAAAGCGAGAGACCCTTGGTGCTGATCACTTCTTCTTCCCTTCCTTACGGAAGATGAACTCGCCGTCGTACTTGATGCCCTTGCCCTTGTACGGCTCGGGCTTGCGCCAGCGGCGAATCTCGGCCGCAATCTGGCCGACCTTCTGCTTGTCGATCCCGGAGATCTCGACCGTGGTCTGATCCGGGGTCTTGATCTCGATGCCTTCCGGCACGTCGATGTTGACGTCGTGCGAATAGCCGAGCTGGAGCTTGAGCACCTTGCCCTGCGAATTCGCGCGATAGCCGACGCCGGTGATCAGGAGCTTCTTGGAGAAGCCCTCGGTCACGCCGGTGACGAGGTTCTGGACCAGCGTGCGCTGCATGCCCCAGAAGGCACGCGCCTGCTTGGTCTCGTTCGCCGGCTTCACCAGGATGCCGCCGTCTTCGAGCGTGTAGCTGATCTCGTCACGCAGGTTGAGCGAGAGCGTGCCCTTGGGGCCCTTCACGTTCAGCACGCGGCCATCGATCGAGGCGGTGACGCCTGCCGGCACGGTGACCGGCTTCTTGCCGATGCGGCTCATCAGAACACCTCCGCCAGCACTTCGCCACCAACGTTCTGCTCGCGCGCTTCCGCGTCCGAGAGAACGCCACGCGGCGTCGAGACGATCGTGATGCCGAGGCCGTTGCGGACGCGGGGAAGCTCCTGGCTGCCCGAGTAGACGCGGCGGCCCGGCTTCGAGATGCGCGCGACGTGCTTGATCGCCGGCTGGCCCTCGAAATACTTCAGCTCGATGCGGATGCCCGCGGCGGGGCCCATCTGCTCTTCGCTGTAGCCACGGATGTAGCCTTCGCGCTGGAGCACATCGAGAACGCGCGCACGCAGCTTGCTCGCCGGCGTAAGGACGGAGTCCTTGCGGGCGCGCTGGCCGTTGCGGATGCGGGTGAGCATATCACCCAGGGGATCGGTCACTGCCATCTTCGTGATCCTTACCAGCTCGACTTGGTGACGCCGGGGATGAGGCCCTTGTTGGCCAGATCACGCAGCATCACACGAGCGAGACGGAACTTGCGGTAGTAACCGCGGGGGCGACCGGTGAGCTCGCACCGGTTGCGAATGCGGGTCGGGTTGCCGTTGCGCGGCAGCTCGGCCATCTTGAGACGCGCGATGAGACGCTCGGTCTCATCGAGGCTCTCGTCATTCGCGATCGCCTTGAGCTTCGCATACTTGCCGGCGTACTTCTTCACCAGCAGCTTGCGACGCTCGTTCTTGTTCACGGAACTCAGTTTCGCCATGACTTAAGTTCTCTTTCCTTTACGCGGCCTTGGCTTCGCCGTCCGCATCCTGCGGGAACGGGAAACCGAAGAGACGGAGAAGCTCGCGAGCTTCCTCGTCGGTCTTCGCGGTGGTGGTCACGATCACGTCCATGCCGCGGATCTTGTCGACCTTATCGTAGCTGATTTCCGGGAAGATCAGCTGCTCCTTGAGACCGCAGGCATAGTTGCCACGGCCGTCGAACGACTTCGGGTTGAGGCCACGGAAGTCGCGAACGCGCGGCAGCGCGATCGTGATGAAGCGGTCGAGGAACTCGTACATGCGCTCGCGGCGAAGGGTGACCTTCGCGCCGATCGGCATGCCCTCGCGCAGCTTGAACTGCGCGATCGACTTCTTCGCCTTGGTGATCACCGGCTTCTGGCCCGCGATCAGCTCCATTTCAGAAGCGGCCTGATCGACCTTCTTCTTGTCCTGGGTGGCTTCGCCGACGCCCATGTTGAGCACGATCTTCTCGATCTTCGGCACTTCCATGACGTTCTTGTAACCGAACTTCTCGGTCATCGCCTTGGCGATGGTCTCGTCATAGAGCTTGCGCATGCGCGGCGTGTAGGAATCAGCCATTGATGACCTCCCCGGTCTTGACGGCGACACGGACCTTCTTGCCGTCGCGCTCCTCGAAGCGGACGCGGGTCGGCTTGCCGTCCTTGGTCACGTGCGCGACCTTGGAGATCGCCAGCGGCGCTTCCGAACGCTCCAGGCCACCCTGCGGGTTGGTCTGGCTCGGCTTGCGGTGACGCACGGCGACGTTGATGCCCGAAACGACGACCTTGCCGTCCTTGGGCAGCGACTTGACGACTTCACCGGTCCGGCCCTTGTCCTTGCCGGACAGGACGATGACCTGGTCGCCCTTCTTGATCTTGGCAGCAGCCATCACAGCACCTCGGGGGCGAGCGAAATGATCTTCATGAAGCCCTTCGAGCGCAGCTCGCGGACCACCGGGCCAAAGATACGGGTGCCGATCGGCTCCTCGTTCTTGTTGACCAGGACGGCAGCGTTGCCGTCGAAGCGAATGACCGAGCCATCGGCGCGGCGGACGTCCTTGGCGGTGCGGACGATGACGGCGCGGTGCACGTCACCCTTCTTCACCTTGCCGCGGGGAGCAGCTTCCTTGATGCTGACGACGATGACGTCGCCGACGGAGGCGAAGCGACGCTTCGATCCGCCCAGCACCTTGATGCACTGCACCCGCTTCGCGCCGCTGTTGTCTGCGACGTCGAGATTGGACTGCATCTGGATCATTGATCCGGTTCCTTCTCGTTAGGCCTACCGGGACAGTCGCCCGGCGGTTCCAGTTGAAAACTCTTAGGCGGCTGCGTCCGACTTGGTCGGGGTCGCGTGGGTGTTCACCCGCTCGATCACCTTCCAGGTCTTGAGCTTGGAGATCGGCGCAGTCTCTTCGATGCGCACGGTCTCGCCGGCCTTGTACTCGTTCGCCTCGTCATGGGCGTGATACTTCTTCGAGCGGCGGATGATCTTGCCGTAGAGCGGGTGCTTCACCTTGCGCTCCACCAGCACGACCACGGTCTTGTCGCCCTTGTCGGAAACCACGTTCCCGGTCAGCACGCGCTTCGGCATGGTTTCGTCCTTTACTTGGCAGTCGAGCGCGAGCGCTCGTTCTGCAGCGTCTTGATGCGGGCGATGTCGCGACGGACTTCGCGGACCCGGCTCGGCTTCTCGAGCTGGCTGGTCGCGGCCTGGAAGCGAAGGTTGAATGCCTCGCGCTTCAGGTTGCCGAGCTCGTCGCTCAGCTGGTCCTCGGTCTTCGCACGAAGATCGGTAGCCTTGGTCATTCTATCAACCCTCCAGGTGCGAGGTATCGCCGAGGCGAGCCACGACCTTGACCTTGATCGGCAGCTTCATCGCCGCACGCTCGAAAGCTTCAGCAGCGAGCGGGCCCGGCACGCCGTCCAGCTCGAACAGGATGCGGCCCGGCTTGACGCGGGCGACCCAGAATTCCGGCGAGCCCTTGCCCGAGCCCATGCGGACTTCAGCAGGCTTCGACGAAACCGGCACGTCCGGGAAGATGCGGATCCAGAGACGGCCCTGGCGCTTGATGTGACGGGTGATCGCGCGGCGAGCCGCTTCGATCTGACGGGCGGTGATCCGCTCCGGCTCCATCGCCTTCAGGCCATACGACCCGAAGTTCAGCGCAGTGCCACCCTTGGCGTCGCCGTGGATGCGGCCCTTGAAGGCCTTGCGGAACTTGGTGCGCTTCGGTTGCAGCATTTCTCTGTCCTAACCCTTAGCGGCGGTGGTCGTCGCGCGCCGGGCGAACGCCCGTCGTCTGCGACTCCAGGTTGAGGCGATCGGTCGCCATCGGATCGTGGCCGAGGATCTCGCCCTTGAAGATCCAGACCTTCACGCCGCAGACGCCATAGGCGGTGTGCGCTTCAGCCGTGGCGTGGTCGATGTTCGCGCGCAGCGTGTGCAGCGGAACGCGGCCTTCGCGATACCATTCCGAGCGGGCGATCTCGGCGCCGCCGAGACGGCCGCCGCAGTTGATCCGGATGCCCTCGGCGCCGAGGCGCATCGCCGACTGCACCGCGCGCTTCATGGCGCGACGGAAGGCGATACGACGCTCGAGCTGGTCGGCGATGCCCTGGGCGACGAGCTTGGCGTCAACTTCCGGCTTGCGGATCTCGACGATGTTCAGGCTCACGTCGCTCGAGGTCATCGAGGACAGCGTCTTGCGCAGCTTCTCGATGTCCGAGCCCTTCTTGCCGATGATGACACCGGGACGGGCAGCGTAGATCGAAACGCGGCACAGCTTGGCCGGACGCTCAATCACCACCTTCGAGATCGCGGCCTGGGGCAGCGTCTCGACGATGTACTTGCGGATCTTCAGGTCCTCCATGAGGAGCCGGCCATAGTCGGCGCCCTCGGCGAACCAGCGGCTGTCCCAGGTACGGTTGACCTGGAGACGCAGGCCGATCGGGTTGCTCTTGTGACCCATTATGCTTCTTCCTGCTCGCGGACGACGATGCGAAGACGGCTGAACGGCTTCAGGATGCGGGTGGACTTGCCACGGCCGCGGGTCGCGAAGCGCTTCATCGTGATCGACTTGCCGACCGAAGCCTCGGCGACGACGAGCGCGTCGACGTCGAGGTTATGGTTGTTTTCCGCATTGGCGATCGCCGAGGCGAGAACCTTGCGAGCATCGACGGCCATGGCCTTGGTCGAGAACTGAAGGATGTTCAGCGCGTCGCCGGCCTTCTTGCCGCGGATCAGGCCCGCGACGAGGTTCAGCTTCTGGGCCGAACCACGGATCTGCGTGGCGACGGCAAGGGCTTCCTTGTCGCCAACCTTGCGGGGGGCTGCCTGCTTAGACATTAGCGCTTACCCTTCTTGTCGGCTGCGTGGCCGGGGAAGAAGCGGGTCGGCGCGAACTCGCCGAGCTTCATGCCAACCATGTCCTCGTTGACCGAGACCGGCACGAACTTGCGGCCATTGTAGACGCTGAACGTCAGGCCGACGAAATCCGGCAGGATCGTCGAGCGGCGCGACCAGGTCTTGATCGGACCGGCGCGGGTGCCCTGCTCCTGCGCGGTCTGCGCCTTCTTGAGCAGGTGGAGGTCCACGAACGGACCCTTCCAAACGGAGCGAGCCATGGGTTAGCCCTTCTTCTTCGCGTGACGGCTGCGGATGATCATCTTGTCCGTCGCCTTGTTGTGGCGGGTGCGCGCACCCTTGGTCGGCTTGCCCCACGGGGTGACCGGGTGACGGCCGCCCGAGGTACGGCCTTCACCACCGCCGTGCGGGTGGTCGACCGGGTTCTTCGCGACACCGCGGGTCAGCGGGCGGATGCCCTTCCAGCGGTTGCGGCCGGCCTTGCCGAGGTTGGTGTTCTGGTTGTCCGGGTTGGACACCGCACCGACCGTCGCCATGCAGTTGCCGTGGATGTAGCGCTGCTCGCCCGAGTTCAGGCGGACGATGACCATGCCGCGGTCACGACCGACGACCTGCACATAGGTGCCTGCCGAACGGGCGATCTGGCCGCCCTTGCCCGGCTTCATCTCCACATTGTGGACGATGGTGCCGACCGGCATCTGGCCCAGCTCCATGGCGTTGCCCGGCTTCACGTCGGTCTTCTTGCCGGCGATCACCTTGTCGCCGACAGCGAGGCGCTGCGGGGCGATAATGTAGGCGACGCGATCCTTGCCGGCTTCGTCGGCGCCGTAGTTCACAAGCGCGATGAAGGCGGTGCGGTTCGGGTCATACTCGATCCGCTCGACGGTGCCCTCGACGTCCCACAGGCGGCGCTTGAAATCGATGATACGATAGCGCTGCTTGTGGCCGCCGGCGATGCCGCGCGAGGTCACATGGCCCTTGTTGTTGCGGCCGCCGGTCTTGGTCTTGCCCTCGGTCAGAGCCTTGACCGGACGACCCTTGTACAGGGCCGAACGGTCGATCAGGATCAGGCCGCGGACGCCAGGCGACGTCGGATTGTAATTCTTGAGTGCCATTACGAATTGACCCCCGAGGTCACGTCGATCTGCTCACCGTCGGCGAGGGTCACGATAGCCTTCTTCACGTCAGAGCGCTTGTAGGGGGCGCCCTTCCACTTCTTGGTCTTGCCCTTCTGGACGATCGTGTTGACGCCAGTCACCTTGACCTTCCAGATCGCCTCGACGGCGGCCTTGATCTCGGGCTTGGTGGCGTCGCCAGCGACCCGGAACACAACCGCGTTGTGCTCGGAGACGAGCGTCGACTTCTCGGTGATGTGCGGCGCGACAATCACGTCATAGTGACGGTTGTCGATCGCGGCTGCCTGCTTCTTAGCCATTGAAGCGCGCCTCCAGCTTCTCGACGGCAGCGCGGGTCAGGACCAGCGTGTCGTGCTTCAGGATGTCATAGACGTTGGCGCCCACCGCGGGGAGGACGTTCACGCCGATCAGGTTGCGCGCAGCCAGGAAGCCGTTGCCGGCCTCGCCGTCGATCACCAGGGCAGTCTTGCCGGTGCCGAGCTTGGCGAACTGGGTCTTCAGCTCCGCGGTCTTGGCGGTGCCGAACGCGTCGAGGACGATCAGCGAGCCGGCCTTGGCGTGGCTGCTGAGGGCCATCTTCAGGCCGAGCGCGCGGATCTTCTTGTTCAGGCCGGGGTTGAAGTCACGGACGCGGGCGCCGTGAGCCTTACCACCGCCGATGAACACCGGAGCGCGGCGATCGCCGTGACGGGCGGTACCGCCGCCCTTCTGGCGACCGAACTTCTTGCCCGAGCGGGCGACGTCGGCACGCTCGCGAGTGCCGCGCGCGGTGGCGCGACGCTTCTCGAGCTGCCAGGTGACGACGCGGTGCAGGATGTCGGCGCGCGGCTCGACACCGAAGACGGTGTCGTTGAGCTCGATGTCGCCCGAAGCCTTGGCGTCGAGGGTTTGAACCTTGACCTTCACTTAGCCCTCCTGGCCTTCGGTCGCCTCGGGAGCCTCGGCCACTTCGGCCGGAGTCTCCGCGGGAGCGGTGTCGTTGTTGCTGGCGACCGACTTGATGCCGGCCGGGAACGGCGCGGCGTCGGGACGGGCGACCTTGACGGCGTCCTTGACGAACAGCCAGCCACCCTTCGAGCCAGGGACCGAGCCCTTGACGAAGATCAGGCCGCGCTCGACGTCGGTGCCGACGATCTCGAGATTCTGCTGGGTGCGGAACTTGTCACCCATGTGGCCGGCCATCTTCTTGTTCTTGAAGACCTTGCCCGGATCCTGGCGCTGACCGGTCGAACCGAGCGAGCGGTGCGAAACCGAGACGCCGTGGGTGGCGCGCAGACCGCCGAAGCCCCAACGCTTCATGCCGCCCGCGAAGCCCTTGCCCTGGGTCTTGCCCTGGATGTCGACGAACTGGCCGGCGACATAGTGGTCGGCCGAGATCTCGGCGCCCACTTCGAGCAGGCCATCCGCGTCGACGCGGAACTCATGGACGACAGCCTTGGGCTCGACTTCGGCTTTGCCGAAGTGGCCGCGCTGCGGCTTGGCGACATTCTTGCTCTTCGCCGTGCCGGCGCCGAGCTGGACGGCGGTGTAGCCGTCACGATCCTTTTCGCGGACGGAGACGACCTGCACGCCTTCGAGAGCCAGGACGGTGACGGGCACGTGGCGACCGTCGTCCTGGAACAGGCGGGTCATCCCCAACTTCTTCGCGATCACGCCAGTGCGCATGACCAGTTGCTCCTATGCATAGGCACCCGAGGGGGAATTCCCACGGGTGCGTGCTTCAGCCCGAAAATATGATGCGAGCCCCCGTCCGGGCTGAACCCCTTCCCGAAGGAAGAGGCGACGGGGGACGCAGTCCCGGTTCTCCGAAGAGGCCGGCGGTATCCCTATCGCGATGCGAGTGCGCCCGTGGCGCCCTCCGGTTCCTTGCGTTGGATCGGGATCGATCCGGTGGAGGAACCTGGCGAATCCCCCATAAGGGAATCGCGAATCTCGTGTGGAGGCGCGCCTTTACGTCAGCAGCGCTTCCCTGTCCACCCCCACACCTGCATTCCTGCGAAGTATGCGGCAGGACGAGAAAGACCCCCGCTTTCGCAGGGGCCTTCAACTGGCTCAGGCCAGCTTGATCTCGACGTCGACGCCGGCAGCGAGGTCGAGCTTCATCAGCGCGTCCACGGTCTGCGGGGTCGGCTGCACGATGTCGAGCATGCGCTTGTAGGTGCGCACTTCGAACTGCTCGCGCGACTTCTTGTCGATGTGGGGGCCACGGTTGACCGTGAACTTCTCGATCTTCGTCGGAAGCGGAATCGGGCCACGGATGAGAGCGCCAGTGCGGCGCGCAGTGTCGGCGATGTCGCCGGTCGCCTGGTCGAGCACTCGATGATCGAACGCCTTCAGGCGAATACGGATATTCTGCGTTTCCATGTCCCTACCAATGCGAAAGAGCGGAGCCCGTTGCCGGGCTTCTATGCTGTGTTTGAACCGAAGGGGCGGCCCATACAGAGAGATATGATTCGGATCAAGGGGCGATGCGATGGAATCTGCCGCCCTTCCCCGTCGCCCCGGCCTTGAGCCGGGGCCCCGCTTCTTTCCGCCCCTCAAAAAAGCGTATCGGACAGATCACGCCATTCCGGGTTCCCGCGCTCGATCTGCTCGAACTTCCATTCCCGGCGCCAGCGCTTCACGCGTTTCTCATGCGCGATGGCATCGCTGATGTCCGGCGCATGCTCGGCCCAAACGAGCCTGTTCAGCCCATAGCGACGGCAAAAATCCGAGCCACCCTCCGTGCGATGCTGGTTAACCCGTGCCGCAAGGTTCGCCGTCACGCCTACGTAGATCGTGCCGCGGTACCGGTCTGCCATGATGTAAACCCAGCCACCTCGCTCCATTCGAATAGGACAGAAGAAGCGGGACCCCGGGTCAAGCCCGGGGTGACGAACGCTGGGCTATTACCCCCAAATCCGACACGATCGCTGATCTCGCGGAGTATCAAGGGCGTAAGCAAACTATCTATGGGAGAATAGCTATGTGGTGGGTACTCGGCATATTAGCAGCGGCTGCCTTCTTCTTTGTAGGCCAGCCTGATCGCCCAACCGCAACAGGCGGAGGTGCTACCGCAGGCCTGATAGTCGGCGTCATTCTCGCCCTAATCTACGGCAATTGGTGGCTAGTAAGTCGAAGCATAACCGTCGGGATCCTGCTCGGGCTACTCTTCGAGATTTTGCCGCACTTGGCACGCCATCGCTGAAACTTGACCAGGTCCAAGCCGCAGCGCCCACGCCTTAACTCGTGGCGATCCCCTTGAAGCCGAAAAGGCCCGGCCTCCTTTCAGAGACCGGGCCCTTCGAACTCTACCCTAAAGGGTGAAGCTTACTTCTGGATCTCGGCGACGACGCCGGCACCCACGGTGCGGCCGCCTTCGCGGATCGTGAAGCGCTGGCCGACGTCCATGGCGATCGGCGCGATCAGCTTGATGCCGAGAGCGACGTTGTCGCCCGGCATCACCATCTCGGTGCCGGCCGGCAGCTCGATGGTGCCGGTGACGTCGGTGGTGCGGAAGTAGAACTGCGGACGATAGTTCGCGAAGAACGGCGTGTGACGGCCACCCTCGTCCTTCGACAGGACGTATACTTCCGACTGGAAGTCGGTGTGCGGCTTGATCGAACCCGGCTTGGCCAGAACCTGACCACGCTCGACTTCGTCACGGCCGACGCCGCGGATCAGCGCGCCGATGTTGTCGCCGGCTTCGCCCTGGTCGAGCAGCTTGCGGAACATTTCGACGCCGGTCACGACGGTCTTGCGGACGGTCTCCTGGATGCCGACGATCTCGACTTCCTCGCCAACCTTGACCACGCCGGTCTCGACGCGGCCGGTCACCACGGTGCCGCGGCCCGAGATCGAGAACACGTCTTCGATCGGCATCATGAACGGCTTGTCGAGCGGACGCTCCGGCTGCGGGATCGACTCGTCGACAGCGGCCATGAGGGCCAGGATCGCGTCCTTGCCGAGCTTTTCGTCCGAACCCGAGAGGGCGGCGGTCGCCGAACCACGGATGATCGGAATGTTGTCGCCGTCGAACTCACGACGCGACAGCTCTTCGCGGATTTCCATCTCGACGAGCTCGAGGATTTCCTCGTCGTCGACCAGGTCGACCTTGTTGAGGAACACGACCATCGTCGGCACGCCGACCTGGCGGGCGAGCAGGATGTGCTCCTTGGTCTGCGGCATCGGGCCGTCGGTGGCGGCGACCACGAGGATCGCGCCGTCCATCTGGGCAGCGCCGGTGATCATGTTCTTCACATAGTCGGCGTGGCCCGGGCAATCGACGTGCGCATAGTGACGCTTGTCGGTCTCGTACTCGACGTGCGCGGTCGAGATGGTGATGCCGCGCTCGCGCTCTTCCGGAGCCTTGTCGATGTTGGCGAAGTCAACCGCGGCGTTGCCCGCGACGTTCTCTGCCAGAATCTTGGTGATAGCGGCCGTCAGCGAGGTCTTGCCGTGGTCGACGTGACCGATGGTGCCGATGTTGAGGTGCGGCTTGTTCCGCTCAAACTTTGCCTTCGCCATTGTTTTCCTACCTTCTGATCTCTGATTCCGCGCCGCCAGGGGATTCGCCGGAAGGCGGCCCCATAGCGGCTGTTTTCAAGTTATGCCAGCCCAAGCGCTAAGCGCGTCAGGCGAGCTTCGCCTTCACTTCGTCTGCCACGTTCGGCGGCACTTCGTCATAGTGCGAGAACTGCATCGAGTACTGCGCACGACCCTGCGTGAACGAGCGGAGCGAGTTCACGTAACCGAACATGTTCGCCAGCGGCACCATGGCCTCGACCGTCTGCGCGTTGCCGCGGCTGTCGGTGCCCTGGATCTGACCACGGCGGCTGTTGATGTCGCCGATGACGTCGCCGAGATAATCCTCGGGGGTCACGACTTCCACCTTCATCACCGGCTCGAGCAGCTTGATGCCCGACTTCTGGGCCGCTTCGCGCATCGCTGCGCGGGCGGTGATTTCGAAGGCCAGGGCCGACGAGTCGACGTCGTGGTACGCACCGTCATAGAGCAGCACTTCGAAGTCGATGATCGGGAAGCCGACCAGCGAACCCGTCATTGCGGTCTCGCGGAAGCCCTTCTCGATCGCCGGGATATATTCCTTCGGAATGTTGCCGCCCTTGACTTCGTCCTTGAAGACGAAGCCCGAACCGCGCTCGCCCGGGGTCAGCTTGACCTTGACGCGGCCGAACTGGCCGGTGCCGCCCGACTGCTTCTTGTGCGTGTAGTCGATGTCCACCGGCTTCGCGAGATACTCGCGATATGCCACCTGCGGCGCACCGACGTTCGCCTCGACCTTGAACTCGCGCTTCATGCGGTCGACCAGGATCTCGAGATGGAGCTCGCCCATGCCCTTGATGATGGTCTGGCCCGACTCGTGGTCGGTCGAAACGCGGAACGAGGGATCCTCGGCGGCCAGACGATTGAGCGCGATGCCCATCTTTTCCTGGTCGGCCTTGGTCTTCGGCTCCACCGACAGCTCGATAACCGGCTCCGGGAACTCCATGCGCTCCAGGATGATCGGGTTCGCGGTGTCGCACAGCGTATCGCCGGTCGTGGTCTCCTTGAGACCCGCGATCGCGACGATGTCGCCGGCGCGTGCTTCTTCGATGTCCTCACGCGAGTTCGCGTGCATCAGGAGCATACGGCCGATCTTCTCCTTCTTGTCCTTCACCGAGTTCAGATACTGACCCTTGGTGAGGGTGCCCGAATAGATGCGGGCGAAGGTGAGCGAGCCGACGAACGGATCGTTCATGATCTTGAACGCGAGCAGCGACAGCGGCGCGTTGTCGTCGGCCGGACGCGAATCCGGGGTCTCGCCGTCGAGCTTCACGCCCTGCACGTCCGGAATGTCCAGCGGCGAAGGCAGATAGTCGACAACGGCGTCGAGCAGCGGCTGCACGCCCTTGTTCTTGAACGCCGAACCGCAAAGGATCGGAACGAACGACATGGCGAGCGTGCCCTTGCGGATCAGCTTCTTCAGGTCGGCGGTCGAGGGCTCGTTGCCTTCGAGATACGCTTCCATCAGCGCGTCGTCCTGCTCGACGGCCATCTCGATCAGGTCGCTGCGATACTTCGCGGCCTTTTCCTTCAGGTCGTCGGGGATCTCGGCATATTCGAACTTCGCGCCCAGCGACTCTTCGAGCCAGATGATCGCGCGGTTCTCGACCAGGTCGACCAGGCCCTTGAAGCCGCCTTCCTCGCCGATCGGCAGATACAGCACGGCCGGACGCGCGCCGAGGCGGTCGACGATCGTATCCACGCAGAAGTAGAAGTTCGCACCGGTGCGGTCGAGCTTGTTGACGAAGCACATGCGCGGCACGCCGTACTTGTCGGCCTGGCGCCACACGGTCTCCGACTGCGGCTCCACGCCGGCAACGCCGTCGAAGCAGGCAACCGCACCGTCGAGCACGCGCAGCGAACGCTCGACTTCAATCGTGAAGTCGACGTGGCCGGGGGTGTCGATGATGTTGATCAGGTGCTCTTCACCCTTGCCCTCGTTGGCCTTCCACTTGCAGGTGGTCGCCGCCGAGGTGATGGTGATGCCACGCTCCTGCTCCTGCTCCATCCAGTCCATCGTCGCCGTGCCTTCGTGCACTTCGCCGATCTTGTAGGACTTGCCGGTGTAGTAGAGGATGCGCTCGGTCGTCGTCGTCTTGCCGGCGTCGATGTGCGCCATGATGCCGATATTGCGATAACGCTCGAGCGGATGGCTGCGGGCCATGACCTGGTTTCCTTAAGGATGTGGGGAGCCGGACGATCCAGCTCCCCGATATGTAGGAACGAAAATTTCCAGCGCCAGCCGGGCCGGCGCTGGAGAAAGACTTACCAGCGGTAGTGGCTGAAGGCGCGGTTCGCCTCGGCCATACGGTGGGTGTCTTCACGCTTCTTCACGGCGTTGCCGCGGTTGTTCGAAGCGTCGAGCAGCTCGCCCGAGAGGCGGGCCGACATGGTGTTCTCGCTGCGGTTGCGCGCAGACGTGATCAGCCAGCGGATCGCGAGCGCCTGGGCACGCTCCGGACGGACTTCGACCGGAACCTGGTAGGTCGCACCGCCGACGCGGCGGCTGCGAACTTCGATGCCCGGCTTGATGTTGTTCAGCGCATCATGGAACACGCCGATCGGATCGCGCTTGGCGCGCGCTTCGACGGTTTCCATGGCCGAATAGACGATGCCCTCGGCAACGGACTTCTTACCGTCCAGCATGACCGAGTTCATGAACTTCGAAAGGACGATATCACCGAACTTGGGATCCGGCAGGATTTCGCGCTTTTCTGGGCGACGACGACGAGCCATCTTGAATTTCCTTCTAAACCTTCAGCGTGTCCGGAACCTGTCCGGGGCTTACTATGGCTGTGATTACTTCGGACGCTTGGCGCCGTACTTCGAACGCGACTGGCGACGATCCTTGACGCCCTGCGTATCGAGCACGCCGCGCAGGACGTGGTAGCGAACGCCGGGAAGATCGCGGACACGGCCGCCGCGGATCAGAACAACCGAGTGCTCCTGAAGGTTGTGACCTTCGCCCGGGATGTAGCTGATGACTTCGCGCTGGTTGGTCAGGCGGACCTTCGCAACCTTGCGGAGTGCCGAGTTCGGCTTCTTCGGAGTCGTCGTGTAGACGCGGGTGCAAACACCGCGCTTCTGCGGGTTCTGCTCCATCGCAGGGACCTTCGACTTGGCCTTCTGCGGTTCGCGGCCCTTGCGGACCAGCTGGTTGATCGTCGGCATGAAGCCCTTCACCTTTATGTTACCGGCTGGGCCGGCGGTTACTTTGCTGGAACCCTGTGTTTGAGAATACGAAAAGGCCCCGGGTGTACTCGACCCCCCGGGCCATTGCGTCTCCAGCAACGTTCAGCTCTTGCCCCAAAAGGAATCGCGACCGGACGTGCCGGTCCCTTGTGGGACGGGGGCGCCTATAGCGAGGGGGGCTTGGCGGGTCAACTGACTCGCCGACGGGATAAGAGAGCGTCAACCAACGCGGGCCTAGAACGTGCAGATGGTTCGTTACGCCCCCCGATTCAAGCCGCTCGCCGCGGCGCTGGCCGCGCTGGCCGCGACCCTGCTACTCGGCACCCTGGGTCCAGCCCTGTCCGGCCCCGCCAGCCTGCTCGGCTGGGAGGCGTTCGGACTGACGATCGTCGCCGGCGCCGGCTTTCTCGCCTGGCACCTCGCCCAGCTGACCGCCCTGCCCGCCGGATCGCCGGTCAAGGCGGCGCTGCCGGCCGCGCTGATCCCGCTGACCGTCTTTCCGCACATCGGCGCCGCCGCGCTGCTGGTGCCGGCGACCCTCGCCTTCGCATTGCTCGCGACCGAGCGATTCGCCGCGCCACTGGCACTAACCGGCGCGCTTGCCGTGCTGGGCGCAGGGCCGGTGGCGGCGGGAGTCGCTGGCGGAACGATGCTCGCCGCCGCGTGGCTTTGCCGCGCCCGGTGCCCGGCGGCGAACGACAATCCCTCTCTGGAACGCATGCCGCGCTTTTGGCCGGTGCCCGCCTCCCTGCGTTATGCTAGAGATATCCCACGGGATTCGGGTTACGAATTTGGGGAGTAGCGTGAATGTTCAACGGTAATAATCGTGGTCGCGATCGTGACGAGCGTCCGGCAATGCCGCCGGCGCCGCCGCAGCAGGCCGGCAATGGCGGCAAGCGCGGCATGTTCTCGGTGATCGGTCCGGACGTGACGGTGACCGGCAATATCACTGCCAGCGCCGACCTGCACATCGACGGCCGCATCGAAGGCGACGTCAATTGCGGCAGCCTGGCCCAGGGCGCCGACAGCCAGGTGTTCGGCAACGTCACCGCCGAGACCGCCCGCCTCGCCGGCGCGATCGAAGGCACGGTGCGCGTGCGCCAGCTCACCATCGAGCGCTCGGCCAAGATCACCGGCGATGTCGAATATGAGAACATCACGATCGAGAATGGCGGCCATATCGACGGCCGCCTGAAGCATATGAGCACCGTCCAGGCCGCGGCCCCGGCCGCTCCCTCTGGCCCGCGCCCGGTCGAATCGGCCCCCTCGCCCTTCGCGACGGCGGCGAACGAATAAGCTCCCGGCTTTTCGGAAAACAGGAAGGGCGCGTTCTCCTGCGAGAACGCGCCCTTTTTCTTACCCTATCCTCCCCCGCCAGGGGGAGGTGGCGCCGAAGGCGACGGAGGGGGCGGAAGCACAATCAGGCGTTGGGAGTCCTCCCCCTCCGTCATGCTTCGCATGCCACCTCCCCCTGGCGGGGGAGGATTGCCCCCTACAACTCCCGGATCTTGTCCAAATGCCGCTGCACCACCGGCACCAGCTCAGCCGCAAAGGCCTTGAGCTCGGGTACGGTGCCGCCCGCCGCATAGTCCTTCACCAGCGCCAGCGTCTTCTCGTGCGCGACGACCTGCTGCGCCTTGTAGGCCGCGTCGAAGTCCGATCCCGTCGCCTGGCGCAGCGTGGCCAGGTTCGCCTCCCGCTCGGCGCTCAGCCTGGGATCCGGCTTGATCGCCGGCGTCGCCTTGCCGCCCGCCGCCTTCAGCTTGGCGGTCGATTCGCTGTGGGCGGTCACCATCATCCCGCCGAAGTCCTTCAATGCCTGGACGGTCGCCTTCTGCTGGGCGAGCTTGCCCGCCTCGATCTCATAGGCGTCACTCGCCCCGGCGGTGTCGGCAAAGGTCTGGCCGGTCAGCGCCACCGTGCCCGAGGCCATGTTGACGTCGGTGCCGCTCGCCGCATTGGCGTCGATGCTGTTCTCGGGGATGATCGTGTCGGTGGCGACGATATTGTCGACCGTGGTCACCGGCTCGGCGCCGCCACAGGCACTGAGCGCGACCGCCGGGCCGAGCCCGAGCGCGAAGAAGTATCTGTTCATGCAGGCATTCCCTCTCCTGTTTTGCAGAAAGGAACGCGGGCATCGGAGCGCCGTTCCGGCTATCGTGCCGGGATGCGGCGAAGCGAGAAGGGAGATGGGCGATGACCGACTGGACCACGGCACAGGAAGGCGGCTGCCGCTGCGGGGCGCTACGCTTCCGCCTGAGCGGCGCGCCGATGCTGACCAGCGCCTGCCACTGCACCGGCTGCCAGAAGATGAGCGGCAGCGCCTTCTCGCTGACCCTGACCGTGCCCGCCCAGGCTTTCGAGCTGCTGCAGGGCGAGCCGGTGATCGGCGGCCTGCACGGCCCGGTCGCGCACCATTACCACTGCGACCATTGCAAGAGCTGGGTCTTCACTCGCGCCCAGGGGATGGACTGGTTCGTCAACATCCGCACGACGATGCTCGACACCCCCGACGACCAGCCGCCCTTCCTCGAGGCCTGGGCCAGCGAGAAGCTCCCCTGGGCCGAGACCCGCGCCACCCGCAGCTATCCGGGCGATCCCGACTGGAACGACTGGGAGGTGCTGACGCAGGAATATGCGGGGACCCAGGAGCAGACGTCGACGACGGCAGGCTGAAAATTGGCGGAACTGAGCGGCGGCCAGCCTCGACAGGCACGGGAGAAGCCCATAGCCTCCCGCCATGGTTGAAGACGACGCACCCGAAGATCTGGCACCCGGCTGGGAGGCAATCGATGCCGCGCTCGCCCCGCTCTATCCCGGACAGGAGCCCAAGCACGTCGGCACCATCATCAAATGGATGCTCGGCGGGCCCGATCCGCTGGACGGGATCAGTGCGTGGAAACGGACCGATCCGGTGCCGCACTGGCATTATGTCAGCTTTGGTCTCAGCGAGCTTTATCAGAAGGAAAGCGAGAACGCGGAGGTCAGCGGCTGGGGATTCGAGCTGACCTTTCGGCTGATCTGCGATGCGGCCGACGAAGAGCCCCCGGCATGGGCGTTCAGCCTGATGCAGAACCTGGCCCGCTACGTCTTCAAGTCAGGCAATGTGCTGGGCGACGGCGAATGGATGAATCCCAACGGGCCCATAGCATTGGAGACGGATACCCAATTGCAGGCGCTCGCCTTTGTCGCGGACCCGGAACTGCCGACGATCGGGACGCCGAACGGCAGAGTGCAGTTCATTCAGATCGTCGGGCTTACGCTCGATGAAATGGAAGCCGGCAAGCAATGGCAGACGGGCGGACTGCTCGATGCGTTGTTGCCCCACATGCCGCTTTGGACGACCGACCTTTCGCGCGCATCGCTGCTGGACCGGCCTGACGTTCGCGATCTGGTGGAATCAGGCAAGGCGCGAGACGGGTCCTCCATGGGATTGCTGTTCATGCCCGCGATCGCCTGGTCGATGCGCAAGCGGTTCCTCCAATCACCCACCATGGTGGTCCGGCTGGGCGCCGGGCATGTCGAGGGGCTGCTGCAATCGCTCTCGCTGCGCCTCCCGTTCGGGCGCGATCTCATTGTCGCAGGCCCAGACCAGGCGATTAGATTCGCGCCGGGCGACTCGGTAGCGGCGACAGAGGAGAACGGCGAGTTGGGCTTCGCGCTCACCCCGGCTGCGCTGGACGCGATGCGTGCCACGCTCCGCCCCGTAGTCGGCGAATATCAGGTGCAGGGCCTGCCCGGTGTCGTCTGGAAGGTAGAGAAGACCATCATCCGCGATGCGGCCGGGAATGCCGTCCGGACCATCGGCTGACCCGGCGAGTTCCAGGACCCTATTCCTTCATCGGATCATGCCCCCAGTTCATCAGCGAATAGCGCCAGCGTGAGGTAGGGATGCGGTAGTCCTCGTGCGGTCCCTGGGCGCGGTGGCGGGCGACGAAGCCGACCACCTCGCGCATATGGGCATAGTCGCCCCCGTCGAGATCGTCCTTGTCCGTCCGCAATATCCCGACGATCCGCCGGCCCGAGGCATGGCCGATACTCTCTCCGCCGCCCCGCTTGAAGCCCACCTTGCGGCTCTCGTCCGTCTCCAGCCACGCTTCGATTTCCGCCGGCGCCATGTTCACCACCTGGTGGAACTTGCGCCATATCTCCTCGTGATCGTCGCGACCTGCCAACCCGCTTCTCCGTTATCGTCACGTTACCCATGCGTAACGGTGGGCCCTAGCCCGGAGTTTCGCGCTTCGGAGATTTTATCCAGCCGCATCGGTGTAAGTTTCCCCGACCGGCGGCAACATGAGCCGCGCTGCGAGGGATGCCCCACCGACCAGCAGCAGCCCGGCGAGCGCGAGTCCCAGGCCTCGCCGCGGCAGCCTGGTGCCCGCCACCAGCGCGACCGCCAGCCCGGTCGCAAGCATCGCCCAGAGGTGATAGCGATAGTCCGCCGCCACGCTGATCACCAGGAAGGCGAGCTCGGTCAGCACCGCCGACAAGGCGAGCGCCACCGCCAGCTGCTGCCGCCCGCCCTCGCCCCGCCAGGCCAGCGCCAGCACCGCCATCGCCGCCGCCAGCCACAGGATCGGCGCGCCGAGCGGGCTCTCGGCGAGCATCCCCGCCAGCCGCTGGAAGGGCGCGATCCACGGCGAGGGAGAGCCCAGGCCCAGCCTGTTGGGCTCGCTGTCCGACTGCGGCTCGGCAAGCGGGAAGCGCTCGGGCACGAACCAGCGCATCGTCGCGTTCCAATGGGCGAGCCGATGCGCGGCATAGGCGAGCGGATGCTGCACGATCGCCGCGATCCAGGCTCGGGTCAGCGCGCTGCCGGGCGCGGCACGGGCCAGGCCGTCCGAGACGAAGTCGCAGCGGTCGCCAAGCGGGTCCCAGAGCAGCGGCCGGATGCAGTGCCGGGCCTCGGCTGCGCGCCACACAGCGGCGGGCAGCACCGGTACCGCCTCGGGCCCGGCATGCTGCGCGATGCCGGCCAGGTCGTAGATCGGCAGCGAGCGGCCGACGTCGCTGGCACTCGCGCGCAGCAGCCCGTGATTGACCAGCGGCATCGCCGCCAGCACCGCGACCGTCGCCGCCAGCATCAGCGCGCCGTGCCGCACCGGCTTCCAACTTCCGCTGCCGAGCAGTCCGAAGGCGAGCGGCACGGTGGCGAACACCGCGTTGATCCGCACCAGCGTGGCGTAGAGCAGCAACAGGCCGACCAGCAGCGCCGCCCAGCGCGGCAGCGGCCGGTCGTCCAGCCTCCACCAGGCGGCGAGCCCCGTGGCGGCGAGCAGCACCCCCGCCATCTGCCCGTCCTTGAGCACCGCGACCTGCCAGCCGGCGATCGGCGGCCAGAGGCCGAGCAGCAGCACCGCCCCCGCCGCGATCCGTGCACCGCACCGGGTCAGCGCCGCCGCGACCAGGCCGAGGCCGGTCCAGCAGAGCAGCATCTGAAGCAGGAACATCGGCGCCTGCCCCTGCCAGCCCGCCGCATGGAACAGCGCCCATAGCCGCGCCATCGCCGGCGGGTGCCAGTCGTCATAGCTGCCCGAGAGAATCTCGCCGTACTGGTTGAGGCTGTCGAACATCGCGATGCCCGGCCAGAAGGCGGCGAGCAGGGCGAGGCAAAGCAGAAATGCCGCGAGCGCCGCCCATGCAGCGGGCGACACGCGCGTCAATGCGAGGCCTTCAGCTGGTCTTGCGGCCGAATACCGGGCGCGGGGCATCGCCCTGCGCGGAAGCAGCAGGCGCGAAGCCGGCGGGTGCCTCGGGCATCGGCTCGCCGGCCGCTGCCTTGCGCGCCAGGTAGCGCGCCAGCGCCGCATCGGCATCGAAGTCCGATCCCGCCTCTTCCTCCACGCCTTCCCGGGCCGCTGCCGGCCCGCGCGGCGTGATCACCAGCTTGAACAGCCGGAAGACCAGCGGGATGCAGAAGATCAGCCCGACCGCCGCCAGCCCGAGCACCGTCGGCCCCAGCCCGCCCGCCATCGGGCCGTCGCTCCAGCCCGAGAAGCCGGTGAAATAATAGAGCAGCCCGCCGATATAGAGCAGGGGCAGCAGGGACAGGATCAGCTTGAACGCGCGCACGCCAAATCTCCCACCAGTTCCGGGGAACATGGCGGAAGATTTGAAACAAAGCGTGAAGGCCGCTTAGATGTGCAGCACGCGGCCATAGGCGCCGAGGACCGACTCGTGCATCGCCTCGCTGATCGTCGGGTGCGGGAACACCGTCTCGATCAGCTCGGCTTCGGTGGTCTCGAGCGTCTTGCCGATCGTGTAGCCCTGGATCATCTCGGTCACTTCCGCGCCGATCATGTGCGCACCGAGCAACTCGCCGGTCTTGGCGTCGAACACGGTCTTCACGAAGCCCTCGGCCTCGCCCAGCGCAATCGCCTTGCCGTTGCCGATGAAGGGGAAGTTGCCGACCTTCACTTCATAACCGGCTTCCTTGGCCTTGGCCTCGGTGAGGCCGACCGAGGCGATCTGCGGGTGGCAATAGGTGCAGCCCGGGATGTTGCGGACGTCCATCGCATGCGGATGCTTGCCGGCGATCGCCTCGACCGCGATCACGCCCTCATGGCTCGCCTTGTGCGCGAGGAACGGCGGCGCAGTGACGTCGCCGATCGCATAGAGGCCCGCGACATTGGTCTTGCATTCCGCGTCGGTGATGATGTGGCCGCGCTCGGTCTTCACGCCCAGCGTCTCGAGGCCGATATTCTCGGTGTTCGGCACGATGCCGACCGCGACGATGACGTGGCTGAACTCCTCGACGGTGACCTTGCCGTCCTTGCCCTTGATCGAGGCCTTCACGCCCGAGCCCGTAACGTCGATCTTCTCGACGCCGGTCGCGGTGCGGATGTCCATGCCCTGCTTCTTGAACTGCTTCTCGAGATGCGCGGAGACGTCCTTGTCCTCCACCGGCACGATCCGGTCGAGCATCTCGACGATGGTCACCTTGGCGCCCATATCGTTGTAGAAGCTGGCGAACTCGACGCCGATCGCGCCCGAGCCGATGACCAGCAGCCTGGTCGGCATCTCCGGCGGGGTCATCGCCGTCCGGTACGTCCAGATGCGCTTGCCGTCGGCCTTGGCGAAGGGAAGATCACGCGCACGCGCACCGGTGGCGACGATGATGTTCTTCGCCTCGATATCGGTCTTCTTGCCGTCCTCGGCGGTGACGGTCAGCTTGCCCGGCGCGGTCAGCACGCCGGTGCCGAAGTGCACCGCGATCTTGTTCTTCTTCATCAGGTGCGTGACGCCCTGGTTGAGCTGCTTGGCGACGCCGCGCGAGCGCTTCACCACCGCTTCCAGGTCGGCGCTGATCTTCTCGGCGACCAGCCCGTAGTCCTTGGCGTGCTGCATGTAGTGGAAGATCTCGGACGAGCGGAGCAGCGCCTTGGTGGGGATGCAGCCCCAGTTGAGGCAGATGCCGCCCAGCAGCTCGCGCTCGACGATCGCCGTCTTGAGGCCCAGCTGCGCGGCGCGGATCGCCGCCACATAGCCGCCGGGGCCCGAACCGAGCACGATCACGTCATAGGTGTCAGCCAAGGGAGGAATCCTTCAATTGGGTTTGATTCGAATATGGGGCGTCAGCCCGGAATTTCATCGAGCGCCTAAATTGTATCAACAGGGCGCGGCCGCTTGTGCTCGTCCACCGCGACGAACACGAACTGCGCCTGGGTGACCAGGCAGCTCTCTTCGGAGTGGCGGGCGCGACGCCAGGACTGGACCTCGATCGTCATCGAGGTGCGCCCGACCTTGACGATGTCGGCGAACACCGAGACTTCGTCGCCGACCGAGACCGGCGCGTGGAACTTCATGCCCTCGACCGCGACGGTGACCGCCCGCCCGCGCGAATGCCGCGCGGCGACCAGGCCCGCGGCCAGGTCCATCTGGCCCATCAGCCAGCCGCCGAAGATGTCGCCATAGGCGTTTGCATCCGCGGGCATGGTGCTGACCCGGATCGCCGGCTGCTGCTGCGGAGGCTGTCCGCCGCCCTCAACCATCGACCTGCGTCCCCGCGCCGCCGGCCAGCTTCGCCTTGTCCTCGGCGAACGCCTTGCGCACCGGGCCCACGCCCATCGCCACCACGGCGAGCATGCAGGCATAGCCGACCAGCCAGATGTCGCCGGTCGCGCGCGGATAGGACCAGGCGGCCGCCGCGGAGATCAACGCCGCGGCGATCAGCCCGATCGCGATATGCACCACTTCGATCAGCACGCGCATCGGCGCAGCCCTCCGGTTCAGGCGATCATCCCGAAGGGATTCTCGACGAGCTCCTTGAAGATCTTCATCATCTCAGCGCCGTCGGCCCCGTCGATCGCACGGTGATCGAAGCTGCCGGTCGCCGACATCACGGTCGCCACGCCCAGCGCGTCATCGACGATGTACGGGCGCTTCTCGCCCGCGCCGATCGCCATGATCATGCCCTGGGGCGGATTGATCACCGCCTCGAACTGCTTGATGCCGAACATGCCCATGTTCGACAGCGACGCGGTGCCGCCCTGATATTCTTCCGGCTTCAGCTTGCCTTCGCGGGCGCGGCCGGCAAGGTCCTTCATCTCCGCCGAGATCGCCGAGACCGCCTTGTTGGCGGCGTCGCGGATGATCGGGGTGATCAGGCCGGTCGGAGTCGAGACCGCGACCGACACGTCCGAGCGGCTGTACTTGATCAGCTGGTCGCCGGTGTAGGTGACGTTGCACTTCGGCGCCTGCGCCAGCGCCACGCCGAGCGCCTTGATCAGCAGGTCGTTGACCGACAGCTTCACGCCGCGCGCCTCGAGCGCCTTGTTCAGGTCGCCGCGCAGCTTGAGCAGCGCGTCGAGGCGGATGTCGAGGGTCAGGTAGATATGCGGGACGGTCTGCTTCGACTCGGTGAGGCGGCGCGCGATCGTCTTGCGGATGTTCGAGAGCTTCTCGGCCTCGTGCGGGATCGATTCGTCCCACCAGACCGGCTTGTGCTCGGCCGGAGCGGCTGCAGCGGGCGCTGCCGCAGGTGCAGCAGCCGAAGCCGCAGGAGCGGCGGCGGCCGGCGCGGCGCCGGGCTTGGCGCCTTCGATGTCCGCCTTGACGATGCGGCCGTTCGGGCCGGTGCCGGTCACGCCGGCCAGGTCGACGCCCTTCTCGGCGGCGATGCGCTTGGCGAGCGGGCTCGCCTTCACGCGCTCGCCCGAGGCGGCCTGGGCCTGGGCGGGTGCCGGAGTCGGCGCAGGCGCAGCGGCCGGAGTCGGTGCCGGAGCGGCGGCAGGTGCCGGAGCCGGGGCGGCCGCCGGAGTCGGGGCCGGCGCTGCAGCGGCGGTCGAGGCGTCCTCGCCCTCACCGGCGATGATCGCGATCACGGTGCCGACCTTCACATTGTCGGTACCCTCGGCGACGAGGATCTTGGCGATCACGCCTTCGTCCACCGCTTCGAATTCCATCGTCGCCTTGTCGGTCTCGATCTCGGCCATGAGGTCGCCGGACTTAACGGTATCGCCTTCCTTGACGAGCCACTTGGCGAGGGTGCCCTCTTCCATGGTGGGGGAAAGCGCAGGCATCTTGATTTCGATCGACATGAAGGTTCCCGTCATTGGAGCCCGGAACAGGTTCGGGCCCTCTTTGCGCCGCCCCCGCCCCGGGTCAAGAGACGCGCTTGCAGGAAATGACGCTACGGGGCAGGTAACGCACGAGCGAGAGGATCAATCCATGCGCACCTATCTGGTGGTGATCGACGAGAGCCCCGAGGCCGAGATCGCACTGCGCTTCGCCGCGCGGCGCGCCGCGAAGACCGGCGGAAACGTCGAAATCCTGGCCCTGATTCCCAAGATGGACTTCGTCCAGTGGGGCGGCGTGATGGCGACGATCGAGGAGGAAGCGCGCGAACGCGCCGAGGCTTTGGTCGCCCGTGCGGCCGGCACCCTGTTCACCGAGTCGGGCCTCCAGCCCTCGATCACGGTGCGCGAAGGCGACGGTCCCAAGATCGTCCGCGAGATGCTCGCCGCCAATCGCGAGATCGCCGCTTTGGTGCTCGGCGCCGCCGCGAGCGGCCCGCCGGGGCCGCTGGTCACCCACTTCGCCGGATCGGACGCCGGCAACCTGCCGGTGCCGTTGATGGTGATCCCGGGGGCGCTGGATATGGATGCGATCGATCGGTTGAGTTGAACTTTAATTCCTCCCCCAGCTTGTCTGGGGGAGGGGGACCGTCGCCGAAGGCGGTGGTGGAGGGGCGGCGGTGCAACCGCCGACTTCACCGGCGGCCCCTCCACCATTCGCTGCGCGAATGGTCCCCCTCCCCGAGACAAGCTCGGGGAGGAATTTGAGTTGGTTGACCCACCGCCCCTCCCCCGCCACTCTCCCCCCATGCGCATCCTAGCCCTAGCTCCGCTCGCCCTGCTCCTCCCCGCCACCGCCCAGGCCCAGGAGAAGCCCGACCCCGCCCGGCTCAAGGCGGATGTCGAGAAGCTGGTGAGCTTCGGCACCCGCCACACGCTCTCGGATCCCGACAACCCCACCCGCGGCATCGGTGCCGCGCGCCGCTGGTTCGCCGCCGAGCTTTCGAAGATCGGCGACCAGTGCAACTGCATCGAAGTCGCCAACATCGCCCGCAGCTTCACCGGCGATCGCGCGCCGAACGGCGTCAATATCGTCGATGTGCTCGGCTTCCAGGCCGGCACCGACCCCAAGCGCGTCGTCATCGTGATGGGCCATATCGACAGCCGCGTGACCGATGTGATGAACGCTACCGACGACGCGCCCGGCGCCAATGACGACGGATCGGGCACCGCCCTGGTGCTCGAGGCGGCACGGATCCTGTCGAAGCAGAAGTTCAAGGCGACGATCGTCTATGCTGCGCTGTCGGGCGAGGAGCAGGGCCTGTACGGCGGCCAGCTGCTCGCCGAGACCGCCAAGGAGCGCGGCTGGACGGTCACCGCCGTCCTCAACAACGACATCGTCGGCAACACGGTCGGCACCAATGGCCAGAAGGTCGCGGACCGGGTGCGCGTCTTCTCCGAGACGTTCGGCGAGAATGACGAGCCCAAGGCGCTGAAGGGCCTGCGTGCCGATGGCGGCGAGGATGACGGCCCGTCGCGTGCGCTCGCCAAGGCGATCGATCAGGTCGCCGGCACCGTCCCCGCGGGCCTCGACGCCTTCCTCGTCCGCCGGCCCGACCGGTTCGGCCGCGGCGGCGATCACACGCCCTTCCTCCGGCTCGGCTATCCGGCGGTGCGCTTCTCGGTCGGCGTCGAGAATTACGACGCCCAGCACCAGGACCTCGTCCCCGGAAAGGGCGACACGGTCGACAAGATGGACTTCCCCTATCTCGCCAAGGTGACCGCACTCAACGTCGCGACGATCCGCCGCCTCGCCTCGGCCCCCGCCGCGCCGGACAAGGTGACGATCGGCGGCGCACTTGCCGCGGACACCTCGGTGAAGTGGACCGCCGTCCCCGGCGCAGCGAGGTACCGCATCCACTGGCGCCGCGCCGACGCGCAGGACTGGACCAGCCAGCGCGACGTCACCGGCACCGAGGCGAGCCTCAAGGGCGTGGTGGTCGACGACAGCTTCGTCGGCGTCTCGGCGATCGGCGCGGACGGCGCCGAGAGTTTGGTGACGTTCGGGCGACGCTGAACCCTCCTGCCTTTCTTTTCCCCGGCGAAGGCCGGGGAAAGCAGGTTGCAAAATAGGATTCCGCCTGCTTGGCTCAGCCGTCTTCGGACCGCTCTTTGTCCCGTAGGAAATATAGGAATCGCCGCGCGCACGAAGGTTGCGCCGCAAGCGTCGCACTATCCCTTCAGTGCACGACGTTTACGATCTTGGGCGCCGAAAACCCGGCTTTGGCGTGTACTTCGTGTCCTTTGCCGAGTCGCTCGATCGAACGCAGTAGGATCAGCGGCAGCCGCAGACGCAGCACTTCACCACCGGCGCGCGGTAGCGCCGCACCGGCGCCTTGCGCACCACGCGGCGCGGGGCCGAGCGGACATAGGTGGCGCGGCTCTCGATCACTTCCTCGGTCACCGTGGTGGTGGTCGTGGTCGCACCGGGGATGACGATCACCGTCGTGCCGACCGGGGCGCCATAATAGACCGTGCCCGCCTGGTAGCTGCCGCCACCCTGATAGGCCTGGCCCGAGCCGTAATAGCCCTGGACCTGTGCCGCCGGCGGTGCACCGATCGCACCGGCCGGCGGCAGACTCCCCCTGGAGTATCCGTCATAATAATCGTTCGGATCGACGGGCTGGATCGGCTCGCGATAGCCGGCGCCCGCGCTCGAATAGCTGTAGGAGTTCGAGTAGCTGCCGCTCGAATCGGACCAGGCATCGGCATCAGCCCAGCCGATCCCACCCACCGAGTCCCAGACGTCGCCGCCGTCGTCGACCAGCACGGCGTCGTCATAATAGCGCACCCAGAAATAGCCGGCGGGCGGCGCGGCAAGGCCCCAGCTCAGATAGTCGGGGATGCGGAAGCCGCTGCCCATCCAGTAACTGGGCAGATGATGGCCGCGGCCGAGCCGGCGATAGCCGCCCCAGCCGCCGGGCGCCTGGGCGCCGGCATACCAGCGGCCATTGACCATCCCGCCCCAGCGATTGCCGTCATGCCGGGCAACCTGGCCATGGCCCCGCGGCGGCAAGGCGTTCCAGCGGCCATTCTGCCAGACGCGCGGGCCGGCGGTCGGCACGCCCGGGCGGCCATGTACGACCGGCGGCGGGCCGGGGATGTGCGGGGGGTTGGGCGAGACGCGCGGGGGCGGCGGCATCGGCACGTTGCGGCCATAAGTGCCGCCGGGCGCCGGGATCGGACCGCCGCTGCCACCCCAGGTCGGGCCGGGCGACGTCACCTGTGCGGCCGCCGGCAGGGCTGCCAGCAGCGCCGTGGCCATCAGGGCCGGCTTGATCAGGTGACGCATCGTTACACTCCTTCGCCATCCAGGAGCCCGCGTCGCTCCCATGGTTGACGAAGAATTAAACCCCGTGCGGGGCCGGCGCCACTTTTGCCTATGCTTAACGGAGTCCCGATCCGGGTCAGCCGGCGAGGCGGGGACCCAGGATCCGCATCAGCGCCTCGCAACCCGCCGCGTCGCCGGCATCGAAGCGTGCCGGATTGGGGCTGTCGAGGTCGAGCACACCGATCAGTTCGCCCTGGACGACGATCGGCACGACCAGCTCGGAGCGGCTGGCGGCATCGCAGGCGATATGGCCGGGAAATGCATGCACGTCCTCGACCAGCTGGGTCTCGCGGGTCGTCGCGGCAGCCCCGCACACGCCCTTGCCGAACGGGATGCGGATGCAGGCGGCCTTGCCCTGGAACGGCCCGAGGACGAGCTCGTCGTTCACGTTGCGGTAGAAGCCGGCCCAGTTGAGGTCGGGCAGATACTGCCAGATCAGCGCCGAGACGTTCGCCATGTTGGCGATCGCGTCGGGCTCGTCGGCGGTCAGCGAATCGAGCGCCGCGGCGAGGTCGCGGTAGAGCTCGGTCTTGTCGGTGGTTTCGATGTCGAAGGCGTACATGGGCAGCCATGTAGGCGATCCGGGGCGCTAACGGGAGGGGGCGTCTTCGTAGAGTTCGAGCGGCAGCCCGTCCGGATCGGCGAAGAAGGTGAAGCGCTGGCCGGTATGTTCGTCGATCCGCACCGGCTCGGTCGTCACGCCGGCGGCATTGAGTCGCGCCACCTCGGCATCGATGTCCGCGACGGTGAAGGCGAGATGCCGCAGGCCCGCCGCCTCGGGATAGCTCGGCCGCGGCGGCGGCGCGGGGAAGGAGAAGAGCTCGATCCAGGCATTGCCGGCGTCGAGGTCGCATTTCCACGACTGGCGCGCTTCGCGGAACACTTCGTGCAGCACCGGGAAGCCGAGCAGCTCGGCATAGAAATGCCGGGAGCGGGCATAGTCCGAGCAGATGATCGCGATGTGGTGGATGCCGCGCATGGCCTAGTCGAGCCGAACCTTGCCCCGACCGGCCTTGACCTGGCTCCGGCCTTTCTTCTCGTCCACCCGCCGGGCCTTGGCCGCCTTGCTCGGCTTGGTCTTGATCCGCCGGGCGTCGCGCTCATGCGCCTTCTCGATCAGCGCGATCACCCGCTCCCGGGCGTCGGCGCGATTGGCTTCCTGGGTGCGGAACTTGCGGGCGGTGATCACCAGCTCGCCGCCGCTGGTCAGCTTGGTGCCCGCCAGCGTCTTGAACTTCTGATAGGCATAGGGCGCGAGGCCGAGCTTGAACACGTCGATGCGCAGCTGGACGGCGGTGGCCACCTTGTTGACGTTCTGCCCGCCCGGCCCGGTCGAGGCGAGGAACTTCTCCTCGACGATCGCCTCGTCGGGCAGTTCAGCCACGGCCGAAGCCCGCATTGTGGAAGCGCACCGGCAGCGGCGCGGTGGCGTGGATGTCGGGCTTGCCCTCGCGCGGCACGGTCAGCTCGACGGCGTGCAGCATCATCGCCGGCCCGCCCCGGCCATAGACCGGGTCGCCCAGCACCGGCACGCCCAGCCCTTCGGCGGCATGGACGCGGATCTGGTGGGTACGGCCAGTCTCGGGATAGAAGGCGACCAGGCTCTTGCCGTCCTTGCGCTCCATCACCTTGTAGCGGGTGATCGACGGCTTGCCCCTGGGATCGCCGACCATCCGCCAGCCCTCCTCGCGAGTCGAGACCTTGCCGAGCGACAGGTCGATCGTGCCGCTGTCGTCCTTGGGTTCACCGTCGAGGATGGCGAGATAGCGCTTGGTGACGGCACCCGCTTCGAAGGCCTGGGCGAAGCGCTTCATCGCCTTGGGGTTGCGAGCGAGCAGCAGGCAGCCGCTGGTGTCGCGGTCGAGCCGGTGGACGGGCAGCGGCAGGCGCTGGAAGCCGAAGGTAAGCTGGTCGAGCAAATCCTCGACGCTTTCGGCGCGGTCCCGCGGGCGATCGACCGGCAGCCCGGCGGGCTTGTCGATCACCAGGGCTTCGCCATCGATGAAGAGCACGCGATCCTTGAACATCGCCTGCCCATGCCACCGCCGGCGCCGAAGCGCCAGCGGTGGTGGATTCTCAGCTCAGCGCTGGAAGCGGATCGAGCAGACCGACTGGCGGCCCTGCACGGTGGTGCGCCAGTTGCCGGTCCATTCGGCGCGCATGTCGCGGGCCTTGTCGCGGCACTTGGTCTCCGCGTCGCGCTGGTTCCAGATCGGGCCGACCTCGATCTCGCGGATCACGCCGCCGGAGCCCCAGCCGCCGCCGTCGCCGGGGCGGCCGCCGCCGGGACGATCCCAGCCACCGTCACCGGGGCGACCACCGCCGGGGCGATCCCAGCCGCCGCCACCCGGACGGCCACCGCCCGGACGGCCCCAGCCGCCCTCGCCCCAGCCGCCACTGTCGCCCCAGCCGTTCGAGCGGCGCGGATCGACGTCGGTGATGCGATAGAGCAGGCGCGGACCACCGGTGCGCGGAATGCCCGAGATCACGCCGCCGCGGATATCGAGGCGCACGCGCGCGCCGCGCGACGGATCGTAGAGGTTGACCGCGTCGCGGTTGCGGTTGGTTTCGTCGAAGCGGTGGATCAGCGTGCCGTCATCGGCGAACTCGACCCAGCGCCCGGGCCGGGTCTCGACAAAGGCACCGCCGCCCGAGTGGCGGACGCGGCCGGCATTGTTGCCGTCCACCCGCTGCATGGCGGCGGGCGCGGCGGGATTCGGTGCCGGAGCGGCCGAGGCGGTGGCGCCCATCAGCGCCGCGGACAAGGCTAGGCAGGAAATTCGTGCGAGCATGGTTCATTCTCCCCTGGCTGCAACTCCGGGTCTTTTGACCCGATCGACACAGCTGCGCAACGATTCAGCAATGCGCATGGTTGCGTGACCTTTTTCGCTTGAACCGCGTTTGAACGGCGATGCCTTTCCGGCAGCGTGATGGGGTTGCCTATGCGTGTCCCGATCCTCGCCCTGCTTCTGCTCGCGCCGCTGGCGGCCCGGGCCGAGGAGGACACGCCGCTTCCGCCCGCAACCGCCTCCGTTGCCAGGCTGTTCAACCACCTGCCCTATGGCGAGACGGGTGCGGCCGAACTGCTTCCGGTCCCCAGCCTGCCGGGCTGCTCCATGGCTCGCGAGGCGGTGTTCGATGTCGAGCGCTTGCTGGCCGCCGCCCGGGCCGAGGGGATCGCACTGGGTGCCGTCTCCTGCTTCCGCTCGATCCCGCACCAGCGCCGGGTGTTCTGCGCAGGCGCCGGCAATTGCGACGCGGTGGCGGCATTACGGGCGCGCTTCGTGGCGCCGCCGGGCTATAGCGAGCACGCCACCGGCTATGCGATCGACTTCGTCCAGCGCGGCGGAGACTGCCGCGCCGTCGAGCAATGCTTCGCCCTCACGCCGGGCGGTCAGTGGCTGATGCGGAGGGCGGCCGAGTTCGGATTCGAACTCTCCTTCCCGGCCGGGAATAAACAGGGTGTTGGCTGGGAGCCGTGGCATTGGCGCTGGGTCGGCGCGCCGGCCGCGCGCGCCCGCTTCGCCCTGGCACAAGCGAGATTTCCCGCGCTGCCCGCCGTGCAAATGAAAACGGCGGCCGGACCCGAAGGTCGGCCGCCGTCCCTGGAGACCGCGCCAGGAGGGGGAATTTACGCGGTCTCGGCTTCGCGGTGGGGAGCCGCGATCTTGTTGGCCAGCTCGGCGACCTTGCGGCCCTGATAGCGGGCGCCTTCCAGCTCGACTTCGCTCGGCTGGCGGCTGCCGTCGCCGTCGGCGATGGTCGTCGCGCCATAGGGCGAGCCGCCCTTCACTTCGTTGACGCCGCCCTGGCCCTGGAAGCCATAGTCGAGGCCGACGACAGTGAGGCCGAAGTGCAGCAGGTTGGTGATGATCGAGAAGAGGGTCGTCTCCTGGCCACCATGCTGGGTCGCGGTCGAGGTGAAGGCGCCGCCGACCTTGCCGTTCAGCAGGCCCTGGTACCAGACGCCGCCGGCACGATCCCAGAAGCTCGCCATCTGGCTCGACATGCGGCCGAAGCGGGTCGGCGAGCCGACGAGGATGCCATCGTAATTGGCGAGCTCGTTGACGTCCTCGAGCACCGGGTGGCTGTGATCGGCGACGAAGCCGGCGGCCTGGGCCACTTCGAACGGCGCAGTCTCGGGAACGCGGCGGACATCCACCTCGGCGCCGGTGCTGCGAGCACCCTCGGCGACCGCATCGGCCATCTTCGCGAGGTGGCCATAGGACGAGTAGTAGAGAACGAGAATCTTGGACATGATGGTTTCCCTTCCTTGTTATTCGCTATCGACCAGGACGATCTCGGCGTCCTCGATCGCGGTGATGGAGTAGGTCTTGCCGCCGGCGAGCGCGGCTCCGTCTCGGGCATTCACCTGCTCGCCGTCGATCTCGATCGTGCCGGCCGCAGGCACCAGATAGGCGTGCCGATTGGCACCCACTTGGTGGGTCACGCTCTCGCCAGCCTTCAGCGTGGCGCCCAGCACCCGGGCATCGGCCCGGATTGGCAGCGCGTCGCTGTCATCGGCGAAACCGCTCGCCAGGGTGACGAACTTGCCCGAGCGATCGCCCTTGGGGAAAGGCTTGGCGCCCCAGCTCGGCTGGCCACCCCGCTCACGCGGCATGATCCAGATCTGGAAGAGCGTCGTCGTCTCCGGCTCGAGATTATACTCGGCATGGCGCACGCCGCTGCCAGCGCTCATCACCTGGACATCGCCGGCGCCGGTACGACCCTTGTTGCCCATCGAATCCTGGTGGGTGATCGCGCCCTTGCGGACATAGGTGATGATTTCCATGTCCTGGTGCGGGTGCGGCGGGAAGCCGGCCCCGCCGGCGATCTCGTCATCGTTCCAGACGCGAAGCGCCCCCCAGCTCATGCGGCTCGGATCATAATAGTCGGCAAAGCTGAAATGGTGCCGTGCGTTCAACCAGCCATGGTCGGCATGGCCGAGCGTATCAAAGGGTCTCTTGTCGATCATGGGGTTTGAACCTCCTGTGTTGAGCAGGAAGATAGGGCAGCGGATCGCGCCGTAAATGGAAACGTTGGAAACCGATCGTTTCGAAACTCTTCCGTTCGCCGGCAAAGCTGCTAGACTGGACAGGTCCACAGCCGAAAGCAGCCGTCATGCCGCATCCGCTTCGTCGACTTCCGATCCATGCCGCGCTTCTCGCCCTGCCCGTCCCGGCGCTGGCACAGCAGGCTCCGGTCCCGGTCACCTGCCCCGCTACCGCGTCTGCCGATGCCGATGGCCAGAGGGATTTCGACTGGGAGATCGGCTCCTGGACGACCAAGCTCAAGCGCCTGAAGAGCCCGCTGTCCGGATCGACCGCCTGGCTCGAATATGAGGGCACGACCGACGTCCGCCCGGTGATGGACGGGCGCGCCAATCTTGTGGAGCTCAAGGTCGCAGGCCCGGCCGGCCGCATCGAAGGCGCGTCATTGCGGCTGTACAATCCCAAGGCCCGCCAATGGGCACTCCATTTCACCGGCGCGGGCACGGGCGTGATGACGCCACCGACGATCGGCGCCTTCCGTGGCGGCTGCGGCGAATTCTATGCGCAGGACAGCTGGAACGACCGAGCCATCCTGGTACGCTTCGTGATCTCGGACATCACGCCCAATTCCGCACGGTTCGAACAGGCCTTCTCCGCCGATGGCGGCAAGAGCTGGGAAGTGAACTGGATCGCCATCGATACGCGGCGCGCATGAACGCCCGCGGGAGACACAATCAATGAAACTACCTGATTTCGAGGCCTGGGCCGTCTTCGCCGCGGTGGTCGAGCACCGCTCCTTCTCGGGTGCCGCCGATGCGCTGGCGGTTTCCAAGGCGACCGTGTCCAAGGCGATCACCCGGCTGGAGGGGCGCCTGGGCACCACCCTGTTCCACCGTACCTCGCGCCGGCTGACGCTCACCGACAGCGGCCGCAGCCTGGCGGACCATGCCCAGCGCATTCTCAACGAAGGCCAGGCGGCGGAAGAGGCCGCCTTCGAATCCGCGAGCGCTCCGGCGGGGCTGGTGCGCCTGGCCGCGCCGCTCACCTTCGGCATCCAGGCGGTGTCGCCGGTGCTGGCGGACTTCATGAAGCTCTATCCGGGCATCAAGGTCGAGCTGCGCCTGTCCGATGCGTTCGTCGACATCGTCGGCGAGGGCATCGACATCGCGCTGCGCATCGCCGAGCTGCCCGACAGCTCGCTGCGCGCCCGCCGGCTGGGCCCGGTCGTGTCGCACATCGTCGGCTCGCCCGGCTATTTCGACAAGCATGGCCGCCCGCGCCATCCCGCCGACCTCGCCCATCATGCCTGCTTCGCCTATACCAACACCGCCAATCCGGACGTCTGGCGCTTCCGCAAGGCGGGCGGCGAGGAAGCCGCGGTGCGCATCGACGGACCGATCCGCACCGACAGCGGCGACGCGATGATCCCCGCCTTGTGCGCCGGCCTGGGCATTGCCCGGCTGCCGGACTTCCTGATCGGGCAGGAGCTCGCAAATGGTAAACTGGAGGCGGTGCTGGAGGACTGGTCGGTCAGTGCCGCCGGCCTGCATTTGTTAACGCCGCCGGGTACCTTGCGGCCCGCCCGCGTCGAGGCGCTGATCGAGTTCCTGTCGAACCGGCTGCGCAAAACCTGTGGGGAATTCCACCGGAATGACTCGACTCCGTAACGGTTCTGAGTCCTCGCATAGGTAGATTCCCTACGACTCGTGGAGTCAGGCCGGTTAGGGAGAAATTAACCTTTTGCCTTCAGACACGCTTAGGTTAATGAATCGTCCGAGGCATGCCTTTCATTGGGGCAAGGCAGCCTGCGGGCAAGGGGACTTTGACGATGCGCGTGCTGCTGATCGAAGACGAGCCGAGCACTGCCAAGGCGATCGAGCTGATGCTCACGACCGAGGGCTTCAACGTCTATACGACGGACCTCGGCGAGGAGGGCTTGGACCTGGCCAAGCTCTATGATTACGACATCATCCTGCTCGACCTGAACCTGCCCGACATGCACGGGTATGACGTCCTGAAGAAGGTCCGCGTCGCCCGTGTGCAGACGCCGGTGCTGATCCTTTCGGGCATCAACGAGATGGATTCCAAGGTGCGTTCGTTCGGCTTCGGTGCCGACGATTACGTGACCAAGCCCTTCCACCGCGAAGAGCTGGTCGCCCGCATCCACGCGGTCGTCCGCCGCTCGAAGGGGCATAGCCAGTCGGTCATCCGCACCGGCAAGCTGGCGGTCAATCTCGACGCGAAGACGGTCGAGGTCGACAGTGCCCGCGTGCACCTGACCGGCAAGGAATATGCGATGCTGGAGCTGCTCTCGCTCCGCAAGGGCACGACGCTCACCAAGGAAATGTTCCTCAACCACCTCTATGGCGGCATGGACGAGCCCGAGCTCAAGATCATCGACGTGTTCATCTGCAAGCTGCGCAAGAAGCTGAGCATGGCGTGCGATGGCGACAATTACATCGAGACCGTCTGGGGCCGTGGCTATGTGCTGCGCGAGCCGGACGGCGCCGAGGAGCACGAGCCGGTTTCGGCCGTCGCCTGACGCACAAGTTCTACGGGGGTAGAAGAGGCCGCGGTCCGCAAGGATCGCGGCCTTTCCTTTATCCGCGCTTCGTCTGCTTGCGCCGGGCGATGGCGTGGCGCTCGGCGGCCTCGAGCAGCGCAGCCAGATCCTCGGGGCTGATGTCGAAGGTCTCGTGCGCTTCCGCCAGCGCCGCGTCGATATCCTCGGCCAGGATGCGCGGATCGGCGGGGGCCGGCACCGGGCGGTGCGGGTAGCTGTGCCCCGAATAACGGTGGAAGACATAGCCGACCAGGACGAGCAGCAGCGCATTGAGGCCGCCGGGCACCAGCGCGAACCAATAGCCCTTGGCCAGCAGCTCGGGGCTCCCCACCACCGCGAGCAGCGCGCAGCCGCCGCCGGGCGGGTGCAGGCAGCGCAGCACCGACATGGCGACGATCGACAGCCCGACCGCTACCGCCGCGGCCAGCGCGCCGTGGCCGAGCGTCTGCGCCGCGAAGATGCTGCAGGCGACCGACACGATCGTGCCGCCGATCACCGGCCAGGGCTGGCCGAGCGGGCTCGACGGCACCGCGAACAGGATCACCGCCGAGGCGCCGATCGGCGCGGCGAGGAGCAAAGCGGCATGCTGGCCGGCGACCAGCGTGCTGACATAGCCGGCGATGCCGGTGGCGAGCGCCGCCCCCAGTGCGGCGACGGCGCGCTCACGCCAGTTGGCACCCGCCAGCAGGCGCAGTCTCAGCAGTGCAGCGGTCATCCTACTTCTTCACATAGACCCGCGCGCCACCGACCCAGGTCTCGAGCACCTGGGTGCGGCGCAGGTCGGCCGGCGCGGCGAGCAGCGGGTCGCGGTCGATGATGATGAAGTCGGCCCGCATGCCAGGCGCCAGGCGCCCGATGAGATTCTCGGCAAAGCCCGCCCAGGCCGCGCCGGTGGTGAAGCCCGCCCAGCCCTGCTCGCGGGTCACCGCCTCCTCGATCCGCCAGCCGCCGAACGGCTGGCCATTGGCGTCGGTCCGGGTGAAGCTCACCGCCCAGCCGGCCCAGGGATCGGGGCTCTCGACCGGATAGTCCGAGCCGAAGGCGATATGGGTGCCGTCCCTGAGCATCGTCTTCCAGGCATAGGCGCCCGCCAACCGGTCCTTGCCCAGCCGCGCCTCGGCCATGTTCATGTCGCTGGTCTGGTGGACCGGCTGCATCGAAGCGATCACGCCGAGCTTGGCGAAGCGCGGCAGGTCCCTGGGATCGACGATCTGGGCATGCTCGATCCGCCAGCGGCGATCGTCCTTGTAGGTGTCCGACAACACCTCGACCGCGTCGAGCACCTGCTGGTTTGCACGGTCGCCGATCGCATGGACCGCGATCTGGAAGCCGTCCATCGCGCCGCGGGTCATCAGGTTGAGCAGCTGGTCGTCGGTGAGGAAGCCCAGCCCCTTGTTCCCCGGCGCATCGCTATAGTCGGCCTTGAGCCAGGCGCCTCGGCTGCCCAGCGCGCCATCGGCATAGAGCTTGATCCCGCCCATGCGCAGCTTGTCGCCATAGAGCCACGGCGTCGGCCCCTGCCCCGCCACCTGCAACGCGGTCTCGACGCCGTGCGCATAGCTCATGATCCGCATGCGGAGCTGGCCGATATCGGCGATGCGGCGATAGGTGAGCCAGTCGTCGGTGGTGGTGCCCATGTCGGCGCTGGCAGTGATGCCGAGCGAGAGCAGCCTGTCCTGCGCGGCGAGGAAGGCGGCGTTCCTCTCCCGGGGGGTGGGCTTGGGGATGAACTTGTCGACCAGCCCCATCGCGCCGTCGACGAACACGCCCGCCGGCGCGCCCTTGGCGTCGCGCTCGATGCGGCCGCCATTGGTGTCCTTGTTGGCGGCGGTGACGCCGGCGATCTGGATCGCCCGGCTGTTCGCCCAGGCGGCATGGCCATCGACCCGCTCGAGCCAGACCGGGCGGTCGCTGACCACCTTGTCGAGCTCCGCGGCGGTCGGGAAGCGGCCGAGCTTCCAGGTCTCCTGGTTCCAGCCACTGCCGAGGATCCACTTGGTCGGGTTGGCGTCGGCATAGGCCTTGATCTTCGCCAGCGCCTCTTCGAGCGAAGCGGTGCCCGACAGGTCGAGCAGCATCAGCTGCGAACCCAGCCCCATGACATGGCCATGCGCGTCGATCATGCCGGGGAGCAGGGTCTTGCCGCCCATGTCGAGCTTCCACTCGACCTTCTTGGGCCTTTTGTCCTCGCGCGTCAGGATCTGGGTGATCTTGCCGTCGCGGTTGAACAATATGCCGGTGAAGCGGACCACATCGCCCTTCTCGTCCAGCGTCATGCCGTTGACGTTGTCGATCAGCCCGTCCGCCAGGGCGGCAACGGGCGCGAGGAGGAGGGCGAGCGCGGCGAACGGCCGCAGGAGGCGCTTCAGCATGGCCGCAGGGCATAGGGCCTGTTCCCCCGCCGCGCCAGATGGTGCGCCTTCATGCCCCCTGAACATGGCCTTGGGTGCAGAAGCGTGGTTTCCCCTCGCCGCGAGATGGTCTAGGCGGGCGATTCTATGGCCACCAAGACCCTCCCGGCGAACACGCCGCTGTCCGTTTCGATCGATGACGTCCGAGCCGCGCAGAAGCGCGTCATGGGACAGATCGTGCGGACGCCGACGCTGGTGAGCAAGACGCTGTCGGAGCTGACCGGCGCGACGGTCTACCTCAAGTTCGAGAACCTCCAGTTCACCGCCGCCTACAAGGAGCGCGGCGCGCTCAACACGCTGCTCCAGCTCGACGAGGCGGCGCGTGCCAAGGGCGTGATCGCCGCATCGGCCGGCAACCATGCCCAGGGCCTGGCCTATCACGCCACCCGGCTCGGCATCCCGAGCACGATCGTGATGCCCAAGAACACGCCGATCGTGAAGGTCACCCAGACCGAGCATCACGGCGCCAACGTGATCCTGGAAGGCGAGACCTTCGACGCTGCCTATGCGCACAGCCGCAAGCTGGAGGCGGAGCATGGCTTCACCTTCGTCCATCCGTTCGACGATCCCCGCATCATCGCCGGCCAGGGCACGGTCGCGCTCGAGATGCTCGAGGACGTGCCGGAGATCGACACGCTGGTGATCCCGATCGGCGGCGGCGGCCTGATCTCGGGCTGCGCCACGGTCGCCAAGTCCGACGGGCGCAACATCGAAGTGATAGGCGTGCAGGCCGAGCTCTACCCCTCGATGTACAACCGGGTGCACCACACCGACATGCCCTGCGCCGGCGACACCCTGGCCGAGGGCATCGCGGTGAAGGAGCCGGGCGGCATCACGTCCAAGCTGGTCGAGGCGCTGGTCGACGACATCATGCTGGTCAGCGAGCGCCGGCTGGAAGAGTCGGTCAGCCTGCTGCTCCAGATCGAGAAGACGGTGGTCGAGGGCGCGGGTGCCGCCGGCCTGGCCGCCCTGCTCTCCGAGCCGCAGCGCTTCAAGGGCAAGACCGTCGGCATCATCCTGTGCGGCGGCAATATCGACCCGCGCCTGCTCGCCTATGTGCTGCTGCGCGACCTCGCCCGCTCGGGCCGGATGGCGCGGCTGCGCATCCGCCTGCAGGACCGGCCGGGCGCGCTCTACAAGGTGGCGCAGATCTTCGAGCAGCTCTCGGTCAACATCCTCGAGCTTTCGCACCAGCGCATCTTCACCAACCTCCCCGCCAAGGGCCTGAGCCTGGACGTGGAGTGCGAGACCCGCGACCGCGACCATCTCGACCGGCTGATGACCGCGCTGCGCCGCGCCCAGTACGAGGTGCAGCTGGTCGAGCTGGCCTGACGCTTCCTATCCGGGGGCGCGGCGGGACTCGGCAAAGGACACGAAGTACACGCCCAGAGCGGGTTTTTCGGCGCCCAAGATTGCGAAGGTCGTGCACTGAAGGGGGTGTGCGGCGGTTGCCGCGCAGCATCCGTGCGCGAGGGCGATCCTATATTTCCTACGGGTCAAAGAGCGTCCGGAGACGGCTGAGCCAAGCAGGCGGAATCCTATTTTGCAACCTGCCTCCAAAAGCCCTCTCCCTCTGGGAGAGGGTTGGGTGAGGCGACCTGTCCACGAGCGTTTAGGCCTGAGGCGTACCCGCCCTCATCCCTCCCACCCGCTTCGCGGGCGGGCCCCTCCCTTCTCCCAATGGGAGAAGGGTGACACCCGCGACTCGGCAGGAGTCCGCGAGTCGCGATAAACCGACGAAATGAATCGCACGTGCGACGAACCGAGTCGTCGCTGGATTCACACGATTCACCGCCTTCGATATGATCGGCGCACCAGGCAGATTTCGCTTTATCGGCGGCGTATCACGCGGCCCGATGGTTAACGCACCCCCTCTCCGGAGAAGTGGTGAATCGTTAACTCTCTTTCATGGTAAAGCAGCTTTTCATCCTTCGAGAACCGCAGCATAGTCATTTGCATCGGGCCAGGGTTGGGGCCGGAGCAAAGGGGCATTTGGGGTGACTGCACTTTCCCGTTTTCCGCGGTTCTTCGTCACCAGCCCCTCGCCCTGCCCCTATCTGCCGGGCCGCCAGGAGCGGAAGATCTTCACCGAGCTTTCGGGCCAGCATGCCGGCGAGCTGAACGACGCGCTGGGACGCATCGGCTTTCGCCGCAGCCAGTCGGTCGCGTACCGGCCGAGCTGCGCGGGCTGCACCGCCTGCGTCTCAGTCCGCGTCGTCGCCGACGAGTTCAAGCCGAACGCCAGCCAGCGCAAGCTGCTGAAGCGCCATTCGGACCTGGAAATCACCGCCTGCAAGCCCTGGGCGACCGAGGAACAGTTCGCGCTGCTCCACCGCTATCTCGGCGCGCGCCATCCGGGCGGCGGCATGGCGGCGATGGACGAGAACGACTATGCCGACATGGTCGAGCAGTCGCCGGTCAGCTCGTACGTGATCGAGTATCGCGAGCCTTCGGTGAACGGGGAGCCCGGCCGTCTGGTCGGCGCCTGCATCACCGACCAGCAGGCCGATGGCCTGTCGATGATCTACAGCTTCTTCCTCGCCGATGACGAAAGCCGCCCGGGCCTGGGCAATTTCATCATCATGGAGCACATCCTGCGCAGCCAGGCCGCCGGCCTGCCCTATGTCTATCTCGGCTATTGGGTGAAGGGCAGCGAGCGGATGGCGTACAAGACGCGCTACCGCCCGATCGAAGTGCTCGGCCCGAATGGCTGGACGGTACTGGAAGACGAAGACATGGCCGTCTCGATGCCGGTGCCGGCGAACGCTTCGGCCTTCGCTTAACCCCTTACATCGTCATCCCCGCGAAGGCGGGGATCCAGAGCCAGGTGCGAAGCGCGTGCGGCCAGCTCCGAGCGCTCCGGTCAGCATGCGCTCGATTGCATCCATTGCCCGCCATTACTCTGGATCCCCGCCTTCGCGGGGATGACGGTGGAGAGTGGGAATGACGGTGGAGAGTGGGAATGACGGTGGAAAGGTGGGCATGAAGGCGAAGGCGGGCGGATGCACCCGCTTCGGCGCCACGCCGGCCATTGCCGTCACCATGAATTGCGGATGCAGTTGAAGATCTTCGCCGCGCCGCCGCCGTCGTAGGGGACGCCGAGCTGCTGCTGGCACCGGGTCCGCAGCCGCGCGAGCTTGTCGGGATCGGCCTTCGCATAGCCTTGGAGCGTATCGATCATGCGCTTGTTCTCGGCGATCGCGCGGTCGTTTTCGGCGAGCAGCTTCTCGGGATCGGCCTGCCAGGCGTCAGCCGCCGCGACCGGAGGCGCCGGAGAGGTGGATTGGCGGACGGACGGATCGGCCTGCGCGCCCGCGGGCGTAGCGGGACGGCACGCAGCCATGGCGATCAGGCAGGCCAGAGCGGCTGGACGCATGGAGAGGATCGGCACCCCACCCCCTGTTCGAGAAGTATCGGCACCAACTGGGGTTGGGCGGGATCGTTCCCCCGGCGCGGCTCAGCTCACTCCTCGACGCCGAGCTGGTCGACATGCACATCGACCGCCAGCTGCTCCTGGCCCTGCCCGATCCGCATCCCGCCGGTCGCCGCGGCGCCGCTGGCATCGAGGCCGATCGCGACGCGGACATAGGATTCGTCCGGGCTGAGGCCGGTCGAGGGATCGAAGCCGACCCAGCCCAGCCCCTCGACATGCGCCTCGCCCCAGGCATGCGGGGCCGAGCGGGCGGCTTCCTCGGCGCGGTAGCCGGAGACGTAGCGCGCCGGCACCGCCAGGCCGCGCGCGGCGGCGATGAACATCTGGGCGACGTCGCGCGAGCTGACCTTGCGGCTGCCTTCGAACGCCTTGGCGGCGGTGCAGCCGGCATCGGGCAGGTCGGGCACGCAGGGGAAGCGCTGGTGGAGCGCGGCGTTGAGGGTGTGGAGCCGCTCCAGAGGGTCCCCGCCCGTGCCGATGCTGTCGGCCGCAAAGGCGAACAGCGCGTCGCTCGACCTGGTGCGCGGGGTGGCACGCAGATAATAGAGTGGCGGCAACGGCTCGGCACTGCCCCGCACGACGCCGCTGGACTCGCTGGTCAGCACTTCGCCGGTGACGGTGATGTCGAGCGCTTCGATCGGGCCCTCGGCGTAGAGCATCGTCACTGCATTGCCATAGCCATCGCCCGCGTCGCGCAGCCGGGCGTCGCAATCGACGCCGACCAGCCAGCTCACCACCGTCTGGTCCTGGGTGTCGCAGGGGGTGAGGCGCAGCATCTGGACGATGCGCGCCTGGGGCTCGGAGAAGCGATAGGTCGTGCGGTGCTCGATCGCGATGCGCATACCGGCTCCTAGATGAACCTGAACTGCCGGGCGATCGCGCCGTCGAGCAGGGCATTCTCGCTGACAAAGGCCTCGAGATGCTCGTGCAGGCCGGAGACGATCACGTCATGGGTCCGGGTCTTCTGCGCGCGGGCCATGCGGGCGCGGGCCATGCGGTCCGCCTCGCCCTGGAGCCCGGTGCGTTTGGCGAGCGCGTTGAGCAGCGCGACGACTTCCTCGACACAGGCGGCAAGGCTGCGGGGTAGCTCGGCACGGCTGATGAGCAGGTCGATCACGTTGGCCGGCTGGAGCCCGTCATTGTAGAGCCAACGATAGGCGTTCACCGCCGAGACGGTCTGCAGGATCGTGTTCCACTGGTCGCGGTCGACCACGCCGCCCACTTCCTCGTCCGCGGGCAGCAGGAGGTGGTACTTCACATCGACCAGCCGCGCGGTGTTGTCGGCGCGCTCGACGGCGGCACCGAGCTGGATCAGCAGGGTCGCCTCGTTGCGCATCATCCGGTGCGTCGCGCCCTCGAAGCCGCGCGTCTCGCCCTTGACCTGTTCCAGCAGGCTGAGCGTCGCGGTGGAGCCGCCGGTCGAGTGGCGGTTCTGGAAGAGCAGCCAGGCGCGGTTGATCGCGGTCCAGGCCTCGCGGGTGAGCGCGGTGCGCACGGCGCGGGCATTGTTGCGTGCCATGTCGAGGCAGCGGACGATCGAGCCGGGATGGCTGTCGTCCAGGGTGAGGAAGCGCGCGACCTTGGCCTGGGTCATTTCCTCGCCGGTGAGCGCGAAGGCTTCGTCGGTATAGGTGACGGCGAGCGCGCTCTGCCACGCGGCCTCTCCGGCCGGGCGGGTGGAGAGTGCATCGAGGCGGATCGTCGCCTCGACCAGCCGGGCGATGAAGTCGGCGCGCTCAAGATAGCGGCCGAGCCAGTAGAGCGCGGCGGCGGTGCGGGAGAGCATCAGCATGGGAAAACTTTCATTCCTCCCCGAGCTTGCTCGGGGAGGGGGACCGCGCCCGCAGGGCGTGGTGGAGGGGCGTGCCGGGCACCGGCTCGGTGGGCCGGCCCCTCCACCATCGCTGCGCGATGGTCCCCCTCCCCGAGACGAGCTCGGGGAGGAATTGAAGAAAACGGCCCCCTCATGCCCCGTCATCCAGCAGGACGAAGCTGTCCTTGGTGCCGCCGCCCTGGCTGGAGTTGACCACCAGCGAGCCTTCGCGCAGCGCGACGCGAGTGAGCCCGCCCGGCGCGACGCGGACGCCGTCGCTGCCAGTCAAGACGAAGGGGCGGAAGTCGACATGGCGCGGGGCGAGGCCCTGCTCGACCAGCGTCGGCACGGTGGAGAGCGCCAGCGTCGGCTGGGCGATGTAGCGATGGGGCTCGGCGATCAGGGCGGCGCGGAAGTCCGCGATCTCCTGCTTCGATGCGGTCGGGCCGACGAGCATGCCGTATCCGCCCGATCCATCGACCAGCTTGACCACCAGCTCGGGTAGGCGATCGAGCACGTATTTCAGCGCCTGTGGCTCGCGGCAGCGGTAGGTCTCGACATTGGGCAGCTTCGCCTCGCCGCCCGAATAGAAGCGGACGATCTCGGGCATGTAGCTGTAGATCGCCTTGTCGTCGGCGATGCCGTTGCCCGGCGCGTTGAGGATCGCGACATTGCCGGCGCGGTACGCCGCCATGATGCCGGGGACGCCGAGCATCGAATCGGGGCGAAACACCAGCGGATCGAGGAAGTCGTCGTCGATCCGGCGATAGATCACGTCGACCTTCACGCGGCCCGCGATCGTCTGCATCCAGACGACATCGTCATCGACGACCAGGTCCGCCGCCTCGACCAGCTCGACGCCCATCGAGTCCGCCAGGAACGAATGCTCGTAATAGGCCGAGTTGAAATGGCCGGGGGTGAGCACGACGCAGACCGGCCGGGGATTGTTGCCGGGTGCTACCGACTGCATCGTCTTGAGCAGCATGTCCGGATAGCTGTCCACCGGCGCGACGCGGAAATCGCGGAACAGCTCGGGGCACAGCCGGATCATCGCCTCGCGATTCTCCAGCATGTAGGACACGCCGGAGGGGGTGCGGGCATTGTCCTCCAGCACATAGAACGCGTCCGGCCCGGTGCGGACCAGGTCGATCCCGCAGATATGCGCCCAGACGCCGTGCGGCGGGCGGACGCCGTCGACCTCGGCGCGGAACTGCTCGTTGAGGTAGATCAGCTCGGGCGGGATGATGCCCTCTTTGAGGATCCGCCGCTCGCCGTAAATGTCTTCGAGGAAGGCGTTGATCGCCTCGACCCGCTGGACCAGCCCTTCGGAGAGCCGCTGCCATTCGCCGGCGAGGAAGACGCGGGGGACGATGTCGAACGGGATGATCCGCTCCGCCGCCTCGGTATCGCCATAGACCGCGAAAGTGATGCCCAGCTGGCGGAACGCGGCCTCGGCGGATTGCTGGCGGCGCTGCAGCTCCGCAGCATCGGTCTCGGCCAGCCATTGCGACAGCGCAGCGAATTCGGCGCGCGGACGCTCAGGCCCGCCATGCCCCCAGATTTCGTCGAACGCTCCCGGTGCCCCCATGCGCCTCCCAAATGCCGATATTATCGACGGGTTCCATGCTGCATCGCTTTGCTGCGTTGCACAAGGGGGTACTCCCTCTCCCCTTCAGGGGAGAGGGTCGGGGAGTGGGGGAGTGCGGGGTGCTATCGACAGCCCCCTCTCCTCTGCCCTCTCCCCTGAAGGGGAGAGGAAGACTTAGCTCGCGTATTTCACGCTGCAGCCATAGGGGCGCGTTTCGGACACCGAAACCGGCTTGCCCGCGCGGATCTCGGCCAGCGCGGCGAGGACGTGGTTGCGCGCGCCGGCGATGTCCGCGACGTCGGCGGTCGGCTTGTCGTCGATCCCGCCCTTGTAGGCGAGCTGGCCCTTGCCATCGATGATGTACAGGTGGGGCGTCGTCTTGGCGCCATAGCCCTTGCCGACCAGCCCCTTGGGATCGAGCAGATAGGCGGTGGGCTTGGCCTTCGCGCCCGCCACGAACTTCTGCGCCTCGGGCCCGCTCATATGGCCCTGCTGGCCCGGCGCGCCCGAGTTGATCGTCAGCCAGACCACGCCCTGCGCGGTCGCCGCGGCCTGGGTCTTCTGCATGTTGCCGCTGCCATAATGCTTCTTCACGAAGGGGCAGCCGGGGTTGTTCCATTCGAGCACCACGGTCTTGCCGCGATAGGCAGAGAGATCGACGACCTTGCCGGTCATGTCGAGGGCGCGGAAATTGGGGACGGTGGCGGCGACCTCGGGCTCGGCCATCAGCGGCGCGGCCGCGATACCCGCCGCGACGACCGCGGCACCGACCAGCATGCGATGAATCATCTTCGCTCTCCTCTTCAGCCCCCGCTTGCGAGGTCGCGCAGCATGTCCTGCGTGAGGATCTGGGGCAGGACTCGCGGCTCGGCCTCGCCGGGCTTGTACCACAGATAGAGCGGAACGCCCGCGCGATTGTGCCGCTCGATGAAGCGGCCGAGCACGGGATCGCCATCGGTCCAGTCGCCGACCAGCACGGTGACCTTGTTGTCGACCAGCGCCTTCTCGACGGCCGCGGTCTCGATCACCGCCTTCTCGTTGACCTTGCAGGTGAGGCACCAGTCGGCGGTGAAATAGGCGAAGACCGGCTTGCCCTGCGCGGTCAGCTCGCCAAGCCGTGCCTCGCTGAACTTCTCGGCGCCGGAAACCGGCTTGCTCTCCGGCGGCACCGCCTGGACGAAGGCGATCGCGCTGATAGCGAGTAGCAATAGCGCGCCCGCGGGCGCCCAGGCGAGCGTCTTGCCCTTGCGCTGGCGAAGGCCCGTCCACCACAGGCCGAGCGTCGCGAGCAGCGCCGCGGCTAGGCCGATCGTCATGCCCGGCACGCCTGCCTGGCGCCCCAGCACCCAGGCGAGCGCCAGCGCGGTGAGGAACATCGGCACCGAGAGGATGCGGCGCAGCGTCTCCATCCAGGCGCCCGGCTTGGGCAGCAGGCGGCGCAGCGGTGGAATGAAGCCGAGCAGCAGAAAGGGCAAGGCGATGCCGAGGCCGAGCCCGCCGAACACCGCCAGCGCGGCCGGCCAGGGCAGGACCAGCGCCGCGCCCAGCGCCGCGCCCATGAACGGGCCGGTGCAGGGCGTCGCCACGAACGCGGCGAGCGCGCCGGTGGCAAAGGCGCCGCCGGTGCCCTTCGACGCGGCACGGTTGACGAAGCCCGGCGCGGACAGCTCGAACAGGCCGGCGAGGTTGAACGAGATGCCGGTGACCAGCAGCAGCAGCACGAGGATCACGCGCGGATCCTGGAGCTGGAAGGCCCAGCCGAGCGTCGCCCCGCCGGCGCGGAGCGCGAGTAGCGCGCCGCCCAGCACCAGGCAGACGAGTACCACGCCCGCTGTATAGGCCAGCGCCTCGGCACGCGGGCTGCCGCCCTGGGCATTGGCCTTGGCGAGGCTCAGCGCCTTGAGGCTGAGGATCGGGAAGACGCAGGGCATGATGTTGAGGATCAACCCGCCGAGCACCGCGCCGAGGAAAGCCAGGACCGCGCCGCTCCACGGCACCTGCGCTGCCGGTGCGGCACCGCTGGCCACCGGAACCGTGCCGGGCACCGCCTTGACCCAGAAGCCCTGCTTGCCGAATGCCAGCAGCCCCTCGACCGGCCCGACCGACTTCACGCCCGCGGTATCGACCACCACCCGATCACCGTCGCGCACCACCTTCTGGGGTGCGGCATAGTCGAACGCGCCGTGGGTGGCGGGAAAGAAATAGCCCTCGCCTTCCGCCTTGGCGGCGGCGGGGAACGGCACGGCGAGGCGCAGCGCCTTGCCCTCGACCTGATAGGTGCCTTCCGACCCGAGCGGCTTCGGGAGCGCCGCGCGCCAGGCATCGAAGCGGGCGCGGCGATCGGGCGCGACGCCGCCGTCGCCGATCTGGAGGGTGGTCGACAGGTCTGCCTTGCCCGGCACGCAGATCGCATCGGTGCAGACGAGATAGCTGAGCTTCAGCCGGATCGGGAACGCACCCTTTGCATCGGCCGGGACCTTGAGCGTCACCAGCGGCGCGAAGGGGCCTTCATAGACATAGTTCATCAGCCCGGCGATCATCAGCCGCTGGGGCACCGGATAGCGGAAGTCGCCGGTGCTGGCGCCCTGGGGCAGCGTCCATTCGGCGCGCGCGGGCAGGCCGGCGTCACCGGGGTTGAGCCAATAGGCGTGCCAGCCCTTCTCGGGCACCGAGGCGAGCGCGAGCGTGACTTCGCTGCCCGGGGCGGGGCGGTCGCTCTCGGCGACCAGATCGATTCGAACATGTTGTTCGCCGGGCGCCTGCGCCATCGCCACGCCGGCAAACAACCAGAACATCAACGCCATCAATCCGAAACGAACCGTCGCCATGGAGCGTCCTTGCCGTGGAAGAGCTGTTGGCCCAATAGCAGCCCGGCAGGATTTGCACACGCCGGAGGTGGCCAAAGCATGAAGTCGTTCCGTCCGCTCGCGGCAGCCGTCGCGCTGCTCGCCGCTGCCCCGCTCGCCGCGCAGGAGACCCCGCCGGCGCAGATCGTCCCCTCCGAGGCGCCGCGCGCCGCGCCCTCGCTGGTGGTAGTGGTCTCGGTCGACCAGTTCTCGGCCGACCTGTTCGCGGAATATCGCGCCCAGTTCAGCGCGGGCTTCGCGCGGCTGATGACCGGCGCGGTCTTCCCCTCGGGCTATCAGAGCCATGCCGCGACCGAGACCTGCCCCGGCCACTCGACGATCCTGACCGGCGACCATCCGGCCAAGACCGGCATCATCGCCAATGACTGGACCGATTTCAGCGCCCCGCGCGAGGACAAGACCGTCTATTGCGCCGAGGACGAGAGCGTGCCCGGCAGCAATTCGAACAGCTACACCGTCTCGGACAAGCATCTGAAGGTGCCGACGCTCGGCGAGTGGATGAAGCTGGCCGATCCGCAGAGCCGCGTCGTCTCGGTGGCGGGCAAGGACCGCGCCGCGGTGATGATGGGCGGGCACAAGACCGACGAGATCTGGTGGTGGAACGGCAAGGCGTTCGTCTCCTATGCCGGCCGCGCCGAGCCGGCGATGGTCACGCGGATGAACGCGAACGTGACCAAGCGCATCGGCGAGGCGCAGGAGCCGCTGGAGCTGCCACCCTTCTGCCAGGCGCGCAGCCGCGCCTTCCAGCTCAACCCCAGCCGCAGCGTGGGCGCCGGCCGCTTCGCGCGCGCGGCGGGCAACAGCATCGCCTTCCGCGCCTCGCCCGAGTTCGACGAGGCGATCGTGGCGACCGCCGCCGGCCTGGCGACCGACATGAAGCTCGGCCAGTCGGGCCATACCGACCTGCTGATCGTCGGCGCCTCGGCCACCGACTATGTCGGCCACACGCTGGGCACCGAGGGCAGCGAGATGTGCCTGCAGCTGCTCTCGCTCGACCAGACGCTGGGCAAGCTGTTCGCGGTGCTCGACAAGACCGGCATCGACTATGCCGTGGTTCTGACCGCCGACCATGGCGGCCATGACATGCCCGAGCGCAACCGCGAGCATGCCGCGCCGATGGCGGCGCGCATCGCCAAGGGGCTCGACGCCAAGACGATGGGCAAGGAGATCGGCGCGGCGCTGAACATCAAGGGCGCGGTGCTGGTCGGCGGCAATTCGGGCGACGTCTATCTGGCACCCGACCTGAGCAAGGCGGACCGCGTCCGCGTGCAGGCCGAGGCGATCAAGCGCTGGACCGCCAATCCGCAGGTCGAGGCGGTGTTCACCCGCGCTCAGATCGCGGCGACCCCGATCGTCCACACCCCGCCCGAGACCTGGAGCCTGCTCGAGCGTGCCCGCGCCTCCTATGATCCGCAGCGCTCGGGCGACCTGGTGATCGCGCTCAAGCCGCGCGTCACCCCGATCGCCGGCACCGAGGGCGGCTCGATCGCCACCCATGGCAGCTTCTGGGACTATGACCGCCGCGTGCCGATCCTGTTCTGGCGCAAGGGCATGACCGGCTTCGAACAGCCGCTGTCGGTGGAGACGGTGGACATCGCCCCGACGCTGGCTGCGATGATCCACGTGCCGGTGCCGGTCGCGATCGACGGGCGCTGCCTGGACCTGGATGCCGGCCAGGGCGACACCTGCAAGTGATCCGCCTGGAAGTCCGCCGGGTCATCGTCTTCACGACGAACTTCGCCGCAATGCGCGATTTCTATCGCGACGTCCTGGGGTTGAAGCTCGTCGAGGAGGAGGATGGCTGGGCAGATTTCGACGCGGGGCCGATCCGGCTGGCGATCCACGCCGGCCGGGGTGGCGGCAGCGGTGGCGGCGATGCGGGGCCGCACAAGATCACCTTCTTCGCCGCGGACGTGGAAGCGGCGCGCGCCGAGCTGATCGAGCGCGGCGTTGCGATGGGCAAGGTGAGCCGGTTCGACGATGCCGCCTTTTGCGACGGGCATGATCCGGACGGGAATCGGTTCCAGATTTCGAGCAGGGGCTAGTTTCCCTCTCCCGTTGGGAGAGGGAGGGAGCCGACGCAGTCGGCGGAAGGGTGAGGGTCGAGAGGCAGAACTACCCTCACCCTTCCCACTCGCTACGCTCGCGGGCCCCTTCCCGCTCCCAAGGGGAGCGGGATATTCTACCGCCGCCGTTCGAAAATACGGATGCCGGGGCCCAGGTCGTTCTGGCCGAGCGGCCCGACCTGGCCGGTGAAGTCCGCCACAAAGGCCGGGCTCGGCGGCGCGCCGGGGGCCAGGGTGGCAGTGTTGCCTTCGATGCGCAGGCCGGTCGACGGATAGGTCCGACCCTCCGCGGCGACCACGATCAGGCCCGAGCTGTTTTCCTTGCGCGGCCCCTGGACGAAGGTGTTGCCGGTGATCGAACCGGTGCCGCCCTCGGACAGGTCGATCATGTAGTTGGTCTTGTTGCCCTTCGAATCGTCGAAGCTGTTGCCGGTGATCGTCACCCGTCGGGCGCGCAGCTTGACATAGTGGCCGCCGGTGCCGCGCTCGAAGCGCGAATTGGTGACGACCACGTCGCCGTCCACCGCGAGATAGATGGCGTGGCTGCAATTCTCGGTCTCGCACTGGCCGAGCCCGGCGAAGGTGGTGTGATCGATCGTGATGCGGCGCACCGTCTCGTGCCCGCCACCGAGAATGCCTTCCTGGCTGTCGAGGAACATCGCGTTGGTGACGGTGAGGTCGCCCATCTCGATGCGGATGCCGGCGCCATTGCCGTCGGGCACCGCGAAGCCGCGGAAGACCACGCCGTCCACCGCCGAGCCGCGCCCGCGCAGGACGAAGGCAGCCTTTTCCTCGCAGACCTGGTTCTCGAAGATCGCGGTGCCGGGCTGGACCGCCTTGAAGGTGATCTTGCCCCCGGTCTGGACGGTGCATTCGCGGTAGGTGCCCGGCGCGATCAGGATCGTCGCGGTGCCGTCGCGGACGGCGTTCACTGCATCGTCGAGATGCGCGAAGCCCTGGCCGGTCTCGGCGATGACGAAGGGGGCCGCCCGCTGCTGCTGGGCGATAGCAGGCGCGGCGATGAGGGCGAGAGCCGAGAGGATGGGCAGGCGCATGCGAGGAGTATGCGCCGGCGGGAGTTAAAATTCCTCCCCGAGCTTGTCTCGGGGAGGAATTGAGTCAACGCAGCGTCTTGATGATGCCCGAGAAGTCGAGCCCGGCGCCTTCGCCGTCGACAAACGCCTGATAGAGCTCCTCCGCCCGCGTTCCCATCGGCACGTTCGCACCGACGCTTGCGGCGGCTTCCAGCGCGAGCTTGAGGTCCTTGAGCATCAGCGGTGCAGCGAAGCCGCCCTGATAGTCGCGGTCGGCAGGGCTTTCGGGGCCGACGCCGGGGACCGGGCAATAGCTCGTCATCGACCAGCTCTGGCCCGAGCTGACCGAGGCGATGTCGTAGAAGCGCTGGGCGTCGAGCCCGAGCTTCTCCGCCAGCGCGAATGCCTCGCAGGTGGCGACCATCGTCGCGCCGAGGATCATGTTGTTGCAGATCTTGGCGCCCTGCCCCGCGCCGCTGGCCCCGGCATGGATCACCGCCTTGCCCATGTCGGCCAGGAACGGCTCCGCGCGGCCGAACGCCTGTTCGGTGCCGCCGACCATGAAGGTGAGCGTGCCGGCATTGGCGGCGGCAATGCCGCCCGAGACCGGCGCGTCGACCGCCATCAGCCCGCGCTCGGTCGCCGCCTGGGCGACACGGCGCGCGGTGTCGACGTCGATCGTCGAACAGTCGATCAGGATCGCGCCGGGCGCGGCATTGTCAAGCAGCACATCGGTGTAGGTGGCTTCCACTTGCCGGCCGGCGGGCAGCATGGTGATCACCGCCTCGGCACCGTCCACCGCTTCGATGGCGCTGGCAGCGGGCAGGCAGCCAGCGGCCTTCGCCTTGTCGAGCGCGTCCTGGCTCAGGTCGAAGGCGCGGACGTCATGCCCCTTCTTCGCAAGGTTCGCGGCCATGCCGCCGCCCATATTGCCCAGGCCGATAAATGCTACGCGTGCCACGTGGGATATCCTCTCGTTGTTTTCTACCTCTCCCGTCGGGAGAGGTAGCGAAGCTTGGCAGCTTGCTGCCTAGCGTAGCTAGGTGAGGGGATTCCGTTCTCGATAGGGCAATCCCCTCACCCAGCTCCGACTAAGCCTTTGCTACGCAAAGACTAAGTCTGCGCAACCCTCTCCCGACGGGAGAGGGAAATCCGGTTATTTCCCCGTCCAGTTCCCCGGGCGCTTCTCGACGAATGCCGTCATGCCTTCCTTCTGGTCCGCCGTGCCGAACAGCGCGTGGAACAGGCGGCGCTCGAAGGCGACGCCCTGGGCCAGGCTGGTCTCAAAGGCGGCATTGACCATCTCCTTGTTGGCCAGCACCGCAAGCGGCGCCATGGCGGCGATCGATTGCGCGGTCTTCACCGCTTCCTCGACCAGCTCGGCAGCCGGCAGGATGCGGCTGACGAGGCCGGCACGCTCGGCCTCCTGCGCGTCCATCATCCGGCCGGTGAGGCACATCTCCATCGCCTTGGCCTTGCCCACGGCGCGGGTGAGCCGCTGCGAGCCGCCCATGCCGGGCGAGACGGCAAGCTTGATCTCGGGCTGGCCGAACTTGGCATTGTCGCCCGCCAGGATGAAGTCGCACATCATCGCCAGCTCGCAGCCGCCGCCCAGCGCATAGCCGGAGACTGCGGCAATGATCGGCTTGCGGGTGCGGGTGAACACGTCCCAGCCGGCGAAGAAGTCATGGCCGTACATGTCGGCAAAGCCCTGGGCCTGCATCTCCTTGATGTCGGCCCCCGCGGCGAACGCCTTCTCGCTGCCGGTGATCACCGCGCAGCCCTGCGACGGATCGGCATCGAACGCCTTCATCGCGTCGAGCAGCTCGGAGAGGATCTGGCTGTTCAGCGCATTGAGCGCCTGGGGGCGGTTGAGGGTGACGAGCGTGGCGGCGCCGCGCTGTTCGACGAGGATGGTTTCGTAGCTCATCTGGATCCTTTCAGGCCGGGGTCCACGCCTCGCCCGCAGGCAAGGGGGCGAAAATCTGGTCGATGCTCTCGTCGCTGACGCCCTCGGGCGTAGCGGGGTTCCATTGCGGCGCGTTGTCCTTGTCGACGATCAGCGCGCGGACGCCCTCGATGAAGTCATGGCTCTGCGCGACGCGGCTGCCGATGGCGAATTCCTGCGCCATCTCCTCGGCGAAGCTGGCCTTGGCGCGGCCCTCGCGGACAAGGCGGAGCGAGACCTTCATCGACTGGGGCGACTTGGTGCGCAGCGTCGCAAGCTGGGCGGCGGCCCATTCGCCGCCATCGGCTTCGAGCGCGGCGAAGACGCCTTCCACCGTGTCGGCGGCGAAGAGACGGTCGATATCGTCGCGATGCGCTGCGATGCGCGGCTCCGGTGCGGTGGTCGACAGGTCGGCGAGGATCGCCTCGGCCGATGCGGGATCGGCGGCGATGCGCGCCTTGGCGTCTTCCAGCGTCTCGGCGACGAGGTAATGGCTGGCGAGGCCGAGCGCGAGGCATTCCGCGCCGTCGAGCCGGTGGCCGGTGAGCGCGAGATACTCGCCAGTCTTTCCGGGCAGGCGCGACAAATACCAGCCGCCGCCGACATCGGGGAACAGGCCGATGCCGGTCTCCGGCATCGCGAACTTGGTGTTCTCCGTCGCCACGCGAACCTTGGCCGGCTGCGAGATGCCGACGCCGCCGCCCATGGTGATGCCGTCCATGAAGGCGACGACCGGCTTGGCATAGGTGAACAGCGCGTGGTTGAGCTGATACTCGACGCGGAAGAAATCCCTGGCTTCGCGGCCGTCGCCCGCGCCGCTCTCGGCGATCATGCGGATGTCACCGCCGGCACAGAAGCCGCGGCCTTCCGCATGATCGATCAGCACGATCTCGACTTCGGGGTCATCCCGCCACGCCGTCAACGCATCGAGCATCGCCCGGCACATGCCGGTGTTGAGCGCGTGGATCGCCTTGGGGCGGTTCAGGCGGATGCGGCCGGCCTTGCCTTCGGTGAGAATGAGAACGTCGTCGGTCATATCATCCATACTCCGTCATCCCCGCGAAGGCGGGGATCCAGAGTCACAAGCGGCAGGGTCGGGTAACCCTGGATCCCCGCCTTCGCGGGGATGACGGAAGAAGGGGTGATCACTGCCGCGTCAGCTCCCGGCCGACGATCATCCGCATGACCTGGTTGGTGCCTTCGAGGATCGAGTGGACGCGCAGGTCGCGCCAGAAGCGCTCGATCGGATAGTCCATCAGATAGCCATAGCCGCCATGCAGCTGGAGCGCCCGGTCGACAACCGAGCTGCCGGTGTCGGTGGCGAAGCGCTTGGCCATCGCGGCGAACTTGGTCTTGTCCGGGGCGCCGGCCGTCACCTTGGCAGCGGCGAGATAGAGCAAAGCGCGGGCGGCCTCGAGCTCGGTCGCCATGTCGGCAAGGACGAACTGGGTGTTCTGGAAATCGGCGATCGGCTTGCCGAACTGCTGGCGATCCTTGGTGTAGTTCACCGCCTCGTCGAGGCAGCGCTGGGCGCCGCCGAGCGAGCAGGCGCCGATGTTGAGGCGGCCGCCATCAAGGCCCATCATCGCGAAACGGAAGCCTTCGCCTTCGCCCCCGATACGGTTCTCGACCGGCACGCGCACCGAATCGAAGGTTACCTGGCGCGTAGGCTGCGAATGCCAGCCCAGTTTGCGCTCATTGGCGCCGAACGAGACGCCCGGCATGTCCTTTTCGATCACCAGGCACGAGATGCCCTTGGGGCCCTCCTCGCCGGTGCGGACCATCGTCACATAGATCTCGTTCTCGCCGGCACCCGAGATGAACTGCTTCGAGCCGCTGACGACATAATGGTCCCCGTCGCGCACCGCCCGCGTCTTGAGCGCGGCGGCGTCCGAGCCCGAGCTTGGCTCGGTCAGGCAGTAGCTGGCGATCCGCTCCATCGTGATCAGCGAGGGGAGATACTTGTCCTTCACCGCCTGGCTGCCGAACGTGTCGATCATCCAGCTCGCCATGTTGTGGATCGAGATGAACGCGCTGGTCGAGGGGCAGCCATAGGCCATCGCCTCCATGATCAGCGCCGCCTCGAGCCGGCCGAGGCCGATGCCGCCGCTTTCCTCCGACACATAGATCGAAGCGAAGCCGAGCTCGGCCGCCGCCTTGATCGTGTCGCGCGGGAAGATGTGCTTCTCGTCCCACTCGGCCGCATGCGGGGTGATCGCATCGGCGGTGAATTTCCGCGCCATCTCCTGGATGGCAAGCTGGTCGTCGGTGAGTTCGAACTGGGTCATGGCTTCTTTTCTTCGTGAAGGACGCGCTCTGCGAAGAGGGCGTTGGCGATCTTGACGTCGTTGCGCTCGTACCAGCGCGGCTTGGGGAGCTTTTTCTCCCAGGCGATCTGCTCGATCAGCGTGCCCGCGGTCCAGGCGACATCGGGTTTTTCGAGATGGATGGGATCGGCATAGGCTTCGTCGGCGCCGATGATCGTCCAGCCATGCTTGCGCAGCGCATCGATCAGGTCGCCGAGGAACAGCCCGGCCATGTCGGTCTCGTGCAGCAGCAGCACATGCGCGGGCGAGCGGCCGAGCGCGCGGCGGGCGAGGTCGTCACCGAAATCCGCGGACTGGACATGCGTCTCGACATAAAGGTCGCGCAGCGCGTCCATGTCGATGGCCTTGCCGGCCTTCTTTGCGGCGATCGCCTGGCCTTCCATGTTCCAGTCCGACCCGTCGATCGTCGCATAGCCGTTCATCAGCCCGCGCGCGGCGAGCCCGGCGCGGACGGCGTCGCGCTTGACCTTGTCCGGCCCGCCCTCGTCGAGGAAGGGGAAGCGGAACCAGGGGCGATAGGCCTTGCCCTGCGTCTTCAGATAGGCGGCGGCGCGGTCGATGTCGGCGAGATAATAGTCGGCCGGGACCTTGGTCAGCTTGGGGTGGCTGTCGGTATGGTTGGCGAGCACGCCACCGGCCGCGACATAGGCGGCGATGCGCTTGGGCGCGTCGATCCCCGAGCCGAAATGGACGATGCGGACCGGGTTGAGGAAGAAGACCGGCTGGGGCACCTTGCGCGAACGGAAGATCTCGACCAGCCGGGCGGTGCGCTCGTCGGGAGTCAGGAAGGCGCCGGCACCGCGCGGCACGTCGTCGAAGCTGAGCGCGATCCGCTTCTCCGCCACCGGCTGGGGTGCCGCGATGACATTGATCGTGCGCTGGCCGGGCACGACGAATGCCAGCGCGACGGCGTAGATCAATGTCTTCAGGACCCACCGCAACACGATCACGCCCCTGCCCCCATGCCCGTTCCTGCCGGGCGGGAGAATAGACGCTGGCCGGCAGCGGCGCCATAAGGCAGCGCATGGAGCGGCTGTTGCTTTTCGATACGGCGATGCGGCTGATGGGGGTCGGCCAGCTGCTGCTGATGGCGGCGGTGATCGGGCGCAGCGCCGCGCCCGCACATATCCGCTGGGCGACGATCGCGCTGCTGGTTTGCGTGGCCGCCTATCTCGCCATCGTCTCGCCGGCGCTGCATCTGTGGCGCTCGCTGGCCTGGCCGGTGATCCAGCTCTTCTCGCTCAATGCGCCGCTGGCCCTGTGGGTGTTCGCGCATCTGATCTTCGAGCGGCCGGTGGACAAGCGGCTGTTCGGCCTCGCCTTCGCCGTGACGCTGGTCGACTGGCTGCTGTTCGCCCGCGCGCTCTATGTGACCTACGAGATGCCGGTGGCGGCCGGCGCGGTGCAGCACGGCATCGCCTTCCTGCTCGCCGCGCATGCCATCGCCATCGCGATCGCCAACAGGGGTGACGATCTGAGCGAGAAGCGCCGCATGTTCCGGCTGGGCTTCGTGATCGTGGTGGGCGTGCAGACGCTCGGTATCGTCGTTGTGGAAAGCGTCTATGACCTGCTGCGCACCGACACCTGGCTGATGCTGCTCCAGTCGAGCACTGCGCTGATCGCGATCCTGGCATTCGGCGTGGCGATGCTCTCGGCCAATGCCGAGCTGCTGTTCGATGCCGACGCCCCCAAGCCCGAGCGCGCGCCGCTCTCCCCGGCCGAGCATGTGCTCAAGCAGAAGCTCGACGCGGCGATGGCGAGCCATGTCTACCGCGAGAGCGGCCTCACTATCGGCGTGCTGGCCGACAAGCTGGGCGTGCCCGAGCACCGCCTGCGCGCGCTGATCAACCAGCGGCTGGGCTATCGCAACTTCTCGGACTTCCTCAATTCGCACCGGATCGGCGATGCCCGCGCCTGGCTGGGTGATCCGGCGCGCGTGGACCTGCCGGTGCTCACGCTCGCCATGGACCTGGGCTATGGCAGCCTGGCGCCGTTCAACCGCGCCTTTCGCGACGCCACCGGCACCAGTCCGAGCGAATATCGCCGCGCCGCCATTCTCGAAAAAAGCTGATCGATTCCGGAAATGCGCGACATTTTCCGGGCGCGGCGGGACCAGGCCGGGCGCGTGAAATAGCAGGCATCCATCCGCTTTCGAGGATGGCACATGCATTGGATGATCCCGCTCGCCGCGCACGGCGTGCACAGCTTCACGGTCGAGCTTGTCCGCTACCTGGTCGCCGCCGGCGTGATGACCGGCATACTCTGGGCGGGCGCCCGCTGGACCGCGGCGCGGCGCATCCAGAAGCGCGCGCCGACGCGCAGGGATCGCGCCCGCGAGTTCGGAAATTCGATGCTGTCCGTCGGCATCTTCGCGCTGTGGAGCATCGCCACGCTGGCGATGAACCAGGCGGGGATCATCCACGTCACCTTCGCCGCGCCGCTTTGGTGGCAGGCCGCGCTCGAGTTCGTCGGAATCGTGATCGCGCACGATGCCTATTTCTACTGGATGCACCGCGGGCTGCACACCAGGGCGATGTTCCGCCGTGCGCATCTGACCCATCACAAGTCGCGCACGCCGACGCCCTGGGCCGCCTATAGCTTCGCCCCGATCGAAGGCGTGCTGGAGGGCATGTTCCTGCCGCTCTTCCTGCTCCTCGTGCCGATGCACGGAATCGTGCTGATCGCCTTCCTGCTCCACCAGATCGGGCGCAACGTGATCGGCCATTCGGGGCACGAGCTGATGCCCCCGGGGTTCACGCGCTTCCCCCTCACCGCCTGGCTGACCACGGCGACGCATCATGACCTGCACCATAGCGGCGGCGGACATAATTTCGGGCTGTACTTCACCTGGTGGGATCGCTGGATGGGCACCGAGCATCCGGGGTATCACGGGGCTTTCGAGGCGGCGGCGCTGCCCTGGTCCGGCGCGGGCGGATCGGCGTCCCAGGACATCGCCTCCCAGCCGTAGATGAAGCGATGCTTGCACGGCGCGCTATCGGGATCGACGATGCGGAAGCGGGAATAGATCGCCGCATCGCCCTTCCCGCCGGTGAAGGCGGAGCCACTGAGCAGAACGACCTTCCGTTCTTCCCCACCGAAGAACTTCGCAGGGCCGTAGATCGCGTAGCGGGTGCCCTTGGCATCCTTGAGGCGATAAACGCGCGTGGCCCCATGGGTGGCGACGAGGGTGCCGCGATCGCCCGGCGTCTCCGGCGGGCCGAACAGCTGGCTCTCTATGATCGCGTACCCTGCGCCCGGCCCGCGCACCCGGGCATGCATCGATTCGGTTCCCGCCTGGAAATCCTCGAGGCGCTGGCCGGCTGCCAGGTCCAGGCTGCTGTAATTGAAGCAGACCGCAAGCGGACCGCGCAGCGGCGCCGGCCGCGCATCGGTATCCTGCGCGAACCCCAGGAAGAGAGCGGCCAGCGCGATCGTCGCGGGCATGCCGTCACCCCATCGTCGGAATGATGAAGGCGCTGTCGCCGGTGCCGCCGCCATCCGGCCAGCGCTGGGTGATCGTCTTGACCTTGGTCCAGAACTTCACGCCTTCCATGCCGTGCTGGTTGGTGTCGCCGAACGCCGAGCGCTTCCAGCCGCCGAAGGTGTGATAGGCGACCGGCACCGGGATCGGCACGTTGATGCCGACCATGCCGACATTGACGCGCGCGGCGAACTCGCGGGCCGCGTGGCCGTTGCGCGTGAAGATCGCGACGCCGTTGCCGTACTGGTGGTCGGACGGGAGCTTGAGCGCAGTCTCGAAGTCCGGTGCGCGGACGATCTGGAGGACCGGGCCGAAAATCTCTTCCTTGTACGCCTGCATGTCCGGCGTGACGCGGTCGAACAGGCTCGGCCCGATGAAGAAGCCCTGCTCATGGCCCTGGAGCTGGAAGCCGCGGCCGTCGACCACCAGCTCGGCGCCTTCGTCGACGCCGGTCTGGATCCAGTTCTCGACGCGCTGCTTGTGCGCGGCATTCACGACCGGGCCGTAATGCGCCTCGGCATCGGTGGAGACACCCACCCGCAGCGCCTCGATCGCGGGGATCAGCTTCTCGCGCAGCGCATCGGCGGTCTTGTCGCCGACCGGCACGACCACCGGCAGCGCCATGCAGCGCTCGCCCGCCGAGCCGAAAGCGGCACCCGAGAGATCCGCGACGACCTGGTCGAGATCGGCATCGGGCATGACGATACCGTGGTTCTTGGCACCGCCCATCGCCTGGACGCGCTTGCCGGCCTCGACGCCGCGGCGATAGACATAATGGGCGATGTCGGAGGAGCCGACAAAGCTGACCGCCGAGATCGCCGGATGATCGAGGATTGCGTCAACCATTTCCTTGTCGCCGTGCACGACCTGGAGGATGCCCTGGGGCGCGCCGGCCTCTAGCATCAGCTCGGCGAGGCGGACGGGGACCGAGGGATCGCGCTCGGACGGCTTGAGGATGAACGCATTGCCGCAGGCGATGGCGACGCCGAACATCCACATCGGGATCATCGCCGGGAAGTTGAACGGGGTGATGCCCGCGCCGATGCCGAGCGGCTGGCGCATCGAATAGACGTCGATGCCGGGACCGGCGCCCTGGGTGTACTCGCCCTTCAGCACGTGCGGGATGCCGCAAGCGAACTCGATGACCTCGAGGCCGCGCTGGATGTCGCCCTTGGCGTCGGCGATGACCTTGCCATGCTCGGACGAGAGCAGGTGCGCCAGCTCGTCCATGTTCTTCTCGATGAGCGCCTTGAAGGCGAACATCACGCGGGCGCGGCGCTGCGGGTTGGTCGCGGCCCAGCCGGGCTGGGCGGCCTGGGCGGCGGCGATCGCCTTGTCGAGATCGGCCTGGCTGCCGAGCTGGACCTGGGCCTGGACCTGGCCGGTGTTCGGATCGAAGACCTCACCCGTGCGGGCACCCGCGCCGCCGCTATGGCCGACGATGACATGGTCGATGTTACGCACCATTCTTCTCCTGCTTCGGGCTCTGGCGGCCCGACTCACTGTGTAATTTAATTACGCACTGGCACAAGAAACGGTCGCTGTCACGCGCCGGTCGACAGGGCGTCCTTACTGGGTGGCGTAGCCGATCGGCACGGGCAGCAGCCGGCCATTGGCGTCGCCGATCACCATCACTTCCACGCCGAATGCCTGGCGCAGCTTCTGGTGCTCCAGTGCCTCACGGGCAGCCCCGAAGGCGAGCATGCGCCCCTGGCCGAGCAGCAGCACGTCATCGGCCAGCCGGGCGGCGAGGACCGGGTCGGCGAGCGTGACGACCACGCCCATGCCCTGCCGCGCGGCGTCGCGGAGCTGGGCGATCCGGGCCAATTGCGTGAGGGGATCGAGCGCGCTCAGCGGATCCTCGGCGAACAGCCAGTGCGGCTTCGCGGCGATGGCACCGGCGAGATCGCGCGGCTTCCTGCCGAACAGGCCGCGGCGCCCCGCCGCCGGCTGCGCGATTGCCCTGGCGCGCTCGGCCCCGGTGAACCGGCCGATCAGCCGGCCGCCCAGGCGGACCTGCCCGGCATCCGCATCGGCCTGGCCGGCCAGCGCGCGCAGCAGCAGCGCCTTGCCCGACCCGGCGGCGCCGAGAATCGCCACGACCCTGCCCGGCTCGAGCACCGCATCGACACCCTCGACCGCACGGCGATCGGCATGGCTCAGGGCCAGATTGTCGATGCTGAACTTCATGGCGTCCGTCCTAGTCACCGGCAGATGACAGGCTGGTTACAGGCCTGCCCGCCACTTTCGCAAGAAATCGCCCGAAACCCGCGAAAAAATGCGGTTTGTCTCGGTACTGTAACGCTGGGCTAAGTGCGCATTTACCAAGTGCCACCTATCCGGCAGGCAATGTCTCTCGCCGATCCCCCGCTTGCCCCGCGCGGCACCTGGCTAACCGAGCGCGAGCTCGATCCGCCGCTGTTGACGCTCACCGACACGATGTGGCGGGCCGCGGAGCTGTTCGGCGGCGATCCCGAGCTGCGGCTGGTCGCAATCGTCGACGAGAAGGCGCGCCCGCTCGGCGCGATCTTCGAGAAGGACGTGCGGCGGCTGCTGCTCAATCCCTTCGGCCATGCGCTGATGCGCAATCCGGCGTACGGTGCGGCGGTGTCGCGCTATGTCCGCGCCTGCCCGGCCGCCGAGCTGACCGAGGACCTCGGCCGGCTGATGGAGACCTATCGCGCCTCGGGCGGCAGCGAGGGCATGATCCTGACCCGGGGAGGCCGGGTGCAGGCGACGGTGAACAACCGCCGGCTCGTCCATCTCGCCGCCGAGCGCGAGATCGCCACGGCGCGTGCGCAGGTGGAGCGTGCGGCGCGGATCGAGGCGGCGAGCAAGCGGTTCGAGGCGCAGGTGGAGGCGCTGTCGCGCGACATGGGCGACCTCTCGACCGAGCTCGAGGACGGCGCAGTGGCGACGGCGGACCGGGCGAGCGGCCTGGGCGACCGCGCCATCGCAGTGGCGACCGCCGCCTCGCAGACCAGCGACAACATGGCCGAGATCGCCGCGCGCGGGCGCGAGCTGGCCGGCGCGCTCTCGGGCATCGCCCACAATACCAGCGACGCGCGCCAGGCGGCGGCGGCGGTCACCCAGCTCGTCGAGACCGGCAGCGAGCGCACCCGCGACCTGCTCCATTCGGCCCAGTCGATCGATTCGGTGATCGGGCTGATCAGCGACATCGCGCGGCAGGTGAACCTGCTCGCGCTCAACGCCACGATCGAGGCGGCCCGCGCCGGCGAGGCGGGGCGCGGCTTCACCGTGGTGGCGAACGAAGTGAAGCAGCTCTCGACCCAGACCGGCATCGCGGCGGACCGGATCACCGCGCATGTCCGCGAGATCCGCGGCGGGATCGACGAGGTCGCCGCCGGGCACAACCGGGTGGAGCAGGCGATCGGCGCGATGGCGACGCTGGCCGATGCGGTGGAGAGCGCGGTCGCCCGGCAGGAAGAGGCGACGCGGACGATCGCGCGCAACGTCGACGAGGCGGTCCACGCCAGCACGGGCATCCAGCGCGACGTCGAGGCGATCGGCGGCACCTCGCGCGATGCATCGGCCCAGGCCCGGGCGATGCGCGAAGTGGCGGGGCGGCTGCACGTCGGCGCCGATGCGCTGTCCGACCAGGTCCATGCCTTCCTGGCGGAGCTGCGGGTAGCCTAGCCGGCCGCGGTGACGATCTCGACCCGGGCGGGCATTTGCACCCGGCCCTGCTCGAAATGGCTCGCGCAGATTTCGGTCAGACGGGCATGGGCCCGGTCGCGCAACGCGGCGGGCGCGTCGGCCAGCGGGGCGGCCATCGACGAGGAGGCGAGCAGGAAGGCCGCGGCAGCCTCGGGCGTGTCGCCCGGCACCGGCAGCATGCAGTGCACGCTCTGACTGGCGGCGTCTTCGAAACCGGCGGCGTTCAGGAGGGCGATGAGCTTCGCTGGATCGCCATAGCGGCACGGGCCCGGCGCATCGGGATCGGCGGACGCCACCTCCATCACTGAGGCGACCGTCGCGCGGAGCTGCGCCATGAAGCCGACTTCCGCTGCCGGTCCCCAGACGGCGAAGGCAAGGCGTCCGCCGGGCGCGAGCCAGTGGCGCAGATTGGCGAAGGCGGCGGCGGGATCCTCGAAGAACATCACCCCGAAGCGCGAAGCCAGCCGGTCGAACGGGCGCTCGGGCCGATAGGTGGCGACATCGGCCTCGACGAAGCGTGCGACGTCCCCGGCGCGGGCAGTGGCCGCTGCGACGAGGTCGGGGGAGATGTCGAAGCCAGTGACTTCGCTGCCGGCGGGCGCCGCTGCGGCGATGGCACGGGTGGTGCCCCCGCCCCCACAGGCGATCTCGGCAATGCGGCAGGGCACGTCGAGCGCCAGCGCCGCGACGAGCGGCTGGTCGACCGGCGCGAGCAGCGCCTCCATCCCGTCGAGCTTGTCGCGCCACAACGCACCGCGACCGCTGGCCCAGTCATAGCCGGATTCGGAGAAGCTTTTCTGCATAGCGGCAAGGATGCGCCAAGGCGGCGCGACTTGCCAGCGGGGGCAAGAAAAAAGCCGCCAAGTCACTGACCTGGCGGCTTTCCTATATGGTGGGCGCGGCAAGGATTGAACTTGCGACCCCTGCGATGTCAACACAGTGCTCTACCACTGAGCTACGCGCCCATTGGCCTTTCGGCCGAAACGGGAAGCGGGCCTCTAGCGGGACTTTTCGAACCGCGCAAGCACCCTCTTTCAATTAAATCCGGCGTTTTCCGCTTCGAACAGCCGATCGACCTCAAGCACGAGGTCGCGCAGGTGGAAGGGCTTGGACAGGACCTTGGCCTGGGGCACCTGCTTGCCGGCCTTGAGCGTGACCGCCGCGAAGCCGGTGATGAACATCACGCGCATCTCGGGCGCGATCTCGCTCGCCTTCTGGGCCAGCTCGATGCCGTCCATCTCGGGCATCACGATGTCGGTGAGCAGCAGGTCGAACCGCTCGGCCTCGAGCAGCGGCATCGCCGCGGTGCCGCGATCCACCGCGCTGACCGCGTATCCCGAACGCTCGAGCGCCCGGGTAAGGTATTCCCGCATCACGCGGTCATCCTCGGCCAGCAATATCCGGATCATGTTTCCCCACTCGAAATCGACAGAGCTATTCCTATACCGAAAGCCCTTAAGATTTTCCGTTCCTATCCTATCCCATGGCATTGCGGCGCGGCAATGGCAGCCTTAGTCATGACGTCGTGACCGGAGCTTCCTTCGTCCGCCATGGCCCCGCAGAGCCGCTGAGCCCGGTGATCCTTTCCGTGCCGCATGCCGGGCGCGACTATCCGCCGGCGCTGCAGGCGCTGCTCCGCGTGCCGCTGGAGGCGCTGCGCGGGCTCGAGGACCGGCATGCCGACGCCATCGCCCTCGCCGCCCGGCGCGACGAGACACTGTTCGTCGCCACCCGCCCCCGCGCCTGGATAGACCTCAACCGCGCCGAGCAAGACCGCGACCCCCGGCTCGACGACGGCGCCTGGATGCACGGCGCACCGCTCTCGGCGAAGATCCGCTCAGGGCTGGGGCTGGTGCCGCGCCGGGTGAGCAATGCCGGCGACATCTGGCGCCGCCGGCTGGGCGCCGACGAGGTGCAGCAACGCATCCTCGCCGACCATCGCCCCTGGCACGCGGCAGTCGGCGCGGCGCTGGCATCGGCGCGGGCGCGATTCGGCGTGGCGGTGCTGCTCGACGTCCATTCGATGCCGCCGCTGGGCAGCCCGGCGGTGGCGGCGCGGCTGGTGCCGGGCGACCGGTTCGGCAAGTCGGCCGCGGCACGCTTCCTCGGCCGCATCGAAGGCGTGGCGCGGGCGCACGGCGTGCGGACGGCGGCCAACACCCCCTATTCGGGCGGGCATATCCTTGAGCGCCATGGCGAGCCGCGCCGCGGGATGCATGCGATCCAGCTCGAGTTCGACCGCGCCCTCTACCTCGACCCCGCGCTCGACCAGCCGGGCCCGGGACTGGCGGTGGCAGTGCGCCTGCTGCGCGATATCATCGATGCGGTCGCTGACGAGGCACTGCCGGGAGCGATTGCGGCGGAATAGCCCGTTCAGGGCAGCTCGAGCGTCGCCATCCAGAGGAACAAGCCGGCGATCGCGAAATGTGCCGCGACGAGCGCCCAGTAGAAGGTCGGCTCATATTCGCGGTAGATCGCCGCGTCCGGATCGGGGTTGCGGAACACGAAGACGCGGCGGCGGATCACCGCCATCACGCCCTGGCCGAGCGCGACGCAGCCAAGCAGCCCCGGCCAGACCCAGAACCAATCCATGCTGGCCTCCTAGCATGCGACGATGCGCCGCACATAAAAAACCACCTCGTGGTTACCCACGAGGTGGCCAAGGTTCAGGGAGGAGACACGCCCGAGGGCGTGCCGTACGGCTTCGCGAAAGGGGGGACACGACGCCGTACAGATCAAATATAAGTGAGGGGTCAGATAGTTCAAGAGGCTGCGTGAAACCGTTTTCCACGCGCGATCAGCCGTTGTGGCGAAGCCCCGGAAGCATGCGTGCGAGCACCTTGTCGCGCAGCAGGAAATGGTGGCGCAGCGCCGCCGCGATATGGATCACCACCAGCGCGGCCATCAGATAACCGAGCAACTCGTGCGCCTCATGTGCATTGTGCGCGACGGCCGGCGTGGCGGGCAGCACGGGGATCTCGAACAGGCCGAACCAGTTGATCGGGCGCGGGCGCTCGGGATTGGAGGAAAGCAGCCAGCCGCTGACCGGCAGGATCAGCAGCAGCGCATAAAGGATGAAATGGACCGTATGGGCGGTCGCCTTCTCCCAGGCCGGCAGCAGCTCGGGCAGATGCGGCGGCCTGTTGGTCAGCCGCCAGGCGATGCGGCCAAGCGTGAGCACCAGCACGGCGATGCCCAGCGATTTGTGGATCGGCATCACGCCCCACGCCCGCGGCATCGCGTCGTGGAACAGGCCGATGATCAGGTTGAGAAGGACGAGCGCGGCGATCGACCAGTGGAAGGCGATCGCCCCCCGGCTGTACCGATCGCCGCGCTCGATCACATCACGCGTTCGACACGAGCTGCGGCTCGGGCATCTTGCCCTGGCGCAGCTGGCGACCGAAGATGTCGCGCATCAGGCCCAGCGAGAAGAGATGGGCATAGATGAGCGGCAGCATGCCGTTCTGGACGATCTTGCGCAGCTGGTCGCCACGCAGCTCGTTCAGCTTGTTCTCGTCGATCATCATGAAGCCGCGATAGACGAAGGGCTGGGCCGAACCGTCCGGCTGGATGGTGACTTCACCGTCGATCAGCAGATCGAGCTCCTTGAGCTCCTTCATGAACTGCGCGGTGCGGGCACCGGCCTGCTCGAACTGCTCGTTGAACTGCAGGATGTTCTTGGTGGTCTCGCTCGGCTCGCCATTGACGAACAGGGCATCACCTTCCTCGAACGCGCCGACCGTGTCCGAGGTCGGATCGAAGCAGAGCGACAGCTCGTCGGTGTCCGGGCGCAGGCGCGCCAGCAGATACGGATAGCGGCGGATATAGGCCGGGACGTAGAAGTTCTGCTCGTTGAGCGAGCCGTCCTCGTCGAAGAAGGTGTTCACGCCTTCGTTGAGCGCCATCAGCGCCAGCGGAACCGGCTCCTCGCCCTGCGAGAAGACGATCGGCATGAAACGCTGCACCAGCGGGAATTCCTCCACGGTGACCGGCACCGCGTGCTGCTTGGCGAGGAACGGCGCCTTGTCGGCGGCGCGAATCTTGTATTCGGCATGCTGCTGGCTCGAGAGCGGCAGAAGCTCGTTGTAGAACAGAGGCAGCGACTGCTGCGGGGCGGAAGCCATCCTAAATCTCCTGGGAACAAAATGCTGATGTCTGGAATCCCGGGGCGAGGGTCTATGGGGTGTCAGCCTCGGGCGCAAGGCTTACGAGCTTGCCGGGATTGAGGATTCCACGCGGATCCAGTGCCATTTTGATCGCCTTTAGGGCTGCAATACGCGACGGCGGGCTCAGCCGTTCCAGTTCGGCACGCTTCATCTGGCCGATTCCATGCTCGGCCGAGATCGACCCGCCTTCGGCCACCACCATGTCATAGACCAGGCGGCTGATCGCCGGCCCGTCGCCGGCATACCAGCCGTCGCGATCGACGCCGGCCGGCGCGCGGACATGGAAATGGACATTGCCGTCGCCGAGATGCCCGAAGGCCGTGGCGGTCGCGCCGGGGAAGCGGCGCTCGGCCTCCGCGGCGGCTTCGATCATGAAGCGCGGCATCTTGTCGACCGGCACCGAGATGTCGTGCTGCATCGCCGGCCCGAGCGCCCGCTCGGTCTCCGAGATCGAATCGCGGATCTTCCAGAAGCTCTCGACCTGCGCCTCGCTCGCCGAGATCACCGCATCCTCGGCCAGACCCGCCTCGAACACCGGCGCGAGCAGCCGCTCGAGCAGCTCCGCCGGCGGCTCGGCACCGGGCTCGGTCGCGACCGATTCGATCAGCACGTGCCAGCCATGCTCGCCGGCCAGCGGGGCGCGGATGCCGGGGATGTGCCGGACGACATGGCCGACGATCTCGCCGGGAATGATCTCGAAGCTCTCGATCGTGGCGGTGCGTGCTTCCATCATGCGCAGGATCTTGAGCGCATCCTCGGGGCTCGCCACGCCCACCCAGGCGGCGGCGCGCTCGACGATCGCCGGATAAAGGCGCAGCGTCGCGGCGGTGACGATGCCGATCGTCCCCTCTGCACCGATCAGCAGCTGGGTGAGGTCGTAGCCGCGATTGTCCTTCTTGAGCGGGGCGAGCCCGTCATGGATCGATCCGTCGGGCAGCACCGCCTCCACCCCGGCGACGAGGTGGCGCATGTTGCCGAAGCGCAGCACCTGGGTGCCGCCGGCATTGGTGGAGACCAGCCCGCCGATCGTCGCGCTGCCCTTGGCGCCGAGGGTGAGCGGGAAGCGGCGGTCCTGCTCGGCCACCGCATTATGGAAATTGGTGAGGATCACGCCGGCCTCGACCACGGCGAGGTTGCCCACCGTGTCGATCGCGCGGATGCGGTTCATCCGGCGGGTGGAGAGCAGCAGCGCAGAGCCGTCCTCGGGCGGCGTGGCGCCGCCGACCATCCCGGTATTGCCGCCCTGGGGCACGATCTTCACCCCCAGCTCGCCGGCGAGGCGGACGATTTCCGCCACTTCGGCGGTCGATCCGGGGGAGAGAAGAGCCGGCGCGCTGCCGTGATAACGGCCGCGCCAGTCCGATTCCCAGGGGGCGATCTCCTGGGCGTCAGTGGTGACCGCCTTGGGGCCGAAGCGTTCCAATACGGTATCGACGAGCTGCTGCTGTGCTGGTGTCATGGCATTTTTGGGCTAGCACGGTGGGCACCAGTTCATCCACTGTTCAAACCTCGGTCGTACATAACCAACGCGAAATGCCGAATCCGTTTGCCGTCACCTCCAGCCTGCTGCTCCTCGCCGCCGCGCCCGCCGCGGCGCCTGTCGGCGCGCCCGACTGGACCGGGGCGAGCTTCACGCTGCAGCAGCAGGGACAGCAGCAGCGCGTGACGATCCAGGTGCCGCGCGTCACCATCACCAGCAGCGCCACCATCGTGGTCCGCCGTGCGCCGCGCGTGGTCGAGAAGAAGGCCAAGGACTGCGTGAAGGTGCAGGACATTTCCGGCTTTGCGGGCGTCAACACCCAGGACAGCGTCGATCTGGTGCTGCGCGACGGCTCGCTGCTGCGCGCCAAGCTGGGCCGCAAATGCCAGGCGCTGGGCTTCTACAACGGCTTCTATGTGAAGACGAACAAGGACCAGAAGATCTGCGCCGGGCGCGATTCGATCCGCACCCGCGCGGGGCGTTCCTGCGACGTCGAGAACTTCAGGACGCTCTCGCTGGAGCGCTGACGCATTCACTGAAATGCGCGAAACGCGTATTTCGAGGCGGTGCGGACCCGCTCTGCCATATCCAGAAACGCCTCTGTGCTTGACTTTGGCGGATAAATCCGCAAGCGCGTGCAGACTTCGCGTGTGGGTTTTGCCACGCCGATTTTCCGGAAAATTGCATGAGCTTTGCCGATCTCGGCCTTTCTGACGAACTTCTGCGCGCAGTGACCGATGCGGGCTATACCGAGCCCACGCCGATCCAGCAGCAGTCGATCCCCCCGGTCCTCATGGGTAAGGACCTTATCGGCATTGCCCAGACGGGTACCGGCAAGACCGCCGCCTTCGTGCTGCCGATGATCGACATCCTCGGCGAAGGGCGCACCCGTGCGCTGATGCCGCGCTCGCTCATCCTCGAGCCGACGCGCGAGCTGGCCGCCCAGGTCGCGGAGAATTTCGAGAAGTACGGCACCCACCACAAGCTCTCCATGGCCCTGCTGATCGGCGGCGTGCAGATGGGCGACCAGGTGAAGGCGCTGGAAAAGGGCGTCGACGTACTGATCGCCACGCCGGGCCGCCTGATGGACCTGTTCGGCCGCGGCAAGATCCTGCTCAACGGCTGCAGCCTGCTCGTCATCGACGAGGCGGACCGGATGCTCGACATGGGGTTCATCCCCGACATCGAGGAAATCTGCACCAAGCTGCCCAAGGAGCGGCAGACCCTGCTCTTCTCGGCGACGATGCCGCCGGTGATCAAGAAGCTGGCCGACAAGTTCCTCAACGATCCCAAGCGCGTGGAAGTCGCCCGCCCGGCGACCACCAACACCAACATCACGCAGTTCCTCATCGAGACTTCGACGATGAAGAAGCGCGAAGTGCTGCGCGCGCTGATCGAGGCCGAGAACGTCCAGACCGGCATCATCTTCTGCAACCGCAAGACCACGGTGCGCGAGCTCAACAAGAGCCTGCAGCGCCACGGCATCCGCTCGGCCGAGATCCATGGCGACATGGACCAGCCGGCACGCATCGCCGAGCTGGAGCGGTTCAAGCGGGGCGATGTGAACATCCTCGTCGCCTCCGACGTCGCCGCGCGCGGGCTCGACATCAAGGGCGTCAGCCACGTCTATAATTTCGACGCTCCCTGGCATCCGGACGACTATGTCCACCGCATCGGCCGCACCGGCCGCGCGGGCGCCAAGGGCACCGCCTATACGCTGGTGACCAAGGAAGACGCCGAGAACATCGCGAACATCGAGAAGCTCACCGGCCACAAGATCAGCCGGGTGAAGCTGAAGGGCGCCCCCGCCGCGTCCGAGGACGAGCGCGAGGAAGCGCCGCGCGCCCGCAAGCGCAAGGCCGACGAGGACAAGGGTGCCGAGCGCACCGAACGTCCCGAGCGCGGCGCTCGCGGCAAGGCGAAGAAGGCCGAGCCGAAGCCGCGGGACGAGGATCGCCGCGAGGAGCCGCTGTTCCGCGAGAGCCGCAGCCGCGACGAGCAGCCGCGCCGCGAGCGTGGTGGCCGCCGCCGTGACGAGCGTGACGATGGTCCGGACGTGGGCTGGAACGGCCCGATCCCGGACTTCCTGAACTACACGCTCGCCGCCGAATGATCCGGCGTGCCGGACTGGCGCTTGCGCTGGCGGCATCGATGCTGCCCGGCGCGGCGCTGGCCCAGCAGGCGGCACCGCGACTCAAGGCGCGCACGCTCGCCCAGCTGCCGCTTCCCCTGCCCGCGCCCTATGATGGGACCCGCGACGCCCGCAAGGATATCGACGCCGCGCTCGCCCGCGCGAAGAAGTCGGGCAAGCTGCTGCTGATCGACCTTGGCGCCAACTGGTGCGTGGATTGCCGGGTGCTGGCCGGCGTGCTCGAACTGCCCGAGATGCGCGGCTGGGTGGCGCGCAACTTCGAGCTGGTCCAGGTCGATATCGGCATTTTCGACCGCAATCTCGACCTGCCCCGCCGCTTCGGCGGCGCCCCGCTCGAAGCGGTGCCGGCGATCCTTGTGGTCGACCCGCGCAGCGGCAGGCTGCGCAACCGCGACGACATTCTCGGCCTGGGCGATGCCCGGCTCCTGCAACCCCAGCAAATGGCCGACTGGCTGGCGCGCTGGACGCGATGATCGAATATGTCCCCATCGTCGAGAGCCCCTGCGTCAGCATCTGCGTGATGGACGAAGCCACCGGCTGGTGCATCGGCTGCGGCCGCACCCTCGACGAGATCGCCCGCTGGGGCAGCACCGACCAGGCCGACCGCGACGCGGTGGTGGCCGAGCTGCCGGCGCGGATGGAGAGGCTGGGGGGAGAAGATTAACCCTCCCCGCGCCCACTCTCCAATTCCTTGATGCGGTCGATGATCAGCGTCTCCAGTTTGTAGAGGTCAGTCAGCGCCGCCACGGGATGCCGGGTTTCATCCTTGCCGACGAACGTGCCGACATAGCGTGTGGTAGGGCTGTTAAAATGTAGCCGGGCAATTGACTTGCGATTGTTGTCGTCAAGAAGAACCGCGCAATAGGACTTGGAATCGCGGATCACGACCCGCTTGGGATCGACATGTCGGGCGCAAATCGCCTGCACAATTCGAAAGCCGCCAATCTCGTCCTCGGTGGTGATGACGCCGTCACCTTCCGACATATCGTCGCTCACGCCCTCTTCGATCGTCGCAGGCGCAGGGTTCGCCACATTCAGCGCCGAGGTCAGACGGTCATTCACACGGTCCCGGATGATCGATGCAATCGAAGCACTGAGTATCGAGGCAAATTGCTCGCGTACCGCCGCGGTCACTCTGCCGCTCTGGACCCGGGCCGCCATCATCTTGATGAAATCATCGGAAGGAGAGGCGAACTCCTTTTCCAACTCGATCCGCATTTGCGATTCCAGCTTCAGCCGTCCGGCTTCGGCAACAATCGCCTCGATGCTGAACTGCTGCCTGGTGAACCGTTCCAGGGTCTGCGGATCGGAACGCCGGATAGCGTCGAACGAGAACACGTAGAAGGGTTTGTCGTCCATCAGGTTCGGCTGCTCGATATCCGAGTAGAACTGATAGATGACTCCGTTCGTGAGGACCGCGACACGCGCATCCGTGGTCGAGAAATAACGATAAAGCTGGGACGCGTGTTTCAGATCAAGCTCGACGGAGGAAGGCTTGCACTCGACCAGAATGCTCAGCTTCCCGTCGATGCAGAGCGCGTAATCGACCTTCTCACCCTTCTTGATCCCCACATCGGCGACGAATTCGGGGATCACTTCCGACGGGTTGAAGACATCATATCCAAGCGCCTGCAAGAAAGGCATCACAAGAGCCGTCTTTGCAGCCTCCTCGGTAAGCAAAAGCTCGCGATGCTGCGAAGTCCGCTTCTCCAGCTCAATGAGCTTTGTCGCCAAATCCATAATAATCCTCCCCTTCTCCCCAAGAAGAAGGGAACGGATTTTTGGCAGGATCGCAAATCAGAAAGCTATATAAAACCGAAACGGACTTATTCCAGTCGACAGATCAGGCCGGCACCAGCCCAGCCGCCAGCGCATCGTCCTTGGCGCCCGCGCGCTGGAACGCCTCGCGGCTGCTCAGCCGGGCGAAATAGTCGAGGAACGGCTGCCGCTTCGGCAGCGTGCCGAACATCGTGCCCCAGCCGATCGCCGAGCCGACATAGATGTCCGCCGCGGTGAAGCGGTCGCCGGCGATATAGGGATGTGCCGACACGGCCTTTTCCAGCACGTCGACGGCCAGCTCGTAATTGCCATAGCCGAACATCCGCCCCTGATCGGCCGAAGGCTCGAACTTGGCGAAATTGTTGGTCACCGCCTGCTCGACCGGGCCGGCGGCGAAGAACAGCCAGCGATAATAGTCGGCGCGCTCGTCCGCGGTGGGCGCGAGATCGGCCTCGGGAAACGCCTCGGCCAGATAGGCGCAGATCGCCGCGCATTCGGTGACGACATGGCCGCCATGGACGATCGCCGGCACCTTCCCCATCGGATTGATGCCGAGATAGTCCTCGCCCTTCATCGTCGTGCCGTACTCGACGACCCGCGTTTCATAGGATGCGCCCGCTTCCTCCAGCGCCCAGCGGGCGATGCGCCCGCGCGACTGGGGATGGGTGTAGAAAATCAGTTCGTCTGCCATGGCCTGCCTCCGAATCAGCGGAACATAAGGTGAACTTAGCAGAGTGCGCCGTCAACCTCCCCAAATCGTCATCCCGCCCCGGACCTGATCCGGGGCGGGATCTCGTGCGGCTCCTTTCCCGCCATCGCCTGAGATCCCGACTTTCGTCGGGATGACGGATTACCTCAAAGCGTCGCGAAGGTTGCGAGAAGTCGGTCCCACGCCTTGTTCGCCTGGTCGGCGTTGTAGACCTGGCTGTCCGGCGGGCACCAGCCGTGCATCGTGCCCTTGTAGACTTCGATCTCGGCGGGGAGCTTGGCGGCGTCGAACGCCGCGCGCAGCTTGTCCTTGTCGCCGGGCGCGCGGCCATCGTCATTCTCGGCGATGGCGACCAGGAAGCGCGCCTTCATCGTCGGCACCAGCGCCAGCAGGCCCTCCGCGGCGAGCCCGCCGCCATGGAAGGTCGCCGCCCCGCGCACCCGCGCCGGCGATGTCGCGGCAGTGAGCATAACCAGCGGCCCGCCCATGCAATAGCCGGTGGTGCCGATGCCGCGCTTCGTATCCACCTCCGGCTGCTTGTCGACGAAGCCGATAAAGGCCGCGGCGTCGCGCCGGGTCGCCTCGGGCGTGAGCAGCGCGCGCCACGGCGTGACCTTTGCCCGCAGCGCGTCGTCAAAGCCCTGGCCGGGCGTGACGAAGGGCGATTTGGTCGAGCGGTAGAAGGGATTGACGGTGAGCACGGCATAGCCCGACTGGGCGAGCCGGTCGGCCATCTGGCGGAAGGCGGGGCGCAGGCCGAAAATGTCCGGCCAGACGATGACCGCGGGATGCCTGCCCTTGGCCGGCGCGACGAAATAGGCGTCGCAGCTGCCGTCGGGCGTTGTGACGGTGACGTCGCGTCCCTTGATCTCGGCGGCATTGGCCGGGACCGGGAGCAGCGCCAGCGCGCCCGCCGCGGCGGCGCCCGCCCCGAACTCGCGCCGGGTGATCAGGAAGCGTTCGTTGTCGCCGGCGGTCAGCTCGTCACACATGGGATCCCTCCATTGTCCGGATGGCGCCCGGTGCCCCGAGTCGCGCCGGGCGAGGCTACACGCCTCGCCCCGTCCTGCCGAGGCTCGACATCCGCTCCCCGCCCCTGCATGCGTCGCGCCGGACAAGGGGGAGCGGTGCATGTATCTCGAGGCCTATTTCGCGCGGACCGGCCAGACGCAGCCGGGCACCACCGATCGCGCGGCGCTGACCATGCTGATCCGCGCGCATCTGGCAACCTTCCCCTTCGAGAATCTCGACGTGCAGCTCGGCCGGCCGGTCTCGCTCGATCCCGAGGCGATCTTCGACAAGCTGGTGACCCGGCGCCGCGGCGGCTGGTGCTATGAGCAGAACGGGCTGTTCGGCCGGGTGCTCACCGCGCTCGGCTATGACGTACAGCGCCTCTCCTGCGGCGTGATGCGGCAGGTGCACGGCGACGTATCGATGGGCAACCATCTCGCGCTCATGGTGACGCTGGAGAACCGGCCCTGGCTGGTCGATGTCGGCTTTGGCGGCATCCTGACCGGGCCGCTGCCGATCGCCCCGGACGAAGAGAGCCATCCGCCCTATCGCGTCGGCCTGCGCGAGATCGACGGCCATTGGCGCTTCGAGGAGCGCTATGCCGAAGCCGATCCGTTCAGCTACGACTTCACCACCGCGCCCGCCGACGAGGCGCTGTTCGCCCGGCGCTGCAGCGATCTGCAGACCAGCCCCGAATCGCCCTTCGTCCAGAATCTCGTCGTCCAGCAGCGCCGCGGCGACCGTCATCTCAACCTGCGCGGCCGCGTGTTCATCGAGCGCGCGCCCGAAGGCGAGACGCGCGAGCGGCTCCAGAACGCAGAAGCGCTGGTCGAGCGGCTCGACCAGCGCTTCGGATTGCAGGTGCCGGAGGCGGCAGGGCTATGGGACGCGATCTGCGCCCGCCACGCCGCCCTGTTCCCCGACGACGCTTAGTTGTTGCTGCTGCTGCGGAACAGCGTCTCGGCGGTGTGCTCGATCGGGGCTGCCGGCGCGTCCTCGCCTGCGCCCTCGGCCTCACGGGCCGCCGCGGTGCGCTCGGCGCGGAGCTGCTCGATCAGTGCCTCGCGGTCGCCTTCCAGGCGCGTGTCGGTCGGCGCCTCGATGCCGGCGGCCTTGGCGGCCTTGGCGACGAGCGCATCGAGCTCGCGCTGCGAGGTGAGGCCCAGCGTGACCGGGTCCTTCGGCACGATGTTGGCGATGTTCCAGTGGCTGCGGTCGCGGATCGCCGCGATCGTCGTGCGGGTGGTGCCGATCAGCTTGCCGATCGCACCGTCCGAGATCTCCGGATGGTTGCGCAGGATCCAGGCGATGCCGTCCGGCTTGTCCTGGCGCTTCGAGACCGGCGTGTAGCGCGGGCCCTTGGTGCGGCGCACCTGCTCGGGGCCCTTCAGCATCTTCAGGACGTAGTTCGGGTTGGCCTGGCCCTTCTCGATCTCGTCCATCGTCAGCTCGTGCGCGCGGACCGGATCGCGGCCGGTGAGCTTGGTCGCGGCGGTATCGTCGGCGATCGCCTGGACCTCGAGGATGTGCAGGCCGCAGAACTCGGCGATCTGGTCGAACGAGAGCGACGTGTTGTCGACCAGCCAGGAAGCGGTCGCGTGCGGCATCAGCGGCTGGGCCACTTGGAGTCTCCAGAAATAGAAAGGGCCGCCCTTCACGGGCGGCCTGTAACGGGGCTGACTTAATGCCATGCGCCGCGAAGAGCAAGAAAAAGGGACCGGTGGTCCGGCGAAACAACCACCATATCCGTCATCCCGTCCTACAAGTCACGCCGCCGCGCGGTCCCCGTACAGCGGATAGAGTGCGTTGAGGAACTGGCGCGCGCTCGCTTCCCAGGTGAAGGTGCGGCCATAGGCGGCGCAGGCCGCGCGATCCTTGGTCAGCGCCGCGCCGATCGCCCGGGTCAGGTCCTCGTCGGTGGCGCCGGTCTCGGGCGTCAGCACGTCGATCGGCCCCGTGACCGGATAGCCGGCGACGGGCACGCCGCAGGCCAGCGCCTCGATCATCACCAGCCCGAACGTGTCGGTCTTGCTCGGGAAGACGAAGACGTCGGCCGCGGCATAGGCAGAGGCGAGCTCGGGTCCGAACATCGGACCGAGGAACTTCGCCTCGGGGAAGCGCGCCTGGAGCGAGGCGCGGGCCGGGCCGTCGCCCACCACCACCTTGGTGCCCGGATGCGACGACTTCAGGAACGCCTCGATATTCTTCTCGACCGCGACACGGCCGACATAGAGCTGCACCGGCCCTTCCAGACCCTGCATCGCCGGATGCGGCGCGATGCCGGGGTGGAAATTGGCCAGGTCCACGCCCCGGCCCCAATGCTTCACATGGGCAAGCCCATGATCGGTCAGCGACTGGCGGATCGACGGGGTCGAGGCGAGGATCGCCTGGCTCGGCGCGTGAAACCACTTGATGTAACGCCAGATCCACTCGGCCGGCACGCCCGAGCGCGCCGAGACATAGTCCGGGAACTGGGTGTGATAGGCCGTGGTGAAGGGCATCTCGTTGCGGATGCACCAGCGCCGCGCGGCGACGCAGAGCGGTCCCTCGGTGGCCAGATGGATCGCGGTGGGCCCGAATTCCTCGAGCATCGCGCCGACGCTGGCGACCCGGGCGAGCGCCAGCCGGATCTCCGGATAGGTCGGGCATGGCAGCGAATAGAAGAGGTCGGGCGAGATCACCTTGACCAGGTGGCCCTGTTTCTCGAGCACGCTGCGCACCGATTGCAGCGTGCGCACGACTCCATTCACCTGGGGCTCCCAGGCGTCCGTCACGATAGCTATCCGCACCGGTCCGACCTCCGTTGCCGTCACGCAGCCGCCAGTCTGACCCCGGACGCTGCTTCGCTTTCGCGCTTCGCCATCTCTTCGGCCCAATGGAGTATTTCCATGGTACCGTCGTAATGCTCCACGAGCGCGGTGCAACCCTCCACCCAATCGCCGTCATTGTAATAGGCGATGCCTTCGATGCTGCGCATCTCGGCAGTGTGGATGTGTCCGGCGATCACGCCATCGACTCCCCGCGCACCGGCTTCGTGCGCGACGATCTCTTCGAACTTCGAGATGAACTCGACGGCGTTCTTCACCTTGGCCTTGGCGTATTTGCTCAGCGACCAATAGGGCAGGTCCATCCAGCGGCGGACGCGGTTCACCAGCCGGTTGAGGCCCATCATCATCTCGTAGGCGGCGTCGCCCAGATGGGCGAGCCAGCGGTGCGACATGGTGATCGCGTCGAACTCGTCGCCGTGCAGCACCAGCAGGCGGCGGCCATCGGCGGTGGTGTGGATCGCCTGGCGGCGGATGTGCACGCCGCCGAAGTTCAGGCCGGAGAACTGGCGGAACATCTCGTCATGGTTGCCCGGGATATAGATGATCTCGGTGCCGCGCTTGGCGCGCTTGAGGAAGCGCCAGACGATGTCGTTGTGCGAATCGGGCCAGTAGAAGCGCTTCTTGAGCGCCCAGCCGTCGAGGATGTCGCCGACCAGATACATCAGGTCGCAATCGACATGGTCGAGGAAGTCGATCAGCATCTCGGCATTGCAGCCGCGCGTGCCGAGATGGATGTCGGAGATCCACACCGTCCGATAGCGCTTGCGCTCCGTGACCGCCTTTTCGGGGATCGACGGAGTCGATGCGTGAAAGTCCGCGACGTGCTGCGCGTCAAACGGAAGCCTCGTGATCGTGGCCATGTAACCAGCCCTGCAACTGCCCTTGCCTGGCTCGGCTAAATGGCCGCGTAATGTGACATTTCGAATCGTTTCCGCTTCACGCGGATGTCACAGAAATATGCATAATAGGACGCTTCCCCATGACGAATCAGGGGGTTAGCATTCATGCAGTGATCGGAATATGTCCGGGCTGGGCCGCCACCCGGTCGATCCAGGCGCGTATAGCCGGATAGGGCTGGAGGCTGAACCCGCCATCCTCGGCGACATGGGTATAAGCGTAGAGTGCGATGTCGGCGAGCGTCAGCCGGTCGATCACGAACCAGTCGCGCTTGCTCAGATGCTCGTCCATCAGCGCCAGCGCCGCCTCGCCCGCCGCCTGCTTGGCCGGCAGGTTGGCACGCTGGACCTCGTTCAGATGGTCGAAGCCGATCCACTTCGCCCAGAAGCGCAGCGTCGCGACATTGGGCTCGTGGTTGTACTGCTCCCAGAACAGCCAGCGCAGCATGTCCGCCCGCTCGAACCGGTCGTGCGGGATCAGGTCGCTGCCATCGGCCAGGTAGAAGCAGGCGGCATTGCTCTCGGGCAGGAAGTCGTCGCTGCCGACCTGCAGCGTCGGGATCCGGCCATTGGCGTTGACGCCGGCGAGGAACGCCGGCGTGCGCGTCTCGCCCTTCATGATGTCGTATTCGCGCCGCTCGAGTGGAAGCCCGAGATGCGCGGCGGTCAGCCGGATCTTGTAGCAATTGCCCGAGGCGGCATATTCGTGAAGCACCAGCGCGGCCATCAGTCCCTCCCTTGTCCGGACGCCCCCTTCGGGCGCAGGCCAGCGCGACGTCCAACAAAACCGGCCGGGCAAATCATAAGCCCAGCTTATGCTCAGAGATAGCCATTCTCCGTCCGCCAGCGGACCGTGCGACGATGCCAGAGCCAGATCGCGAACGCCAGGCCGGCGAGGAACAGCCAGCCCCAGAGATGCTTCCACCAGGGGATCATGCCGGCGCGCAGGTCGCGGCCATTGGCCTTGTCGAGCGCCGCCTGGCCGACCGTGTTGAGCGGCGCGGCGACCACGCCCCAGTCCGAGCTGAAGAACAGCACATGGCCATATTCGGTCGTGTACCAGAAGGGCATGCCGAGAAAGGTCGTCTCGCGCACCGAATAGCCGAATTTCGGCGCGCTCATATTGGCATAGGAAGGCGCCGCTTCCCCCAGCCCGTACTGCGCGCGCTTGATCGCGACATATTGCTCGGCCTTGCTGTGCACGCGCTTGATGTGGATGCCATAGGCATCGATCGCCGCGATCATGTCGCCCAGCTCGGGCGGCACCTTCACCTCGGCCAGCTCGTCCACTGTCGGGCGGCTGGCAGCCACCCAGTAGCGATCCGAAAACACCAACGCACCGAGCAGCACCAGCGCGAGCACGCCGCACACCAGGCTGAGCGCCCATTCCTTCCGCAGAACTTCCATTTGCCCCCCTTCGCGCCTGCCACCAGCCCGCCGGACAAGCCGCCGCGGACAGGGACACAGCACTCGAATCCCCCGATTCGAAGGGGCGATGCTAGATGCGGGGCAGGCCCTCCACTAGCGAAATCGGAACCGTTCGAAGGGCTCGCTCACTCGATCGTCAGCACGATCTTGCCGACATGCTCGCCCGATTCCATCCGGGCATGCGCACCGGCCGCATCGGCGAGCGGGAAGGTCGCGTCGATCACCGGCTTGAGCCTGCCCTCGGCTACGAACGGCCAGACGATGCGGTGCAACTCGTCGGCGAGCAGCGACTTGAACTCCACCGAGCGCGGACGGAGCGTCGAGCCGGTCAGGACCAGCCGCTTGCGCATGATCTCGAAGATCGGGATCGTCGCCTGCATGCCGCGCTGCACGGCGATCGAGACATGCCGCCCCTCCTCCGCCAGGCACTGGAGGTTGCGCGGCACATAGTCGCCGCCGACCATGTCGAGCACGATGTTGACGCCCTTGCCCGCGGTGATCTCCATCACCCGCGCGACGAAATCCTCGGCCTTGTAGTTGATCGCGAAATCCGCACCGATCCGCTTTGCAGCTTCGCACTTCTCGTCCGACCCCGCGGTCACGATGACCGTCAGGCCGAACAGATTGGCGAGATGGATCGCCATCGTGCCGATGCCCGAAGTGCCGCCATGGACGAGGATCCACTCGCCTTCCGTCGCATAGGCGCGCTCGAACACGTTGCTCCACACGGTGAACAAAGTCTCGGGGATCGCCGCGGCCTCGATCATCGTGATCGCCGGCGGCACCGGCAGGCACTGGCCATAGGGCGCCACCGCATATTCGGCATAGGCCCCGCCCGCGATCAGCGCGCAGACCGGCGTGCCCAGCATCTCGCGCGGCACGTCCTCGCCCACCGCGACGACCTTGCCGGCGATCTCCATGCCGAGAATCGAAGGTGCGCCGGGCGGCGGCGGATACTGGCCCTTGCGCTGCATCACCTCGGGCCGGTTCACCCCGGCGGCGGCGACCTTGACCAGCACCTCGCCGCGGCCCGGCTTCGGCACCGGGCGCGATACCGGCACCAGCACCTCGGGCCCGCCGGGCGCCTCGGGATCGATTGCCAGCATCGTTTCCGGGAGAGCCATCACCATGTCGCTTTCGAACGCAGGAGAAACCGGGCGTCTTATTGACATCGGCCCTGCCAGGGTCAACGCTGCCCAGATGGACGCCGACGAAAATCTTCCGCGTCGCAAGGACGACCTTGTCGCCCAGCTGGCGAAGCAGGACCTCGATCCCCTTTCGGTTGAGGAACTTACCGAGCGAATCGCATTGCTCGAGGCCGAGATAGATCGGACTCGAAGCAAAATTTCACGGTCCATTAATCACCGCGCAAGCGCAGACGCTCTATTTAAGAAATGAGCGTTACGGCACCGGAGATGGGGGAGAC
>Ga0209564_1000299_pt1 | contig 99740 bp, 86 predicted proteins | sample AraplaCol_mMF_r2_FD_184272 | JGI IMG/M metagenome (GOLD analysis project Ga0209564, IMG submission 184272) | Arabidopsis root microbial communities from North Carolina, USA - plate scrape MF_Col_mMF_r2 (SPAdes) (version 3) | ecosystem: Host-associated > Plants > Roots > Endosphere | place: USA... | reverse complement strand
CAAAGCTTGATGACCATAGTAAGTCGGTCCCACCCCTTCCCATCCCGAACAGGACCGTGAAACGACTCTACGCCGATGATAGTGCTGCAACCAGTGTGAAAGTAGGTTATCGTCAAGCTAGTTATTCATGAAAGAAGCCCCAACAGATTTGATGCTGTTGGGGCTTTTTTTTATGTATCATTAGTCGTTGCAACAGCCAACTTCTAAAGGGTGCATACATGTCAAAAAAATATCGCTTGGTGACGCGCAGTGATTTTGATGGTCTGGTTTGCGCGGTACTGTTAAAGCACCTGGATTTGATCGATGAAATCCTGTTCGTCCACCCCAAGGACATGCAAGACGGGAAGATCACCATCACTGATCGCGACATCACTACCAATCTGCCTTACGTGGCCGGCGCACACCTCGCCTTCGACCACCATCTTTCTGAAACCATCCGCAACACTGGCGAGCGCCAGAACCACATCATCCATCCTGAGGCGCCGTCGGCCGCGCGCGTGGTGTATGACTACTACGGTGGCCTGAAAGCCTTCCCGGCGTCGTGGAACGACATGATGGCAGCGGTCGACAAGGGCGACGCGGCCCGCTTCAACGAGCAGGAAGTGCTGAATCCGGAAGGCTGGGACCTGCTGAACTTCCTGATGGATGCGCGCACCGGCCTGGGTCGTTTCCGCGAATTCCGCATCTCGAATTACAACCTGATGATGGACCTGATCGACTACTGCAAGAACCACACGATCAAGGAAATCATGGAGTTGCCGGATGTGAAGGAGCGCAAGGACCTGTACTTCGAGCACGCCGAGAAGTGCAAGGACCAGATCCGCCGCTGCGCCACGGTGCACAAGAACCTGGTGGTGCTGGATCTGCGCAATGAAGAGATCATCTTTGCCGGCAACCGCTTCATCGTGTATGCGCTGTTCCCGGAGACGAATATCTCGATCCACGTGCTGTGGGGCCTGAAGAACCAGAACACGGTCTTCGCGACCGGCAAATCGATCCTGAACCGCACCTCGAAAACCAATATCGGCGCGCTGATGCTGGAATACGGCGGTGGCGGGCACGAGAACGCCGGCACCTGCCAGGTGGAGAATGAGATGGCGGAAGACGTGCTGGGAGCACTGATCCACCGCATCAACAAAGACGGTTAAAAAAACGCCATGTGGCCGTGCGACGATCTTGAGCGTCGCACGCGCACATGGCGTTTTTTAATTCGGCGCAGCCGAATTAGAACTCTTTTTCAGGAAGAGCTATGGTGTTATCGGTGCTGAACTGGTAGTCCTTGAACACGTGTTCCGCGCTCAGCAGCTGGTACTCGCCGTCCGGCTTCTTGAACGAGGTGTCCTTGAGGCGGTAGGTGTAGTGGCCGCAGGTCCAGCAGTTGAAGTTGCGCATGTGGGTGCATAGGCAGGTCTTGTCCATCACCACCACGGTCTTGTCGTTCGGGTGTGCTTCCACTTCGCGGTTGTACGAGTTGATGTAGGCGCAGTTACCGTTCGCGTCCAGCAGATAGCCGTACGATTCGCAGCCCGGGCGGATGCCGGAGCCGATCGCCGGCGTGCTCTTCAGCATGCGCATCGGGTAGCCGGTCGGCGAGATGCCATTGACGATCACGTCTTCTTCCGAGGCCTTGAAGTATTCCTGTTTCACCTTCTCCGGCAGGCCGCATTCCTTGGTGACGGTGAAGCGGGTTGCCACCTGCACGCCCGCCGCGCCGGCTTCCAGGAAGCTCACCGCATCCGAACCGGTAAAGATGCCGCCGGCCGCGATCAACGGAATGTCCAGGTTCTCTTCCTTGAAGTAAGCCAGCAATTCCTTGGTGATGGTCATCAGGTCGTAGTCTTTCCAGTCCTCGAGGCCGAAGCCGAGGTGGCCGCCGGCCAGCGGGCCTTCAACGATGACGTAGTCGGGCAGGCGGTTCAGCTTGGCGTTCTTGCGCAGGAAGATCTGCAGCGCGCGCACCGACGACACAATGATGCCCAGCTTGGCTTCACGGAAGCGCGGGTGGTCGGCCATCAGCGCGAACGAGCCGAAGTGCAGGCCGGCCGACAGGGTGATGCCGTCGATGCCGGCGTCCAGCGCCGCGTTGAGGCGGGTGCGCAGGGTTTCGCGCGGGCCGTTCATGGTCAGCTTTTCCATGCAGTTGACGAAGATCAGGCCCGGGCCTTGTTTCGCCTTCATGGTGGCGCCGATGTGCAGGCGCTGCGCTTCGGCCAGACGCTCCAGGTCGAACTGGACAATCGACTTGTCCATGTTGTTGATGTTGTGCTTGTACAGCTTGGTCTTGTCCTTGACGAAGCTGGTGTCGAACTTGCGGTCCGACACGTCTTCCACCATCGCATCCGAGATATGGCCGATGCCGCCCAGGCGGGCCGCTTCCAGCGCCAGTTCCGAGGTCGAGATATCGACCCCCATTCCGCCGATCATGATGGGCACATATTCTTCATTGCCAAATCGCAGGCGGAAATCATCAACACGTTTCATTGCTATCCTTAGACTACCGAAGTTATTTGCGGTCGCGCGGCAGTACGCATGATCGGGGCTCCCGATTCATTCTACTCCATGTGTACTACAGCTTTGTGACGCCGCGGCCGTGCCTGGCAGGCCGCGCGCGTGAGCGGGGAATCAGTCGCGGAAGTTGTTGAATTCCAGCGGCAGCTCGGTGGCTTCCTTGCGCAGCAGGGCCATCGCGGCCTGCAGGTCGTCGCGCTTGGCGCCGGTGACGCGCACCGATTCGCCCTGGATCGCGGCCTGCACCTTCATCTTGCTGTCCTTGATGATGCGCACGATTTTCTTGGCGTCGTCCGATTCGATGCCGTTCTTGACCTTGATCACCTGGCGCACCTTGTCGCCGCCGATTTTCTTGATATCGCCATCTTCCAGGAAACGCACGTCGACCTTGCGCTTGCCCAGCTTGCCGATCAGGACGTCGCGCACTTGCTGCAACTGGAAGTCCGAATCGGCAGTGACGGTCAGCTCGCGCTCTTTCTGCTCGACGGCGGCGCCGGTGCCCTTGAAGTCGAAGCGGGTGCCAATCTCTTTCTGAGATTGCTCAACAGCATTCTTTACTTCGATCATATCGGCTTCCAAAACTACATCAAACGACGGCATAACGATTTCCTTTATCTTGCTACATCAAAGGCTGTCATTTTAACGGACAACCTGCCGTTCGCAGCCATATCGGCGCTGGTTTTTTGCGTGTTTCGCTCTATAATCGACTAAATTTATTGGTTATTTCCCCTCATGTCCGCGCCGTCCTCCATTCAATCCCAGTATCCGCTGCAATCCCTCAACACTTTTGGCATCGCCGCGACCGCGCGCGCGTATTTGCGCGTGACGGAAAAAGAGCAACTGCTCGGCGTTTATGCTGATGGCGCTTGGGCTACTTTGCCGAAGCTGGTTTTGGGCGGCGGCAGCAATGTGCTGCTGACGCGCGATTTCGACGGCCTGGTTTTGCACCTCGCGCTGGAAGGAAAAGAGGTGGTTGGCGGCGATGACACGCATCATTTTGTGCGCGCGGCCGCCGGCGAAAACTGGCATGCGTTTGTGCAGTGGACCATCGCGCAAGGCATCGGCGGCCTGGAAAATCTGTCGCTGATTCCGGGCACGGTCGGCGCGGCGCCGATCCAGAATATTGGCGCGTATGGGCTCGAGATTAAAGACGTGTTCCACAGCGTGACAGTGTTCGATCCGGCCAGCGGCGAGACGCGCGTGATGGAGGGCGCGGCGTGCCGCTTCGGCTATCGCGACAGCGTGTTCAAACACGAAGGCCGCCATCTGATTATTCTCGACGTGACCTTTGCGCTGGCCAAACAATGGACGCCAAACCTGCGCTACGCCGAACTGGCGGCGGAACCCGACCTGACCTCGCCGCAAAAAATCGCGCAGGCGGTGATTGCGATCCGCAGCCGCAAGCTGCCCGATCCCGCGGTGATCGGCAACGCCGGCAGCTTCTTCAAAAACCCGGTGGTGCCGGGCGCGCAGTGCGCGGCGCTGCTGGAGCGCTTCCCGAACCTGGTGCACCACGCGCAGCCCGACGGCAGCGAGAAGCTGGCCGCCGGCTGGCTGATCGATCAATGCGGCTGGAAGGGCAAGAGCCTGGGCGCGGCCGGCGTGTATCCGAAACAGGCGCTGGTGCTAGTGAATAACGGCGGCGCCACCGGCGCCGATGTGGTGGCGCTGGCCAGGGCCATCCAGGCCGACGTGCAGGCGCGCTATGGCGTGCTGCTGGAGCCGGAGCCGGTCTTCATTTGAACCCTTGTCATTCCGGCGAAGGCCGGAATCCAATAGAACGCCGGCGGGCCAGGATAATCGACATGGATTCTGGCCTGCGCCGGAATGACGGTTATCAGGGGCGCGCGGCCTGCACCAGTTCAATCGCGGTGTGGGCGTCCTCGGGGTACAGCGAACTGCCGGTGTGGCAGGCGGCGCGCAATGCGGCATCGCCGAAGCCGGGCAGCGATTCACCCGTCACCGAAAGGCTGATGCGATGCAGCTGGCTGGTGACGATGGAGCGGCGCGAGGCCATGTTCAGTATCACGCCGAATTCATCGTGACCGATGCGCGCCACCAGGTCGCCGGCGCGGCATTCGCGCTCGATGCGGCGAGAGATGTCGGCCAATGCCTGCGGCAGTTTTTCGATGCCGTCGATGCGGATCACCGCCACGCCCAGTTGCCCGCCGCCGGTCTGCGCCGGCGACGCCGCCAGCTTGGCCTGCAGCTGCTCGTAGAAGAAGGAGCGGTTGGCGGTGCCGGTGGCTTCGTCCAGCGTCATGCGCTGCTTGAGCACATTCGGGCCTTCCTGCGTGGCGCGCTGCATCAGCATGGCCGTCATATTGGCCAGCAGCTGGGCAATCTCCACTTCGCTGTCGTCGAATTCGCGTGCCTCCTTCCACACCAGCTTCATGACGGCGATGGCTTGGTCGCCTGCGATCAGCGGCACGATCACCATCGCGCGCAGGCCGACCTTGCGGCAGGCGGCGCGGTTGACGCGATCGTCGGTTTCGCTGTCGGTGCAGACGGCGGCGGTGCGGCTGGTGAGCACGCGGCCGGACAGGCTGTTCGCCACCGGCAGGCGCAGGCCGAGCTGCGCTTCCGCCAAGCCGCTGGCGGAGCGGTAGACGATGGAGTCCTTCTCCAATAACTCCACCACCGCGCCATCGGCGCCGGTCAGCTCCGCCGCCTTGCTGGAGGCGGCGTCCATGACGGCGCTGAGATCATTGCCAAGGCCGACCAGCTGCACCTGGGCTTCGATGATGGCGAGTAGTTTTTGATTCGGAATCATAGGCGTAAAAAAAGCAGACCTTGGTCTGCTTTTCAGTTTAGCCGAAGTGGCAAACGTAATCGAGGGTTTCTATCGTTTCGATATCGAACTTGCTGTTGCCCGGCACTTTGAACTCGGTGCCGGCGCCGTAGGTTTGCCACTCGCTGGCGCCATCCAGGCGCACTTTGCATACGCCGCTGACGACTTCCATGACTTCCGGCGCGCCGGTGTTGAAGGTCAGGCTGGATGGGAAGATGACGCCCACGGTCTTCTTCGTGCCATCCGCCAGGATGACGCTGTGCGACACGCACTTGCCGTCGAAGTAGATATTGGATTTTTTGATGACGCTGACTTGGTCGATTTGAGCACTCATGCTGCTGGTTTTCCTTGGTTCGATAATGTGAGAGCGGGCAGGTCGGCCGCGCTGACCACGCGGTTGCGGCCCGCGTGCTTGGCGGCGTACAGCGCCCGGTCGGCTTGCTGGATCAGCTCTTCGATGCTGCTGGCCGGCGACGGCACCATGCTGGCCACGCCGATCGACATGGTCACGCAGGACAGTTCCGTGGTCGCCTGCGGATTTTCAATCGCGAGCTGCTCCAGGTGGCGGCGGCATGACTCGGCCACGATCAGCGCCCCAGTCAGTTGAGTATCGGGCAGGATAATCGCGAATTCCTCGCCGCCGTAGCGCGCAGCCAGGTCGGCCGGGCGCTTCAGGTGTTCGGTTAATACCGCGGCCACCTTTTTCAGGCATAAGTCGCCGGTGAGGTGGCCAAAGCTGTCGTTATACAGTTTGAAGAAATCGACGTCGCACATCAGCAGCGTCAATGGCTGCTTGTCGCGCTGGCCGCGCTGCCACTCGATGCGCATGGTGTCGTCGAAGCGGCGGCGGTTGGCAATGCCGGTCAGGCCATCCAGCGCGGCCAGCTTTTGCAGCTCGATGTTGGCGTCGGCCAGCTGCTTCTGGCTTTCGCGCAGGAAGCGGAACGCCTGGTCGCGCTGCAGGCGGCTGATGTGGGCACCCGAGTGGTAGCGCACGCGCGCCAGCAGTTCCAGCTTGTCCGGCAGCTTGACCATGTAGTCGTTGGCGCCGGTGGCAAAGCTGTGCGCCTTGAGCTTGGGATCTTCCTTGGCCGACAGCACGATCACCGGCACCTTGCTCAGGCCTTCCTCGTTGCGGTACTGGGCGAGCTGGCCGAAGCCGTCGATGGCCGGCATCACCAGATCCTGCAGGATCACGGTCGGCTGCAATTGCAGCGCGGTTTCCAGCGACTTGGTGGCGTCGGTCACGTAGTGGAACTCGATATCCGGCTGGTCGCTCAGCATGCGGCGCACGGCTTCGACGATAATCAACTGGTCGTCGACCAGCAGGACGCGTACTTTGAAGACGGTGAGTGCTGGTTCTTGATCTGCTGCGATTACTTGTGCTTCGGACATCGGGACTCTCTTTTATGTTTAACTACGCCCGCCCAGTGTACTGCGCAGGAATGGGCCGATCTTCGCCAGCGGCAGGATCATCTGCGCGGCATCCAGTTCCGCCGCCGCGCGCGGCATGCCGTACACCGCGCTGCTCAACTGGTCCTGGGCGATGGTGGTCTGGCCGGCGTGCCGCATCGCCAGCAGGCCTTCGGCGCCGTCGCGGCCCATGCCGGTCAGCAGAACGCCCACCGCTTCGCCTTTCCAGTGCTGCGCCACGCAATGAAAGAACACATCCACCGACGGGCGGTAAGCGTAGTCCTTTGGGTGACTATCGTAACGCAAGCGCAGGTTTTGATCCAGCGTCAGGTGATCGTTGCTTTTTGCGATCAGGACGGCGCCGGCCGCCAGCTCGTCGCCTTCCTCGGCGGCGCGCACCGGCATGTCCAGCTGCTCGCCGAGCCAGCGCGCGAAGTTGTCGGCAAAGTGCTCGTCGATGTGCTGTACCACCACGATGGCGCAGCCGCGCGGCGGCTTCCAGCCGGCCAGCAGCTTGGATACCGCCACCGGGCCGCCGGTCGAAGCGCCGATGGCCAGCAGGGTGGTGACTTTTTCGGCGCCGGCGGCATCGGATGCGCCGTTGCCGTTGCCGTTGAGGGCCGTCCTGGGCAGCATGGCCTGGTTGCCGCCGCTGTGGCGTATCAGCTTGTCCATGGTGCGGATCTTGGCCAGCAGTTCGGCGTCGCCGCCGGGCTGGCCTTGCAACACCGGCGTCGCCGTCACATCGAGCGCGCCCGCGCCCAAGGCGCGGAACACCTGGTTGACGTTATCCTGCGGACGGCCGGTGACGATCAGGATGGCGCACGGGCTTTGCTCCATGATCTGGCGCGTCGCTTCCACGCCGTCCAGTTCCGGCATGTTCAAGTCCATCAGGATCAGGTCCGGACGGTTGTCCGCGCACATGCGCACCGCGTCCGCGCCGGTGCGCGCGATCCACAGCACCTGATGTTCGGCGGTGCTGGCAACCACGCGCCGCAGGGCTTCGGCTGCCATGGCAGAATCGTTGGCGATGGCGATTTTCATCTGCGGGCGTCCCCAATCAAGTCGCTGACAGCGTCGAGCAGCGTCTCGTCATGGAAGCTGCCCTTGGTCAGGTAGTAGTCGGCGCCGGCCGAGAGGCCGCGTGCGCGGTCCTCCGGCCGGTCTTTGTAAGAGACTATCATGACTGGCAGCTTGTGAAGATGGATATCCTTTTTGATCAGCGTCACCAGTTCGATACCGTCCATGCGCGGCATGTCGACGTCGGTGATCACCAGGTCGTAGTCGCCGCTGCGCACCACGTTCCAGCCGTCGATGCCGTCGATGGCGATATCGACCAGGAAGCCGCGGCTGAGCAGCAGCTTGCGCTCCATCTCGCGCACGGTGAGCGAGTCGTCGACCACCAGAATGCGCTTGGTCTTGCGGCGTTCGGCGGCGTCGGATTTGGCCAGTTGATGCAGGCCGCCTTCGTGCAGCAGCTTGTCGATGGAGAGCAGCAGGTCCGGCACGTCGAGGATCAGCACCGGCTCGCCATTGTCGAGCAGGGCGGCGGCCGAGATGTCGCGCATCTTGCCAAAGATCGGATCGATGCTCTGCACCGCGAGGCTTTGCTCGCCGCGGATGGCTTCCACCACCAGCGCATAGCGGCGCGCGCCGGCGCCGATCACCACCACCGGCAGCTCGCCGCTGCCCGCTTCGGTGTCGCCCAGTTCCAGCACTTGCGAGGCCGAGACCAGGCCGAGGTGTTCGTCGCCGAAGTCGAAGAACTGCTTGCTCTCCAGCGTATGGATGGCGCTTTGCGGCACCTTGAGCACGCGCTCCACCTGCACGATCGGCACGGCGTAGGCTTCGCCCTTGATGTCCACCACCAGCGCGCGCACGATCGACTGCGTCAGCGGCAGCGTGATGAAGGTGTGGAAGCCTAAGCCCAGTTCGGACTCGATGCGCACGGTGCCGTTTTGCGAACGGATGGTTTCGTGCACGATATCGAGACCGACGCCGCGGCCCGAAATTTCGGTGATGTTTTCCTTCAGGCTGAAGGCCGGCAGGAACAGGAATTCCATCAGCTCCGCCGGCGACATGGAGGCGGCCATTTGAGCCGGCGCCATTTTGCGCTCGATCACGCGGGCGCGGATTTTTTCCAGGTCCACGCCTTTTCCGTCGTCGCGGATTTCGATGCTCAGCATGCCTGCGCGGTGCCGGGCTTCGAGCACGATGGTGCCGGTGCCCGGCTTGCCGGCGGCGACGCGATCGGCCGCGCTGTCCATGCCGTGGTCGATGGCGTTGCGCAGCATGTGGTTGAGCGGGCTCTCGATCTTGACCAGGATGTCGCGGTCGACCAGCGTATCTTCGCCGATGATCTGCAGCTGCACATCTTTCCCCAGGCTGCGCGAGAGGTCGCGCACCATGCGCGGGAAATGCTGCACGCCGTCGCGGAAGGGACGCATGCGCATGGTGAGCACTTCGTCCACCATGCTTTGCGAGACGCCTAGCAGGCGCCGCTCGTAGGCTTCGATGTCGGCGATGTGCTCGAGTACGAACTGCTTGAGCGGATGGGTTTTCTGCAGCGCCAGCAGGGATTTTTCTTTGAGCCCGGCGTCGTCGCTGTTGGAGATGGCTTCGTGCAGCTGTTCGATCAGCGAGAACAGGCTGCTCTGGTTGCGCTTGAAGCGCTGCAGGTTTTGCACGAAGGGATGCATCTGATGCGCGTTGATGCGCGATTCGCTGGCCAGCGACAGCAGCTTGTCGAAGTTCTGCGCGTGCTTCATCGGCGCCGGAGCGCGGCGTTCGTGTGCATCTTCGACGGCTGGCGATGGCGCTGCGGCAGGAGGCGCTGCGGCAGGCGGCGGCGCCAGCTCCACCGGCTCCGGCAGGAAGGCGATGCTGGTGATGGCATTGAGCGTGGATTTAATCTGCTCGCCGTTGGCCGCCAGCCATGCGTCGACGCCGCTGTCCTGCAGGCGCGAGGCTTGCAGGATCAGGTCCACGCCGGCCAGCAGCACATCGACACGGTTGGGCGTCAACGCCAGCTTGCCGTTCTGCGCGGCGATGAAGGCGTCCTCCATGCCGTGCGCCAGCTGCACCACCACTTCCAGACCGACGATGGCGGCCGCGCCCTTGATTGAGTGCGCCGCGCGCATCATCGATTCCACCGCGCCGACGTCGTTGCGCAGGCGCTCCATCGCCAGCAGGCCGTCGGTCAGGATTTGCGTCTGGCTGTCAGCTTCCATGCGGAACAGATCCAGCATGGAGAACTGGCTCAGGTCTCCGTTGTTATCGACGCTCATCGTAGGGTTCTCGCGAGTTGGTAGCCGATCAGCGCTTCATCCAGCAGACCGATACGCATGTCCTGATGCGATATCACGCCGGAGAGGAAGCGGGACAGACCCTTGTTGATGGTGGCGGCCGGCACTTGCAGCGTGGCGCTGGCGTAGCGCAAGATGCCGTGCAGGTCGGCCACCGGCAGCGCGTAGGCCTGGTCTTCCCAGCGGGTCAGCAGCAGGCGCGCGAAGGTGTGGCGGTGGGTGGCGGCTTCGCCTTCGTTTTCGTCGATGCCCAGCAGGTCGGCCAGCGACATGCACGGGTACAGCGTGCCGCCGACGTTGACGATGCCGCTCAAGCCGCGCGTGGCGCGGTGCGGCAGGTGGTGCGGTTTGGCAATCGGCGCAACGGAAACGAACATGCGGGTCGGCAGCGACAGCCATTCGCGGCCGATGCGGAACACCAGGCAGGAGCTGTCCTGCTGCTGATTGTCGCTGGCGGCCTGGCGGAAGTGGGCGGCCCAGTCTTTCTTGTAGTCGTCGCCAACCAGGCGTTGCAGGTTTTGCTGCGCGGCGGCGGCATAGACTTCGCAGTTGCGGCAGTGGACGTGCTGTTCCAGCTTGCCGCAGCTTTGGTCGCCGTTGACGCCGATGCGGTTCCAGCAGGCTTCGATGATGGTTGTGCTCATGGCTAGGCGTCTCGGGAGGCTTGCTGGCGTTTGTAGATGCGGGCGGCGCGCGCTTTGAGCGCGGCGGCGCCGGCGGCGTCGTTATTGGCTTCGGCCAGCAGCGCAAGGTGGCACAGGGCTTCGTAGTGATCGGGCTGCAGATAGATGCAGCGCTTCCAGTAGTCCGCGGCCATCTGCGGCTTGTTGGTCAATTCGTTCAGCAGGCCGAGGATGAAATAAGCCTCGGCCGATTCCGGCTGCTGCGCCAGATAGTCGCGGCATGCGCGTTCGGCGGCCTTGACGTCGCCCAGGTCGGCGAGGCGGCGTGCTTCGGCCAGCTGATCGGCGGCCGCGGCGGCGACAGGGGAGGCGGCAGGCGCGCTCGCAGCGGGCTTCGCGCCGGGGGCGCGGGCCGGCGCAGGCGGCAGCGATGGCGGCGAAGCGATGCGGCGCGCGGCGAGCGGCGGCGCGGGCTTGCTTGGTGCGCGCGGCGTGTGGGCCGGCTTGCGCACCGGTGCGGCGGCTTCTTTCTGCAGGCCGAACGCCTGGTTAATCGGCAGCGGCGAGAAGCCGTGCTGGCAGAACGATGGCACTTCGGCATAGCCGGAGAACAGCTGCCCGTCGTCCATCAGCAGCGCTTCCAGTTTGGCGATGGCGGCCTTGGTGGTCGGCTTGTCGAAGTAGATCAGCAGATTGCGGCAGAAGATCACGTCGTAGTAGCGGCTGCGCGTGGCAAGGTCGAACTCGAGCAGGTTGCCCTGCTTGAAGCGCACCTGTTTGCGGATGCTGTCGCTGATGCGGTAGTCGCCGTCGCCGGCGCTGCAAAAGTGCGCATCGCGGAACGCCAGGTCTTGCGCGCGGAAGGCATTGCGGCCGTAGATGCCGCTGCGTGCGCGCTCGACGCAGGCGGGGCTGATGTCGTAGGCTTCGATGATGAAGTTATGCGCCGGGATGCCGGCGTCGGCCAGCACCATCGCCATGGTGTACGGTTCCTCGCCGCCGGCGCACGGAATCGACAGGATGCGCACCAGCCGTTCGCTGTTGGCGGCCAGCCGTGCGCGCACGAAGTCCGTCATCGCCACGAAGGCTTGCGGGTCGCGGTAGAACCATGACTCCGGCACCACCACCAGTTCCACCAGCGCGGTCAGCTCTTCTGGCGTGATCTGCTGCAGATAGGCGTCATGATCGGTGACGGCGGTTTGCTCCATGCGGTTCTTGATCGCGCGTTCGACCACCGACCTGGACAGGTTCAAGCCGGTGGCGGCGCGCAGCATGGACTGGGCCGGCGTCATGATGCCGCCGTCTGGAACAGCAGCGCGCGCAGGTCGGGCGGCAGCAGTTGCGACAGCTCGACCAGCTGCAGCATGCCTTGCGCATCGCCGGCCACCTGGCCGAGGAAGGGCGCGGCCTGCACGCCGCTGTCGGTCAGCTGGTCGTCGCGCACTTCCTGCACGCCCAGCACGCGTTCCGCCCGCAGGCCAAGCTGGTGGTGTGAACCTTCCGGCGTGACGTAATCGGCAACGATGATGCGGGTGTCGAAATGGTCCTCGCCGCTGGGCAGGCCGCTGGCGCGGCACAAATCGATCACCGGCACCGACTCGCCGTGCAGGTCCATCAGCCCGGCCACCGCGTCCGGCGCCAGCGGCAGCTGCTTGAGTTCCACCAGCGGCAGCACCCGCAGCACGTCGCGCAGGCGCAGGCCGTAACGATCGGCGCCGATGTGGAAGACGAGGAGTTTCATGGCGCGCTCCGTTACACCGCCACCGCGAAGTTGGCGACGCTGGTTTGCAGATCGCCGGCCGCGTACTGCAGCTGGTGTACCGCCTCGCTGGTCGCTTTCAGCGATTCCACGGTCTGCTGGGTGGCGTCGTTCAGCTGCATCATGGTGGCGCTGATCTGCTCCGCGCCCACGGCCTGCGACTGCATCCCCTGCAGCACCACGTCGAACTGCGGCGCCAGTTTCTGCACCTGGTCCATCACGCCGGACAGCTGGTCGGTCACCTGGCGCACTTCGCCCACGCTGCGGCGGATCTCTTCCGAGAATTTGTCCATGCCCATCACGCTGGCCGAGACGGCGGACTGCATCTCCTTGAGCATCTGCTCGATGTCCCAGGTCGACACCGAGGTCTGGTCGGCCAGGCGGCGGATTTCGGTGGCCACCACCGAGAAGCCGCGTCCCGCCTCGCCGGCCTTTTCGGCTTCGATGGCGGCGTTGAGCGACAGGATATTGGTCTGGTCGGCCACCTTGGTGATCGTAATCAGCACGCTGTTGATGTTGGAGGCTTTCTCCGACAGCGCGGCCAGCTTGGCGTTGATCGAATCGGTGGCGGAGACCATGTGCTGCATGGTGCTGTCCATGCGTTTGAGGTTGTTCTGTGCGTCGGCGGTGGCGCTGGTGGTGTAGTCGGCGACGGCGGTGGCTTCCTCCATGGTCTTCAGCAGCTGTGAGGTGTTGGCCGAAATCTCCTTGGTGGTGCTGAGGATTTCCACGCTGGTCTGCGCCTGTTCGATGCCGGTGGCTTCCTGCTGCTTGGCCGAGGCGGCGATCTCGGTGGCCGAGGTGGTGACCTGGATGCCGGCCTTCTGCACATTGTTGAGCAGCGCGCGCAGGTTGGCGAACATGCGGTCCAGCCCAGCGGCCAGGCGGCCGATGGCGTCTTCGCCTTGCACTTCGATCTTGCCGGTCAGGTCGCCGGCGGCGGCCTTGGAGACTACGCCCAGCAAGGAATCGACCTTGGACCTGAGCAGGTTGGTGGCCGCCAGCTCCTTGGCCTGGCTGTCCTGGATGGCCTGCGCCATGCGGTTGAATTCCGTGCTGACGTCGCCCAGTTCATCGTTGGACAGCACTTGCGCGCGCGCCGACTGGTCGCCGGCGGCGATCTTGTGCACGGCCTGGGTCAGGTTGTTGAGCGGCGCGAGCAGGGCGCGCGCCAGCAGCCACGCCACGCCCAGCGACAGCAGCACGCACGCCACACCGCCGCCGGTCAGCACCGCGCGCATGGTGTCCTGCAGCTGTTCGGACGCCTGGATGCGCGCCGCCAGCAGGCGCTTCTCTTCGTCTGCGGCCTCGTTCATGGACTTGTAGACTTCGCCGATGGCGGAGGTGGCGCTGCCCGACAGCTGCGGCGTGCGGCCCATGGCGTCGGCGGCGCCGGGCTTGTCGCCCATCTCCTGGCGCAGCTTGAGCTGCGACTCGATGATCTCCTCGCTCCACACGCGGATTTTGTCGTCCAGCTTCTTGAAGCGCGCCACCTGGTTCGGATTGTCGGCGGTGAGCTTTTGCAGCTCGCCGATGGAGCCCGGCAGGTCGTTCATCTCTTTGCGGGCGCGTTCGAGGCGCCGCGGGTCGCCGGTCAGGTAGTAGCCGCGCGCTTCCACCTGCACTTGCAGCAGGTCGTTGCGCAACTGGTCGATGGCGTGGATCACATCCATCGTATGGCGGTCCCACCGGTTGGCTTCGGACAGGCTGTTGAAGCGGTTGTAGGCAATCGATAACAGTACCAGGATGATGGCGAGGATGGCGCTAAAACTGAAGTACAGTTTCTTCTTGATGCTCAAGTCTTTAAACATTTTTTCTCCAAGGCCGGCGCGGACCGGCGTGCAGCAGGCATTTTATGGTATTCAGGCCGACACTGCGAAATTGGCAACGCTGCTTTGCAGGCCGCCGGCCGCATACTGCAGCTGGTGCACCGCCTCGCTGGTCGACTTCAGCGACTCCACCGTTTGCTGCGTGGCGTCGCTCAGCTGCATCATGGTCTCGTTGATCTGCGCCGCGCCGACGGCCTGCGACTGCATGCCTTGCAGTACCTGATCGAACTGCGGCGCCAGTTTCTGCACCTGGTCCATCACGCCCGACAGCTGGTTGGTCACGGCACGCACTTCGCCCACGCTGCGGCGGATCTCTTCCGAGAATTTGTCCATGCCCATCACGCTGGCCGAGACGGCCGACTGCATCTCCTTGAGCATCTGCTCGATATCCCAGGTGGAGACCGAAGTCTGGTCGGCCAGGCGGCGGATTTCGGTGGCCACCACCGAGAAGCCGCGGCCCGCTTCGCCGGCCTTCTCGGCCTCAATGGCGGCGTTGAGCGACAGGATGTTGGTCTGGTCGGCCACCTTGGTGATCGTAATCAGCACGCTGTTGATGTTGGAGGCTTTCTCCGACAGCGCCGCCAGCTTGGCGTTGATCGAGTCGGTGGCGGAAACCATGTTCTGCATGGTGCCGTCCATGCGTTTGAGGTTGTTCTGGGCGTCGGCGGTGGCGTGGGTGGTGTAGTCGGCCACCGAGGTGGCTTCCTCCATGGTCTTCACCAGCTCCGAGATGTTGGCCGAGATTTCCCGGGTGGTGCTGAGGATTTCGACGCTGGTCTGCGCCTGTTCGACGCCGGTGGCTTCCTGCTGCTTGGCCGAAGCGGCGATCTCGGTGGCCGAGGTGGTGACCTGGATGCCGGCCTTCTGCACGTCGTTGAGCAGGGTGCGCAGATTGTCGAACATGCGGTCCAGGCCACCGGCCAGGCGGCCGATGGCGTCGTCGCCTTGCACCTCGATCTTGCCGGTCAGGTCGCCGGCGGCGGCTTTCGACACCACGCCCAATAAAGAATCGACCTTGGACTTGAGCACGCTGGTGGCCGCCAGCTCCTTGGCCAGGTTGTCCTGGATGGCCTGCGCCATCTGGTTGAAGGCGCCCGATACCTGGCCCAGTTCATCGTTGGCGCTCACTTCCACCCGCGCGCCTTGCTCGCCGTGGGCGATGCGGTCCACGGCGGCGCTCAGACGCACCAGCGGCGCGGCCAGCGCCGTCGACAGCAAGCCGCCGATGGCCAGTGCCAGCACCACGCAGGCCGCGCCGCCGGCCAGCAGCAGCAGCGTCATCGACTCGGTCAGCTGGCTGGAGTTCCTGGCGCGTTCGGTCAGCAGGCGCTGCTCTTCGGCGCCGACGTCGGCGATCAGTTGGTGGATCTCGCGCATGGCGCGGTTGCCGCTGCTGATATCGGCGGCGGAGGCCGCGCCGGGGCGCGTTTGCAGCTGGTGCTGGACCACGGTGTTGAGCCAGTTCTCGACGATGGGCGTCAGGCGCTGCAAGCGCGCCTGCTGGTTCGGGTTGTCGGCGGTCAGTCGGGTGACAGCGGCGAGGTGGCGCCGCGCGGCCGCTTCTTCATCGGGGACCGGCCGGGCGATGTCGGCGTCGCCGGTCAGCAGGTAGCCGCGCACCGCGCTCTGGACCTGCAGCAGGGCGGTTTCGATCTGGCTGGTTTCGAGCAGGACTTCCTGCGTGTGCCGGTCCCACCCGCTGGCGGTGGAGAGCTTGGAGAAGTTGGTGTAGGCCAGCGTAAGCAGGGCGACGATGATGACGATGATGGCGCCGAAACCGCTGGCGAGTTTTTTCTTGATACTGAGGTTTTTCAGCATGGTGGCTCCACTCCCGATCAGGACGTGGAGCCAATGTATCAAAAAAATGGCCGCTCAGCGAGCGGCCATTGCTACCGGGAAGGGCGGGGCTTACTGGCCGCGCTTCAGGCGTGCGTTGGCGGCGATGCGCATGCGCAGGGCATTGAGCTTGATGAAGCCGCCGGCGTCGGCCTGGTTGTAGGCGCCGCCGTCTTCGTCGAAGGTGGCGATGTTCATGTCAAACAGCGAGTCGGTCTTGGAGTCGCGCGACACCACGATCACATTGCCCTTGTACAGCTTGACGCGCACCCAGCCGTTGACGGTTTGCTGGGTGTGGTCGATCAGGGTTTGCAGCGCGACGCGCTCCGGCGCCCACCAGTAGCCGTTGTAGATCAGCGAGGCGTAGCGCGGCATCAGGTCGTCCTTCAGGTGGGCCACTTCGCGGTCCAGGGTGATCGACTCGATGGCGCGGTGGCCTTTGAGCATGATGGTGCCGCCCGGGGTTTCGTAGCAGCCGCGCGACTTCATGCCGACGTAGCGGTTTTCCACCAGGTCCAGACGGCCGATGCCATGCTTGCCGCCCAGGCGATTGAGTTCGGTCAGCACGGTGGCCGGCGACATGCGCACGCCGTTGATGGCGACGATGTCGCCTTTTTCGTATTCCAGGTCCACGTATTCGGCTTCGTTTGGCGCCTGTTCAGGGCTGACGGTCCAGCGCCACATCGATTCTTCGGCTTCGGCGCTTGGGTTTTCCAGGTGGCGGCCTTCGAACGAGATGTGCAGCAGGTTGGCGTCCATCGAGTACGGCGCGCCGCCGTTCTTGTGTTTCATGTCGATGGCGATGCCCGCGTCTTCCGCGTATTTCAGCAGTTTTTCGCGCGACAGCAGGTCCCATTCGCGCCATGGCGCAATCACTTTCACGCCCGGTTTCAGCGCGTAGGCGCCCAGTTCGAAGCGCACCTGGTCGTTGCCCTTGCCGGTGGCGCCGTGCGAGATGGCGTCGGCGCCGGTCTCGTTGGCGATCTCGATCAGGCGCTTGGCGATCAGCGGACGCGCGATCGAGGTGCCCAGCAGGTATTCGCCTTCGTATACGGTGTTGGCGCGGAACATGGGGAACACGAAGTCGCGCACGAATTCTTCGCGCACGTCATCGATGTAGATGTTCTCAGGCTTGATGCCGAACTTCAGCGCCTTGGCGCGCGCCGGTTCCAGCTCTTCGCCCTGGCCCAGGTCCGCGGTGAAGGTGACGATTTCGCACTGGTAGTTATCCTGCAGCCATTTCAGGATGACGGAGGTATCGAGGCCGCCCGAGTAGGCGAGGACTACTTTTTTAATGTCGCTCATGATGGTTCTCAGTTTAGGGAATTATTTGGTGTCGATGCGGCCGAGCAGCAGGTACTCGATCAGCGCTTTCTGGATGTGCAGGCGGTTCTCGGCTTCGTCCCAGACCACCGATTGCGGGCCGTCGATGACTTCTGCCGACACTTCCTCGCCGCGGTGGGCCGGCAGGCAGTGCATGAACAGCGCGTCCGGCGCGGCGCGCGCCATCTTGGCGCTGTCGACGATCCAGCCGTCGAAGGCTTTCAGGCGGGCGGCGTTTTCTTCTTCGTAGCCCATGCTGGTCCAGACGTCGGTGTTGACCAGGTGCGCGCCCTCGCAGGCGTCGGCCGGGTTGGCAAACACGGTGAAGCGGTCGGTCGAGACCAGCGACATGTCCATCTCGTAGCCGTGCGGGGTGGAGACGTTGACGTGGAAGCCGAACACCTCGGCCGCCTGCAGCCACGAATACAGCATGTTGTTGGCGTCGCCCACCCACGCCACGGTCTTGCCGGTGATCGAGCCGCGGTGCTCGATGTAGGTGAAGATGTCGGCAAACACCTGGCACGGGTGATGTTCGTTGGTCAGGCCGTTAATCACCGGCACGCGCGAATTGGCGGCGAAACGCTCGATGATGTCCTGGCCGAAGGTGCGCACCATGATGATGTCGCACATGCGCGACATGACCTGGCCGGCGTCTTCCACCGGCTCGCCGCGGCCCAGCTGCGAGTCGCGCGTGTTGAGGTAAATGGCGGCGCCGCCCAGCTGGTGCATGCCGGCCTCGAACGAGAGGCGGGTGCGGGTCGAGTTTTTATCGAACACCATGACCAGCGTGCGGTCGATCATGGGGTGGTAAATCTCGTAGTTCTTGAACTTGCGCTTGATGATGTGCGCACGCTCGATCACGTACTGATACTCGTCCAGCGTGAGGTCGGAAAACTGCAGGTAATGCTTGATCGGTTTTTGGATAGGCATAATGACAACTGACAGATGGCTCTACTTTAGCCGATCAATTATAAAGGCAATTCGGCGAGCAGGGCTAATTACCGCAGATTATGCTGTCTATACAGCTGATTCAATGGTAGATCTGGGTGGTGGCCGCCTGCTGGTGCTCGGGCGCGGTCAGCGGCAGGTCCAGCGTGAAGATGGTGCCCTCGCGCGAGCTGTGCACCGAAATCAGGCCGCCCATGAGCGAAGTGACAATGTTGTAGCTGATCGACAGTCCCAGCCCGCTGCCGCCCTGGCCCAGCTTGGTGGTGAAGAAGGGGTCGAAGATGCGCGACATGTGCGCGGGCGCGATGCCGCTGCCGTTGTCGCGGAAGCTCAGCTGCACCCGGCCGTCCACCGGCGCCTGCGCCCGCAGCCACATGCTGCCGCTGCCGGCGCGGCTGAAGGCGTGCAGCAGGGCGTTGTTGATGAAGTTGGCGATCACCTGGCCGTAGGGGCCGGGATAGCTGTCCAGCATGATGGTGTCCGGCACCTCGACCTCGATGCGGTGGCTGGCGGCGCGGATGCGGTTCATCATGGTGGCAATCACCTCGTGCGACACCTGGGCCAGGTTGAACACGCGGCGCTGCTCGGTGGTGCGGTCGACCGCCACCTGCTTGAAGCTGTTGACCAGGTTGGCGGCGCTGGTCAGGCCGCGCATCACCAGCTCGTGCGCCTTGCGCGCGTCCTCGAGGTAGGCGGCCAGCGCCGAGCGTTTCAGGCCGGCGCCGTTCATCTGCGCTTCCAGTTCCTCGGTCTTTTGCGCCAGCGTGCTGGCGATCAGCAGGCTGTTGCCGATCGGCGTATTGAGTTCGTGCGCCACCCCGGCCATCAGCGCGCCCAGCGCCGCCAGCTTTTCCTGCGACACCAGCTGGGTTTGCGCATCCTTGAGCTGGCGGTAGGCTTCGGCGTTGTCGAGCGCGATGGCGCCGTAGGCGCACAGGGTGCGGAAGATCAGCCGCTCGCGCGCGCCGTAGGCGTTGGCCAGCGTGCACTGCACCGTCATCACGCCCAGCGCGCGCTCGCCCACCAGCAGCGGCACGTACAGCGCGCTGGCCATCAGCGCGGTGCCGGGGGCGAGGACGATGTCGTTCGGGCCGGCGTCGGCGACGTAGATTTCCGCCCGCTCGCGCAGGCTGCGCGCGGCGTTGGCGCGCGGGTGGTCGATGGCGATGGTGTTGCCGGCCAGCGGCTGGCCGTGCTCGATGCCAAAGGCGCGGCTGATGGTGTCGCAGCCCGGATCGCACAGGTAAATCGCCAGCGAGTTGGCCGGCAGCAGCGCCTGCACGTGGCGGTCCAGCGCCTGGAACACGGCGTTGGCGTCGAGGTGGGTGGTGATTTCCTGGCCGATGGCCGACAGCCGTTCCAGCGTGGCCGTGGTCTGCTGCAGCAGCTGCACCCGGCGCGCTTCGGCCGCGGCCAGCTCGCGGTGGTGCTGGCCCTCGGCGCGCGCGTGCTCGGTCTGGTGCTGCACCTGCATGGCGATGGCGCGGTTGGTGGCGTCCTGGCTGTGGGTCTTCGCGCGCGCGGCGGCCGCGTGCTGGGCCGATGCGTAGGCCTGCCGGTAGTCGCCGATCTGCGCGTACTCGCGCGCCAGCGCCTCGTGCAGGTCGGCCGGCAGGGTGTAGCCGTTGATGTGGCCGGCCACGGCCAGCGCCTGGTGCAGGAAGTGCAGGGTGGCGTTGGGCTCGGTCATGCCGGGCGGCGCCGGCAGCGGGTGGCGCCGGTGGATCAGCGCCATCACGCGCAGCGCCGCCACCTGGTTGTAGCGGTTGGCCTGTTCCTGCGCCAGCGCTGCCGCCTGTTCGGCCATCGCCAGCGCGTCCTGCGGCCGCTCGAGGAAGCACAGCGCGTGGGCCTGGCCGCGCCGCGCGATGCTCTGGAAGTCGGCGTGCTGCAGCGCTTCGCCGCGCGCCTGCAGCTGGCGGAAGGCGTCCAGCGCGCCGTGGTAGTTGGCCTGGTCGAGCGACAGGTCGCCCAGGTAGTGCAGCGCGGTGGCGTAGGCGCGCGCGCCGGCCATCGGGGCCAGGATGGCCAGCGCCTCTTGCAGCAGTTCGGCGGTGGCGTCCAGCCGGCCGAGGCGGCGCATGGTGTCGGCGGTGTGCATCAGGCAGGCGCCGATGCTGCGCGGCCAGCCGGTCGGACGGGCCAGGCCGAGCGCGCTTTCCATCCATTCCAGCGCCGCATGGTGGTCGTTGAGGATGGTGAAGTCGAGGCCGATGTTGATGGCGGCGGTAATCGCCATGCGCAGCTGGCCGGTTTCCAGCGCCGCCTCGTAGCAGCGCAGGTAGTGGGCGGCGGCGGCGCCGAAATCGCTGGCCTGGCTGGCGGCCAGGCCGTAATAGTCGTAGATCCAGCTGGCCACGGCCGGCAGCTGTTCATCGGCCTTGCTGAAGCGGCCGTCCCAGCGCTGGCGCGCGGCCGGCAGGTCGTGCAGCACGCACCAGCGGGCGTTGACGGCGTCGGCGATGGCGCCGCGCGCGACGTCGCCGGCCGCGCGGGCGGCGGCGGCCATCTGGTCCAGCTCGCTGGAGGCGCGCGGATGTTCGCCGCTGTCGATGGCGATCCAGGCGCGCAGCCAGTGGGCATCGGCGCGGCCCTGCGGGTCGCCGAGGGCGGCAAAGCGCTCGCCGGCGCTGGCCGCCAGCTGGTCGGCCTCCTGCAGCTGGCCGGACAGCCAGTTGGCCTCGGCGCGCACCAGCAGCAGACGGGTGGCGATGGCTTGCGCCTGCGGCGCCGGCAGCGGGGCGGCCGGCAGCAGGGTCAGTCCCTCGGCGGCCAGTTCCAGTGCGCGCGCGGTGTCGCGCTGGCGCAGGTGCCAGGCCAGCGGCAGCAGCACCGGCAGGCGCGCAGGGCCGCGCAGGGAAGGCAGGGCTGCCTCCCAGTCGGCCAACGCGTCGTCCAGCGCAAACATGTCCATCGCTATCTCCAGGCTAATTGCCTCAGAGCATTATAGACACAAAACCTTGTGATTAATACAGGGTCTGTGAAGATTCATGCAAGAGCTGGCCGTACAGCGTGTGCCGCATTTTGGCGATCTTGCCGGCTTCGACGGCGGCCAGCACTGCGCATTGCGGCTCGATCAGGTGGCGGCAGTTGTAGAACTTGCAATGCCCGAGGTAAGGCGCAAATTCGACGAAAGCACGCTCCAGCATGCCCTCGCTCAGATGGTAGAGGCCAAACTCCTGGAAGCCCGGCGAATCGATGATGGACGACTCCGGCCCCAGCTCGGGCAGGGTGTACAGGCGGGTGAAGGTGGTGGTGTGCTTGCCGGTGTCGAGCGCGGCCGAGATTTCGCGCACGGCGATATCGGCTTCCGGGATCAGCAGGTTGATCAGCGACGACTTGCCCATGCCGGACTGGCCGATCAGGATCGACGATTGCCCGGCCAGCAGCGGCTTGAGCACGGCCAGCGTGTCTTCCGGCCGGGCCTTGGCCGATACCTCGTGCACCGGGTAGCCAAGCGCGGCGTAGGGCGCCACCCGCTCGCGCGTGCGCGGCAGCGATTCCACCACGTCGGTCTTGTTGAGGATCAGGTGCGCCTTGATGCTGGCCGCTTCGGCCGCCACCAGCGCGCGCGACACCAGGTCGTCGGTGAAGCCGGGCTCGGTGGCAACCACGATGAACAGCTGGGTCAGATTGGCTGCCAGCAGCTTGGACTTGTACTGGTCGGAGCGGTACAGCAGCGTCTTGCGCTCTTCGATCTGGTCGATCACGCCCTGGTCGGGCGAGGTCATGGTGATGTGGACGATGTCGCCCACGGCCACATTGGTCTTCTTGCCGCGCGTGACGCACTGCAGCTTTTCGCCATCCACCTCCGCCAGATAGTGGCGGCCGTGGGCGGCGATGATGGTGGCAGTTCGTTTATCACTCATGCTTGGGCCGCCAGTTTCAGTTGACGGATGCGCACGCTGGCCGGTGGGTGCGAATCGTAGAAGGCCGAGTGCAGCGGATCGGGCGTCAGGGTGGAGGCGTTATCCTCGTACATCTTGACCAGCGCCGACACCAGGTCGCGCGCGTCGGTGTGCTGGGCCGCGAACGCGTCGGCCTCGAACTCGTGCTTGCGCGAGGTGAGCGAAGTCAGCGGGCCAAACAGGAAGGTGAACACTGGCAGCACCAGCATGAACAGCAGCAGCACCATCGCATCATTGCTCTGGCCCGGCAGCAGCACCGGATTGACGCCGAGGCCGTCATAGAACCACGGCTGGGTTTTCAGATAGCCGAGCAGGGCGAGGAAGCCGAGCGACATGGCAAACATCACCACCACGCGCTTGACGATGTGCTTGAGCTTGAAGTGGCCCAGCTCGTGCGCCAGCACTGCCTCGATTTCCTGTGGCTGCAGGCGCGCCAGCAGGGTATCGAAGAAGACGATGCGCTTGGCCGCGCCGAAGCCGGAGAAGTAGGCGTTGCCGTGCGCGCTGCGCTTGGAGCCGTCCATCACGAACAAGCCCTTGGAGGCAAAGCCGACGCGCTGCATCAAGCCTTCGATGCGGGCTTTCAGCGACTGGTCTTCGAGCGGCGTGAACTTGTTGAACAGCGGCGCGATCACGGTCGGGTACAGCACCATCATCAGCAGCTGGAAGCCGCTCCACACCATCCAGGTGTACAGCCACCACAGGTCGCCGGCCTTGCCCATCAGGGTCAGCACCACCCACGCCAGCGGCAGGCCGATGGCCGCGCCCAGCAGCGAGCCTTTGACCATATCGGCAAAGAACAGGCCCTTGCTCATCTTGTTGAAGCCGAAGCGCTGCTCGAGGTGGAACTGCTTGTAGTAATCGAACGGCAGGTCGATGGCGCCCGAGATCAGCGCGAATGCGGCCAGCAGGGCCAACTGGTACGTCATACCGGGGCCGGTGGCCTGGAACACCTGCAGCGATAGCCATTGCAGCCCGCCCAGCAGGGTGAAGCCCACCAGCACCAGCGTGTTGACCAGCAAGGTCAGCAGGCCAAACTTGGTGCGCGCGATGGTGTAGTCGGCCGCCTTCTGGTGCGCCGCGAGGCGGATTTTTTCAGCGAATTCGAGCGGCACGGCGGCGCGGTGCGCGAGCACGTGGCGGATATGACGCGAGGCCAGCCAGAAGCGGACCAGCAAGGTCAAAATGATAAAAGATACGAACAAAATCGAAAACGCGAGTGAATACATTCTGTGCCTGTGAGAAAATGGCGGATTCGGATTAATTTAGCCAAGAGAGAATTATGTCACAAGCTACTGATTTGCCAGAAGATTCCGCTGCTGCGCCGGCGACGCCGCGCCAGAACGAGTTCAATCTGGTATGGGTGGACATGGAAATGACCGGCCTGGAGCCGGATACCGACCGTATTATCGAAGTTGCAATGATCATCACCGACATGCACCTGAACGTGCTGGCCGAGGCGCCGGTGTTTGCCATCCACCAGTCGGATGAAACGCTGGACAAGATGGACGCCTGGAACAAGGGCACCCACGGCCGCTCGGGCCTGGTCGATCGCGTCAAGGCCTCGACCATCACCGAAGCGCAGGCCGAGGAAGAGCTGATCAAGTTCATGAAGCAGTGGGTACCGAAGGGCAAGGCGCCGATGTGCGGCAACACCATCGGCCAGGACCGCCGCTTCATGGTGCGCTACATGCCGAAGCTGGAAGCCTTCTTCCACTATCGGAACATCGACGTCTCGACCCTGAAGGAACTGGGCAAGCGCTGGAAACCGGAAATGGTCAGCGGCTTCAAGAAAGCGCAGAAACACACGGCGCTGGCCGACATCACCGAATCGATCGAAGAGCTCAAGTACTACCGCGAGCACTTCATCAAGCTGTAAAGCCAACAACGCCGGCCGATGCCGGCGTTTTTTTTTTCCGGAGTGCGGTATGGGGTGTCTTTTCCCGCCCCCTGTGGATTTCCCCCGATTTTTCTCCCTGCTTTCCCCTATTTCTCCCTATTTTTCTCTGCGCTGAACTTCCGCCCGGGTTCGCAGGTCTAAATAGGGGAAAGCAGGGCAAAATAGAAGGAGAAATCGGACGAAATCCACAATGAGTCTGCAAATAGACACCGAGGTCCTGCTCCGCCTCATTTCTCAGCTACAAATACGCGGCGGTTCACAGGATCTGTCGTCAGCAATCACCAGCGCGAATAGTGCCGCGCAAGGCGAACGGCACGGCGCGGGCCCAGCGGTTGGAGGATAGCGAGAAGCTGAGCGCGTGCACCTGGTGATACCAGCCTGCGGGCACGTACAGCATGTCGCCCGGCTCGACGATCACCTCGACCAGATTGGCCTGGCGCGCCAGCGGGTAGCGCTCGTAGTCGGGCGCCTCCGGGTCGAAGGGCGAGCCGAACAGAATGGCGTTGGCTTCCTTCGGATATAGGAAGGCATCATGATGCGGCGGCGCCAGGAAGATGCGCTTGGTGCCCCAGATCTGCGCAAAGATATTGTCGTCGTAATCGCAATGCAGCGGCGTGACCGTATCGGCCGGGCCGATCCAGAAGCGCGGCGGCCCCATCTTGTCGAAGAAGCTGGGCCAGTGACACATGCTGTTCAGTTCTTTCAACTCCAGATTGCCGAGGTAGGGCGGCAGGCCCTCGGTGCGCTCGGCGAGGTCGAGATATTCGGCCATCGTCATATCCTGCATGGCGCGGTCCGGCGCGAAGGCGGTGCCGATGTAATCGCCGACGCGCGCGCGCACCGGCATATGGCCGTGGCGTTCACGCAGGATGGACGGCTCGTGTCTGGTCAGCGGCCAACGCCCGACGATGCCCTCGATCAGGAATGGCAGGTTAAGCGCGGCACGTGTGCGAAAGGCCTCGGCATCGAGCAGGCCCACGCGTGGCACCTCAGTGATATGCGGCAGATTGCGCGACGCCAGCTTGATCGCCTCGCGCATCTCATGAATCGACGCCACCCCGCGCACCTGCGCATCACGCTGCTCGCGCGCCAGCTTCTTGGCGGCCGCTTGTTCCGGCGTTTCGGTCGCCAGCACGCGCGGCGGCAGTTTTTGTTTTCCTGACATCTTTTTCATCTTCGTTGCATTACAGGCGGCACTCTACCAAAAGCGGCAGGAGTGTTAAAGTTCGGGAAACCTGAAAACGACATCTCCACCTATGAACCGACGTCTTTGGCTGCCCGGCGAACCAACCCCTGACTTTCACGCCCGCGCTGGCGACAACCCGCGCTACACCTTTCACACCACCGCCGGCCGCTACGTAATCCTGAGCTTTTTGGGCAGCGCCTCGCAGGCCGATAGCGCCAAGGTGGTGAGCCATATTAACAGCCGCCGCCACTGGTTCGACGACGAGCGCCTGTGCTTCTTCGGCGTGTCGGTCGATCCGGCCGACGAGGCCGAGGGGCGGCTGCGCGATCAGATCCCCGGCATCCGCCATTTTTGGGATTTCGACGGCAAAGTCAGCAGGTTGTTCGGCGCCACAGAACGCGGTACTTACGCGCCGTTCACCCTGGTGCTCGATCCAATGCTGCGGGTGATCGCGCACATAGCCGTGATCCCTGCGGAACCGCACAATCAGACGCTGGATGACGTGCTGGCCAGCCTGCCGCCTGTGGCCGACCATGCGGGCACCACCATGAGCGCGCCGGTGCTGATCATGCCGCGTGTGTTTGAGCCCGAGCTGTGCCGCCACCTGATCAAGCTGTACCAGCAGCATGGCGGCGTCGATTCCGGCTTCATGCGCGAGGTCAACGGCAAAACGGTGGGGGTGATCGAGCACAGCTTCAAGCGGCGCCAGGACTTCGAGTTCGACCGCCGTCCCGAGCTTGCCGAGCTGCGGCAAGTGATCCAGCAGCGATTGGTAAAGCGCCTGGTGCCGCAAATCCGCCGCGCCTTCCAGTTCGACGCCACCCGCATGGAACGCTACATCGTCGCGCGCTACGATGGCGCGAGCGGCGGCTACTTCCGTCCGCACAAAGACAACACCACACCCGGCACCGCACACCGCCGCTTTGCCTGCACCATCAACCTCAATGCGGAAGAGTACGAGGGCGGCGAACTGCGCTTTCCCGAGTTCGGACCGCGCACGTATCGCGCGCCGACCGGCGGCGCGGTCGTGTTTTCCTGCTCGCTGCTGCACGAAGCCACCCCGGTCACCTCCGGCGAGCGCTACGCCTTCCTGCCGTTCTTCTATGACGAAGCCGCCGCGCGTCAGCGCCAGGACAACGCGCAGTCGCTCACCGGCCAGATATTCGACCGCACTAAAGGGGAAAATGAATACGGGGAGTCGCCGTAGTCTTCAGAACGCCTGCCACACCAGCCACGCGTTGGCGCCGGAAATCAGCACGAACAGGAACCACGACAGCGCGGTGGTCCACCAGGCATTGGCAAAGTTGCCCATGATGCGCTGCTGCGAGGTCAGGCTGATCAGCGGGTACATGGCAAACGGCAGTTGCATGCTCAGCACCACCTGGCTCAGCACCAGCAACTTGCCGACCGAATGCTCGCCCAAGGTCAGCACGCCGATCATGGCCGGCACCAGCGCCAGCCCGCGCGTGATGGCGCGCCGCTGCCAGCACGGGATCTTCATTTTCAGGAAGCCTTCCATGATGACCTGCCCGGCGATGGTGCCGGTAAAGGTCGAGCTCTGGCCCGACGCCAGCAGCGCCAGCCCGAACAGGATGGCCGCCAGCGCCGTCCCGGCTACCGGCTCCAGCAGGCGATAGGCTTCATCGATATCAAGCACGCGGTCATTGCCAGGCTGGTAGAATGCGGCCGCCGCCAGCACCAGAATCGAACCGTTGATCAGCAAGGCCAGCAGCAGCGACACCACGGTATCGATGCGCGACAGCCCGATCGCCTGCCGCTTGGCCGCATCATGCTTGCCCACCACGCGCGTCTGCACCACTGAGGAATGCAGGTAAAGATTGTGCGGCATCACCGTCGCGCCAAGAATGCCGATGGCCAGATACAGCGGCTCGCGCGCGGACAGCGCGCTGACCGACGGCACCAAGCCGGCCGCCACCGCCTGCCAGTCCGGCTTGACCAGAACCAGCTCGGTGAACAGGCAGATGGCCACCGTCAGGATCAGGCCCAGCACAATCGCTTCAACTTGCCGGAAACCCTTGCCCTTCAGTCCCAGCACGATAATGGTGTCGAGCGCGGTCAGCGCCACGCCCACCGGCAAGGACACACCCAGCAGCAGCTTGAACGCGAGCGCGCAACCGAGCACCTCGGCCAGGTCGCAGGCGATGATGGAAATCTCCGCAAAGCCCCACAGCGTCTTGCCGACCACCGGCGGATACTGCTCGCGGCAATGCACGGCCAGATCCTTGCCGGTGACGATCCCCAGCCGCATGCTCAGGCACTGCAGCACAATCGCCGCCAGGCTGGACAGCACCACCACAAACAGCAGTTGATAGCCGAACTGCGAACCGCCCTGAATGGCGGTGGCCCAGTTGCCCGGGTCCATGTAGCCGACCGAGACCAGCAGGCCCGGACCGGCAAAGCGCAGGATTTTTTTCCAGAACGGATCGCCCTCCGGCACCGCGACCGTGCCCGCTACCTCGGACGGGCAGAACGGCGCGGTGGCGGTGGTGGGCAGTTTGAAGCTCATTCAGCCGATTCGGCGCCGTGGCACTTCTTGTACTTCTTGCCGCTGCCGCAAGGGCAGTCGTCGTTGCGGCCGACTTTCGGCTCCTCGCGCTTGACGGTTTCCACGCCGGCCTTGCGCAGCGGCAGCCAGAACTTGTAGATGTTCGGCAGGTTGGCTTCCAGCTCCAGCGCCAGCTTGTGCGCCTTGACCGGATCTTCCACCAGCGCCAGTTCTTCCTCTTCGATCTCGTCCGCGCCCAGCAGATAGATCGGGCGCATCAGGGCCGACTGCTCGGAGTCCCAGATCGGCTGCCACGAGCCCGGGCGCAGCTCCATGCCTTCCCAGAAACCCCAGCACCAGGCTTCGGCGTTGATCAGGGTCTGGCCTTCGTGCTCGTGCTCGACGAACAGCGGCTCGAATTCCTTCGGCGCCACTTCAAACGTCACCAGCACTTCGTTCATGAAGCGCATGATCAGGTGGATGATGCGCTGCTCTTCCTTCTCGTGCTTGAACTTCGGCACGTCGGTGTCTTCCTTGCCCCAGACCTTCTTCAGCCATTCGGCCGGCATGATGGCTTCCGGGCCGATGGCGATGGCGGTCAGGTAACCGTGCAGCATGTCCATCGTCATCGCATCTTCAGGGGTGCGGTCGGACAGCAGGAAATTGTCCAGTTCGTCGAATTCTTTATCGCTCAGTGGCTGATCGAGTTGCATAGCTTGCTCTATTTATTTGGTTGAAGGCGACAGTATACACGCCGCGCCCCGTACAATGGCGGTATGACTGCACCTCACCCTTATTCCGCACTGAGCCCGGACTGCGTGCTCGACGCCCTCGACAGCATCGGCCTGCGCGGCGATGGCCGCCTGCTGGCGCTGAACAGCTATGAAAACCGCGTCTACCAGGTCGGCATCGAAGACGACAAACCGCTGATCGCCAAGTTCTACCGGCCCGGCCGCTGGAGCGACGACGCCATCCTCGAAGAACACGCTTTCACCGAAGAACTGGCGGCCGCTGAAATCCCGGCCGTGCCGGCGCTGGCGCTGCACGGCAGTACCTTGCATCACTACCAGGGTTTCCGCTTTGCCGTGTTCACCCGCCACGGCGGCCGCGCGCCCGAACTGAGCGACCCGGCCGTGCTGGAGTGGACCGGCCGCTACATCGGCCGCATCCACGCGGTGGGCGCGGCCAAGCCGTTCCGGCACCGCCCGGCGCTGGACATCGCCACCTTCGGCACTGAGCCGTGCGAATTCCTGCAAGCGAATGGATTCATCCCTCCCGACCTGAAAGACGCCTACGCCACCATCGCCCAGCAAGCGCTGGACGGCGTGCGCCGCTGCTACGACCGTGCCGGCGAACTGCCGCAGCTGCGCCTGCACGGCGACTGCCACGGCGGCAACGTGCTGTGGACCGAGTCCGGCCCGCACTTTGTCGACTTCGACGACGCCCGCATGGGCCCGGCCATCCAGGACTTGTGGATGATGCTGTCCGGCGAGCGCGCCGAGCAGGTGCGCCAGATGGGCGACATCCTGGCCGGCTACGAAGACTTTGGCGACTTCAACCCGCGCCAGATGCACCTGGTGGAAGCGCTGCGCACCTTGCGCCTGATCCACTACTCGGCCTGGCTGGCGCGGCGCTGGGACGACCCGGCCTTCCCGGCGGCCTTCCCTTGGTTCAACACCCAGCGCTACTGGCAAGACCGGGTGCTGGAATTGCGCGAGCAGGTCGCGCTGATGGACGAGCCGCCGCTGCCGATTTGAACCACTGCATCTACTGCATACATTCATCGTGACCTCGACCAAGCTCATTCATCCGCTGCCGATCTCGGTCCTGACCGTGGACGACCACCCGCTGTTCCAGCAGGGAATCGCCAGCGTCATCAACGCCGAGCCGGACCTGTACCTGGCCGGCCAGGCCGGCAGCGGCGCCGAGGCGATCGCGCTGTACCGCCAGGTGCGTCCCGCCGTCACGCTGATGGACCTGCAGATGCCGGACATGAGCGGCGTTGACGCCATCAGCGCCATCCGCGCCGAATTTCCAGCCGCGCGCATTGTGGTGCTGACCACGCTGGAAGGCGACGTCCATGCGACCCGCGCCCTCAAGGCCGGCGCGGTCGGTTTCATCTACAAGAGCACCGTCCGCAAGAACCTGCTGGATACGCTGCGCAGCGTCCACGCTGGCGGGCGCTGCATTCCGCCGTCGCTGGTGTACGCGCTGGTCGGTTCGCGCAGCGGCAACGCCATCACCGCGCGCGAGGTCGACGTGCTCAAGCTGGTCGCCCGTGGCAACTCCAACCCGATGATTGCGGCGGCGCTGGGCCTGTCCAGCGAGACGGTCAAAGGCTACATGAGCAGCATCCTGCTCAAGCTGGAGGCGCGCGACCGGGCGCACGCGGTGATGATCGCGCTGGAGCGGGGCATCCTCAGCCTCTGACGGCGCACCTCCGCATAAGGTAACAGACGCGGCTACCCCGATCGAGGTAGTGTCGCGCGCGCTGCGCCGCCATCCCCCCCGTTCGGGGGGTAAGCGCGGCGCGATCTTTTCCCCGGCGCGGTCCGGCGGCAAAAAACTCAGGCAAGCTGGTCTCTCGGTGTGGCATCCATCCGCCCACACACAACCTTTATCCACCAAGGAGAGAGCAGCATGCCGTCGACCACCGCCCCAACCAAAACCAGCGTCCTGCCCACCGGCGGCGGCGCGGCACTGCTCGATCCGCGCGATACCGTGGTGCTGCTGCTCGACCACCAGTCCGGCCTGTTCCAGACCGTCAAGGACATCCCGGTCGCCGACCTGCGCCGCAATGTCGAGATGATCGCCAAACTGTGCACGCTGTTGGAGATCCCGGTGATCACCACCGCTTCCGAGCCGGCCGGCAGCAACGGTCCGCTGATGCCGGAAATCCACCAGTACGCCCCGCACGCCGTCTATGTGCCGCGCAAGGGCGAAGTCAACGCCTGGGACAACGAGGCCTTCGTCGCCCAGGTCCGCTCCACCGGCCGCAAGACGCTGGTGATGGCCGGCGTGTGGACCAGCGTCTGCGTGATGTTCCCGGCGCTGGACGCCGTTGCGGCGGGCTACCAGGTGTATGCCGTCATCGACGCTTCCGGCGATCCAGGCGAGATGGCGTCGCGCGTATCGGTCGCGCGCTTCGTGCAGGGCGGTGTTAAGCCGACCTCGGCCAACGCGCTGCTGTCGGAACTGCACCGCACCTGGGCCCGCCCGGAGGCGGCCGCGCTGGCGCAGCTGTACGCGCTGGTGGCGCCGAACTATGCGGCCGTGATGGAAAGCTACGCCCGCGCGCAGCAAGCCGCGCTGGACGCCGCCAAATAAATTTTCAATATTTTCGGATGCGGCCCGCTCACTACCTCGGGCCGCTAACACCGCGTATTCAAGGTGGCATTGTGGAGCAATGATGAAAAAACTGAGTGTGTTGGCCCTTGTCGGCCTGTTGTCGGCTAGCCCGGTATTCGCGCAGGGTGTGTGTTCGAAAGTCGTGCCGGTGACAGCGGCGAAGGCAGTGCCCGTGATTCACTACAAGACGGCCAAGATCGACGGCATCAACGTGTTCTACCGTGAAGCCGGGCCGGCCAATGCGCCGGTGCTGCTGTTGCTGCACGGCTTCCCGACCTCGTCGCACATGTTCCGCAACCTGATCCCGCTGCTGGCCGACCGCTATCACGTGATCGCGCCAGACTTTCCCGGCTTCGGCCAAAGCGACGCGCCCGACCACACGCAGTTCAAGTACACCTTCGCCCACCTGGCCGATATCACCGACAAGCTCACCGTGGCGCTCGGCGTCAAGCAATACAGCATGTACATGATGGACTATGGCGCACCGGTTGGCTACCGCATGGCGATCAAGCATCCCGAGCGCGTGCAGGCGCTGGTGGTCCAGAACGGCAATGCCTACCTCGAAGGCTTGGGGGCGTTCTGGGATCCGATCAAGGCCTACTGGGCCGACGGCTCCAAGGCCCACCGCGAGGCGATCGCCAACCTGGTCACGCTGCCGATCACCAAGTTCCAGTACACCGACGGCATGAGCGACGTGTCCCGCATCAGCCCCGACAACTGGATCGTGGACCAGGCCTTGCTGGACCGGCCCGGCAACCGCGAAATCCAGCTCGACCTGTTCCTCGACTACGGCACCAACCTGCCGCTGTACCCGGACTTCCAGGCCTTCTTCCGCGCGCGCAAGCCGCCAACTCTGATCGTCTGGGGCAAGAACGACAAGATCTTCCCGGAAGCGGGCGCCCATCCTTATTTGCGCGACCTGCCGGCGGCGGAAATGCACATACTCGACAGCGGCCACTTCGCGCTGGAAGACCAGCTGCACGTGATGGCGCCGCTGATCCACAACTTCCTCGACCGCAAGCTGTGCAAGGACGCCAAATGAGCCACGGCGACGCGGCTACTCCACCGCCCGTGATCTGCCATCGCACGGCGCAGGTGGCCGGCCTCACACTGTTCTACCGTGAGGCCGGGCCTGCCGACGCGCCGGTGGTGGTCCTGCTGCACGGCTTTCCCAGCTCGTCGCACATGTTCCGCCACCTGATGCCTGCGTTGGCCGACCGTTACCGCGTGATTGCGCCGGACCTGCCGGGCTTCGGCCTGTCGGATATGCCGTCGCCGGCCGATTTCCAGTACGGTTTTGCGCGCTTCGCGGAGATGGTGGATCAACTGCTGGTCCAACTGGGCGCCGGGCAGTACGCCCTGTACGTGATGGACTACGGTGCGCCGGTCGGCTTGCGCCTGGCGCTGCGGCATCCCGAACGGGTGTCGGCCCTGATGATCCAGAACGGCAATGCCTACGAGGATGGCATGGGCGATTTCTGGGCCACCACCCGCGCGCTGTGGGACGACAACAGCGTGGCGCAGCGCGACGCCATGCGGCCCTTCCTGCAACTGGACGCCACCCGCTTCCAGTATGTCGCCGGGGTCAGGGACGTGGACAGGATAGACCCGGCGGCCTGGATACACGACCAGTTTTTCCTCGACCGTCCCGGCAACGACGAGATCCAGCTGGCCATCATGTATGACTACCGGACCAACGTGGCGCTGTATCCCGCGTTCCACGAGTACTTCCGCAGCTTCCAGCCGCCCGCGCTGATTTTATGGGGGATCAACGATCCGATTTTTCTGCCGCAAGGGGCGCAAGCCTTCCTGCGCGATTTGCCGCAGGCAGAACTGCATCGCCTCGACACCGGCCACTTCGCCCTCGAAGACAAGCTGGACGAGATGGTGCCGCTGATCCGGCCATTCCTCGGACGGCATTTACACCAATAAAGGAGGGCCGCATGGCATATGGATTCATGGATATCGCGCGCACGCCGGCGGTGCGCGCCGCGCAGGCCGAGATGGGCGCGGATCACCTCTGGGCTGAGTTCGAGGGCCACCGCGACTTCGATCGCTTCTCCGACCAGGAGGCCGAATTCATCGCGCAGCAAGATACCTTCTACCTGGCTTCGGTCTCGGAAACCGGCTGGCCTTACGTCCAGCATCGCGGCGGGCCGGCCGGCTTCCTGAAAGTGATCGATAGCCAGACCCTGGCGTTTGCCGACTACCGGGGCAACCGGCAATACATCAGCACGGGTAATTTCAAGGCGAATGACCGCGCCTGCCTGATCCTGGTCGATTATCCACGGCGTGCCCGCCTGAAGATTTACGTGCACGTGGAAAAGCTGGCGCTGGACGCCGAACCGCGCTTGACCGAGCTTGTCCTGGATCCGGCTTACGGCGGGCGGCCGGAGCGGCTATTCAAATTGCGGCTGCAGGCATTCGACTGGAACTGTCCGCAGCACATTACCCGCCGTTTCACCGAGGCTCAGATGGCCACGGTAGTGCAACCATTGCGCGAGCGGATCGCGCAGCTGGAGCAGGAGAACGCCGCGTTGCGGGAGCAAGCCGGTTGCGGGTGAGCGCTTCGGCAGACGTCCTGGCGCAGTGCCAAATTCGTGGTCAAAAATGCAGCTATAATCGCTTCATCACTGCATGAAAGGACGCGACCTTTGGTACTGGCAAGATGATTTCCCGTTTGCACAAGCCATTGCTGGCCCTGGCCAGTGCGGTGGTGGGCCTGGCAGCATGGGCAGCGCCCGCTATCTGCGCCACAGGGCCCGCGCCATCGTGGCGATCGGGCCTGTCGCATCAAGCCTGGATCAACCGCGATGGGGCGCCGTCTTACGTCAACGCCCTGGTGCAGGATCGCGCCGGCATGCTGTGGCTAGGCAGCACCAATGGCTTGTTCCGTTTTGATGGCGTGCGCTTCGAACGCATGGACGAAATCGCCGGTCATCCACTGCTGTCGCCCAATGTGTACTCGCTGGCCCTGTTCGGCGACGCGCTCTGGGTAGGCTACGAGCATGGCGGCATCTCGGTGTTTGAGCATGGCAGCGCGCGGCATTACCGCGAGGCGGAGGGCGTGCCGCCGAGCGCGATCGCGCAGTTCGGCCGAACCGGCGACGGGATGACGTGGTTCTCCAGTCCGGCCGGCATCTACTGGCTGGACGGCGCCCGTTGGCGGCAGGTGTCGCCGGCTGACGGCTTGCCGCCCGGCGCCCAGCCCACCCTCAACGTGCTGCATGATGGCGGGCTGCTGGTCACCCATTTCAGCGGACTGTATCGCAACATCCCCGCTACGCGCCGCTTCCGCCGGGTGGGCGACTTTGGCAGCATGCAGGACAGCCAGGTCCAGGCGGATGGCAAGGTGCATATCTTTAGATTCGGCGAGGCGCTCCGCGTCTATGACCCGGCGACGGACAGCTTGACGCTGCAGCGGCTCCCCACGGCTGGGGGCATGCCGTACAGCGTGCACCGCGACAGCCGCAACGCCTGGTGGATAGGCCTCGGCGACGGCATGCGCTGGTACACCCCGGACTTGCAACTGCAGCGGCAATGGCTGGCGCCGCACGACTTCAGCGCAGTGCGCGTGCGCCGGCCGCCGTTCGAAGACCGCGACGGCAATCTGTGGTTCATCACCGAGAACGGGCTGGACCGCATGCGGGAAAACCGGCTGCTGGTGCAAGACATGCCTGAAGCCAGCACGGATTTCCACCTCACGCCCGGCCCGGACGGCGAGGTCTGGATCAGCAGCCATTCCTCCAAAGACCCGATCTCGCCGCCGACATTTGCCATCGCTGCCGATGGCCGCCGTATTGCCAGCGACATGGAGTCGGCCACCGCCAGCGCGCGCGCTGCGGATGGCACGCTGTGGTTCGGCGATCCTCACCGCGTCTGGTCGCGGCGCGGGGGCAAAGTGCGCAGCTGGCCCCTGCCACCGGCGGCGGGAGGGCAAGTGACGCAGGCGCTTGCGGTCGCCGCCGATGGCCTGCTGTGGGTATCGATCGCGGACCGCGGCGTGTACACCTTTAACAATGGCGCCTGGCGCGCCGGCGGCGGCCACGCGGCGCTGGCCGAACGTACCGCCTTGTCGCTCCATGCCGATCGGCAGGGGCGGCTCTGGTTCGGCTACACCGGCAATCGCATGGCCATGCTGCAGGACGGTAAGATCCGGCAGTTCGGCCCGGCCGATGGCCTGGCGGTCGGCAACGTGCTGGCCATGTACAGCCGGCGCGGCACGTTGTGGGCCGGCGGCGATCAAGGCCTGGCGCGCTTTCACCAGGGGCGCTTTGTCGCCATCAAAGACGACGCCGGTCAGCCATTTTCCGGCGTTTCCGGCATCGTCGAGACGGAGCAGGGCGAGCTGTGGCTGCATGGCGCCAAGGGACTGCTCCGCATCGGCAGCGCCGGACTGAACGCTGCGCGCGGCGATGCGGCGGGTCGGGTCGCCGCCGAACACTTCGATTACCTGGATGGCTATGCCGGCGCCGGGCAGCAGCTGCGTCCGCTCCAGACATTGATCGAGGCCGACGATGGCCGGTTGTGGTATGCCACCACCAGCAGTGTCGGCCTGATCGATCCGCGCCGGATCAGCCGCAACCGGGTGGCGCCCACACCGCTCATCACCTGGCTCACTACCGACCAGCAGCGCCACCGCGCTGCCAACGGCCTCCAGCTGCCACAGCATACCCATAACCTGCATATCGACTTTACCGCCGCCGTGTTGTCGATCCCGGAACGGGCGCGCTTCCGCACCCGGCTGGTTGGCCAGGATCACGAGTGGCGCGATGCGGGCGGCTTGCGTCAAGCCTTTTACACCAATCTCGGCCCCGGCGATTACCGCTTCGAAGTCATGGCGGCCAATGAAGACGGCGTCTGGAGCGACGCCCCGGCCAGTTTGAGCTTTGCGATTGCGCCGGCGTTTTACGAGACCATCTGGTTCAAGCTGGTGTGCGTGGCCATGCTGGCCGCAGGCCTCTATCTGCTGTACCTGCGGCGGCTGCAACAGATGACGGCGCGCGCGATCGAGCGCATCCGCACCCGCATTGATGAACGGGAACGCATTGCCCGCACCTTGCACGACACCTTCCTGCAAAGCGTGCACGGCCTCAGTCTGCGCTTCCACAGCATCAAGGCCGAGCTGCCGAAAGACGACGCGGTTCAGCAGAAAATCGACCAGGCGCTCGATGCAGCGGACGCCGCGGTGGAAGAGGGCAGGGAGCAGCTCATGGCGCTGCGTGTGCACCTCTCGCGCCAGGCTGACCTGGCATCAGAGCTGCAAACGGTGGGCAGCAGTGCCGCCGCATCGCATGGTGTCGCGTTCTCGCTGCGCGAAGAAGGGACGCGCTGCGAGCTGCAGGCCGAGGTGCAGGAAGAACTGGTTGCCATCGCCAGGGAGGCGATCAGCAACGCACTGCGCCACTCCGGCAGTCCGACGCTGAGCGTGGTGATCGCTTATGGCGCCAGCAGCCTCGCGCTGGAAGTGGGCGATCACGGCAAGGGGCTGGATGACGCCGTGCGCCAGACGGGGCGGCGCGAACGGCATTGGGGCATCACCGGCATGCGCGAACGGGCGGCGAAGATCAGCGCCAGGCTGGAGATCCACAGCACGGCGGGCGTTGGCACCAGGGTGGTGGTGACGCTGCCTGGCCGGCTGGCGTATCCGTCGCGCAGACAACGGGAGTTAGCGGGTTTTTCCGCTTCCGCCCGCCGCCAGGTGTAAGGCCTCAGACCAGCCCCAGCCCCTTGCGCAGGCTGGCGTCGACCGGCCCGGCCGGCATGAAGCGGCGCAGCTTGCTCAGCAGCGAGGCCTGGCCCGGCGGCATGCGCCGCATGCGCCATTTGCCCAGCGCCGCCGCGACGATGGTGGCGGCCACGCTGTCCGGTTGCGGCGCGTCGCTGATATGGCCAGCCACCGCTGCGGTCACGATGCCGCGCTCGCAGTCATACGCTGTGATCGGCGAGGCAGCCTGTGGCGAATTGGCTTCCAGATTGGTGCGGGTGTAGGAGGGGGCGACCAGCGTGACGCGCACGCCGAACTGGCGCACCTCGTGATCCAGCGTCTCCGACAATCCCTCGACCGCGTGCTTGGTCGCCGCATACACGCCCATGTACGGCGCCGGCAGGAAACCGAGCACGGAACTGACGTTGACGATGCGGCCGCTGCGGCGTTCGCGCATATACGGCAGCACCGCCTGCGTGGTGCGCAGGATGCCGAACACATTGGTGTCGAACAGCGACTGCGCCTCGCTCACCGAAGTCTCCTCCACCGCACCCACCATATTCATGCCGGCATTGTTGACCAGCACATCGATACGTCCGGCGCGGGTGATGATGGCGGCGACGGCGTCCTGCACCGAGACCGCATCGCGCACGTCCATTTCGATCAGGGTGACGCCGCGTATCGGCGTCGCTTTTGAGAGATTGCGAACGGTGCCGAATACCTCGCAGCCGCGCTGCGCGAATTGCTCCGCCGCCGCCCGGCCGATGCCGGACGACACGCCAGTCACCAGCACTACCTGGGATGTGGTCATCGTATTGCCTTTCAAAACTGATAGTTGTAAGCGAGGCCCAGCAGCGAAACATGGGTCTGGAACGTGCCCCGGGTGGTTTCGCCGTTGCCGGTGCAGCTCGCGTTGAGCGGGTTGCAATTGTTGGTGTAGTCCACCGCCACTTTTTTGACATGCACGTAGCTGTACGCCAGGTCGATCGATGAATGCGCATCGAGCTTCCAGTTGCCGCCCACGCTGTACTGCAGGCGGTCGCCGTCGGGCAGGGCGGGATGCGCCAGCGCCGCCTTGACCGGCGACTGGTCGTAGGCCACGCCGGTGCGCAGCGTCACCGCATCGCTGTAGGCGTAGTTGGCGCCCAGGGCCAGCCGCGCCGTGTTGCGCCATTGCTGGCGGATCACTTCGGCGCCTTCGCCGGTGCCGGGGAATTCGATGTTCAGATTATCGAGGCGGTTGTGGCGGGTCCAGGTCAGGTCGGCCATGCCGGCCCAGCGCCGGTTGAACTGATGGAAGGCCTGGAACGACAGGCTTTCCGGTGTGCGGATGGACACCAGCGCGGCTGAGTTGGCGCGGTGCGACGCCGCCGCCAGGACACGGTTGACGATGGGGTCTGGCGTCACGCTCGAGAAGTCCCACACGGTGCTGCCGCGCAGCTGGTGCACGATGGACGAGCGGTAGCTCAGGCCGAAACGGGTATCGGCATCCGGCGTCCACAGATAGCCGAGATTGAAACCCCAGCCCCAGTCCTTGACGTCGTTGGAGCCATGGCCATCGGCCGCCGCGCGCAGCAGCGCCGGGTTGCCGCCGAGGGCGGCGATCTGCCGGGCCAGCGCGGCGCTCTGGGCGGCAGCGGCCGGCGCGGACAGTGCCGCGATGGTGCCCGGCACGTCGACCGCCTGTCCCAGGGCCGCGTGCATGCGCTCGGCGCTGACGCCGAAGCCGAAGGCGTGGTGTTGGTCCAGCTTGAACGATGCCGAGGGATTCAGCGTCACGGCTTCCAGCTTCATGTCGGTGAGCGCATAGCGGCCGCTCCAGTTCCGGCCGAAATCCAGCTTGGCGCCGTAAGGCACGAAGACACCCAGCCCGACAGTCCAGCGCGGGTCGATTTGCCGGCTGACGTAGAACGAGGGCGCGGCCACCGCGTCCGGCACGAAGCCCGAGGCCGCGCTGCCGCCGGCCGGCTGGCCGGTGAAGTGGGTCGAGCCGAGGTCGGTATAGCTTGAATGCGGCAGGACCACGGTGGCGCCGGCGCTGATGCGCAGGCCGTCCAGGCGCGCCAGCCCGGCCGGGTTGTAGAACAGGGTCGACGGGTCGGCGGCTTCGGCGCCGTTGGCGTCGGCCGTGCCCTGCGCGGCCACACTCTGCGAACCGAAGCGGTAGCCCGATGCCTGTGCGCCGGTAGCCAGCGTCGCCAGTGCGGTAGCGACAATCAAGGGGAAAGATTTGAATTTCATAAAGGGCTCAAGCCTGTAAATAGTCGATGCGTTCGGAGGTGTCTTCCTGGGCTGGCGCGGCCTGCTGCGGCCGGATCTTGAACCAGATCGAATACATGGCCGGCAGGAACACCAGCGTCAGTACCGTCCCGGCCAGCGTGCCGCCGATCAGGGTGTAGGCCAGCGTGCCCCAGAACACCGAGTGGGTGAGCGGAATAAACGCCAGGATGGCCGCCAGCGCGGTCAGGATCACCGGCCGCGCGCGCTGCACGGTGGCTTCCACCACGGCGCGGAACGGATCGAGCCCTTCCGCCTCGTTATGGTGGATCTGGCCGATCAGGATCAGCGTGTTGCGCATCAGGATGCCGGACAGCGCCACCAGGCCCACCAGCGCGTTGATGCCAAACGGCTGCTGGAACAGCAGCAGGGTCGGCACCACGCCGATCAGGCCCAGCGGACTGGTGAGGAACACCATCACCATCGCGGCAATCGAGCGCACCTGGAAGATGATCAGCAGCAGCGTCATAGCCAGCATGATGGGGAACAGCGGCAGCATGGCCTTGGTCGCCTTGCCCGATTCCTCGATGGCGCCGGCTTCCTCGATACGGTAGCCGGCCGGCAGCTTGTCGATGATCGGCTTCAGCTGCGCGGTGATGGCGTTGGAGACGTCCGGCGGCTGCATGCCATCGGCGATGTCGCCGCGCACCGTGATGGTTGGCATGCGGTCGCGACGGCGCAGCACCGGTTCTTCCATGCGCACCTCAACCTTGCCGACCTGCGACAGCGGAATGCGCTGGCCATTGGCGCCGGCCAGGGTGAAGTCGCCGATCCTGGCCGGGTCGAGCCGCGCGCCGCCGGCCGAACGCGCCACCACCTGCACGGTGCGGATGTCTTCGCGCACGCTGGTGATCGGCGCGCCGCTGAGCAGGAATTGCAACTGCTGCGCGACTGCGCTGGTGCTCAGGCCCACCGCCTGCAGGCGGTCCTGCTGCAGCACGAAGTGCAGGGTCGGCACGCGGGTGCCGCCGTCGTTGTTCACGGTCCGCATCATCGCACTGCCATCCATCACGCGCTGCACCTGCTCGGCGATGCCGCGCAGTTGCTCCGGGTCCGGGCCGCTGACGCGGTAGGCCACCGGGAACGGCGAGTACGGGCCGAACACCAGCTGGGTGACGCGCACCCGCGCCTCGGGGGCCAGGCCGGCGCCCACTGCCGCGCGCAGCCGCTGTTTCAGCTCGTCGCGCTCGTGCTGGCTGTCGGTGCGCACCACGATCTTGGCGAACGATGGATCAGGCAGTTCCGGTCCCATCGCCAGAAAGAAGCGCGGCGCGCCCTGGCCGATGTAGGCGGTGACGATTTTCGCTTCCTTCTGCTTGCCCAGCCACGCTTCCACCTTGGCGGCGGCGGCGCTGGTCTGGGCGATCGAGGTGCCATACGGCATCTGCACCTCGACCAGCACTTCCGGCCGGTCCGAGATCGGGAAGAACTGCTTCTTGACCAGCGCCATGCCAAGGATGGCGGCCACGAACAGGCCGATCACGGAACCGGCCACCAGCCATTTGCGCGCGATCACGCGGCCCAGCACCTGGCGGAAGCGGTTGTAGCGCGGCGTGTCGTACATCGCCTCGTGGCCGCCTTCGATCTTTTTCATGTCGGGCAGCAGCTTGACGCCCAGGTAGGGCGTGAACACCACGGCCACCACCCACGAGGCGATCAGCGCGATGCCGACGATCCAGAACATATTGCTGGTGTACTCGCCGGCGCTCGAGCGGGCGAAACCGTTGGGCATGAAGCCGACCGCCGTCACCAAGGTGCCGGACAGCATCGGCGCGGCCGTGTGGCTCCACGCGTAGGCGGAGGCGGTGATGCGGTCGTAACCTTCCTCCATTTTCACCACCATCATCTCGATGGCGATGATGGCGTCGTCCACCAGCAGCCCCAGCGCCAGGATCAGCGAGCCGAGGGTGATGCGGTCGAAGTTCTTGCCGGTGGCGGCCATGATGATGAACACCACGGCCAGCGTCAGCGGCACCGCCGCCGCCACCACCACGCCCACGCGCCAGCCCATGCTGATGAAACTCACCAGCATCACCACCAGCAGCGCGACGAAGAATTTGACCATGAACTCGTCGACCGCCGAACTGATGTTGACGGCCTGGTCGGTCACCTTGCTCAGGCTGACGCCCAGCGGCAGCTGCGCGTTGATGGCACCGACCTCGCTGTCCAGCGCCTTGCCCAGGTCGAGGCCGTTCCAGCCGTCGCGCATGACGATGCCCAGCAGCAGCGCCGGTTCGCCGCCGTTGCGGATCATGAAGGTGGCCGGGTCCTCGTAGCCGCGCTTGACGGTGGCGACGTCGGACAGTTTCAGCGTGCGGCCCTGCGCCACCACCGGGGTGTCGCGGATCTTCTGCAACTGGTCGAAGGCGCCGTCCAGGCGGACCAGCACCTGCGGTCCCTTGGTCTCGACCGAGCCGGCCGGGGTCAGGACGTTCTGCGCGTTCAGGGCCGCAAACACGTCCTGCGGGCTGATGCCCAGCGTGGCCAGGCGCGCATGCGAGAACTCGACGTAGATGCGCTCGGCCTGCTCGCCGACGATGTTGACCTTCTTCACCCCCGGCACGTGCAGCAGGCGCTGGCGCAGGGTTTCGGCGTCGCGCACCAGCAGGCGCTGTTGCTCGCCCTTGGCCTTGAGCGCGTACAGCGCGAAGGTGACGTCGGCGTACTCGTCGTTGACCATCGGGCCGATCACGCCGGCCGGCAGGTTGCCGACCTCGTCGCCGACCTTCTTGCGCGCCTGGTAGAACTCATCCGGCACGGCCGCCGGCGGCGTGCTGTCGAGCAGGGTCAGGGTGGTGAAGGCCAGGCCCGGGCGGGTGTAGGTTTCGCTGCGCTCGTACCAGCGCAATTCCTGCAGGCGCTTTTCCAGCTTCTCGGCGACCTGGTCCTGCATCTCCTGCGCGCTGGCGCCCGGCCAGGCGGTGACGATGGTCATCACCTTGACCGTGAACGCCGGATCCTCCGCCCGGCCCAGCTTGAAGAACGCCAGCACCCCGGCCAGCGAGATCAGACAGATCAGGAACAGCGTGATGGCGCGCTCGCGCACCGCCAGCGCCGACAGGTTGAAACGGCCGGCGCTCACGGCCGTGCTCCTTCGGCGGCGGCGACGCGGACCGGGGCGCCGTCGCGCAGCAGATGGGCGCCCAGCGCGACCACGCGGTCACCCTGATGGAGATTGCCGCTGACGCGCGCGCGTTCCTCGTCGAGTTGCTGCACCGCGACCGGGCGCCAGCTCACCTTGGCCGGGGTGCCGTTGATGAGCCATACGCCCGGGCCCTTGCCGGCGTCGTACAGGGCGCCGATCGGCACCTGCATGCCGCCGGACGCCAGCGCCGGGCCGTCGGCGACGCGGATGGTGACGGTGGCGCCGAGCGGGGCGTCGGCCAGGTCGCCCTCGAGCACGTAGCGCGCCTCGTAGGTGCGGGTCAGGCGGTCGGCGGTGTTGGAGAGTTGGCGCAGCTTGGCGGCCACGCTGACGTCATCCTTGCCGAACAGCGTGGCGGTGCCGCTCGAGCCGAGCGCCGGGCGCAGGGTCTCCGGCAGCTGCACCACCGCCTCGCGCCGTCCGGCGTGCGCCAGGCGCACCACCGGCTGGCCGGCGTTGACCACCTGGCCGGGTTCGGCCAGCGTTTCCATCACCACGCCGTCGCCGTCCGCCACCAGCAGCGCGTAGCCGCTGGCGTTGCGGGCGACGTCGGCCTGGGCCTCGGCCGCGCTGAGCTGCGCCTTGGCGGCGTCGGCGGCGGCCTTGACCTGATCGTAGGCGGAAGCGGAAATGGCGCCGGTGCCGCGCAGGTCGCGGTAGCGGGCCTCATCGTCGCTGGCCTGGCGGGCCCGCGCGCGCGCCGCGCTGACGGCTTCCTGCTGGGCGTGGGCGGCCAGTTTGAGGTCGACCGGGTCGATGCGCATCAGCGGCTGGCCGCGCTTGACGCTCTGGCCGGCATCCACCAGCCGCTCCAGCACCTTGCCGCTCACGCGGAAGCCAAGGTCGCTCTGCACGCGGGCGGCAACGATGCCGGTAAACGAACGGGAGGCCGCCTCGGCCGGTTGGACGGAGGCGGCGCGCACCAGCGGCGCCTCGGTGCGCGGATCGGTGGCGGTTTTTTCGCTGCAAGCAATCAGTGCTAGCGGCAGCAGCGCGGAAATGACTGTGGTTGGATATCGCCGGAACATATGCATCCCATGAGCAAAGTAGTAGAAGTGCCCATTATGGTTCCAGTGACCAATTTAGTCAACAGTCACAATCGTTTAAATAGTTTCAAGGCGATAAACTGCGCAGCACCAGGCTGGATAACTGTGCTGGCGCATCGTCGGCGTAGTCGAAGCTGTATTGCAATAACAAGGGGTTGAGGTAGGGGCGCATCACCAGGTAAATCGACATGGCGGCCTCGTCCAGCGGGGTTTTGCGCTCGAAGTCGCCGGACTGGCGGCCGGCCTGCAGCACTTCCTGCAGCAGCTGGCGGATGTTTTCCTCGTAGGTCACCACCGATTGCCAGCGTTCGGTCGCGGCCGAGGCGGCGATTTCGTAGAGCTTGCGGTCCTGGAAGAACAGGCCGAGGCTGGCCTCGGTGCTGGCCTTGAACATGCGCCGCAGCTTTTCCGGCGGCAGCTCCGCCTCGGCCACGGCGGCCCGGATCTGGGATTCGAGCTGATGCAGGCAGGCCGAGCAAATTGCTTCGCCGATCGCTTGCTTGGATTCGAAGAATTTATAGATGTATGCCTTGGAAAAGCCGATCGACTTGGCCAGGTCGGAGACCGTGGTCTTGGCATAGCCGTAGTGGCTGAAGTGTTCGGTCGCCGCGGCGAGGATTTGATCGCGGACGTCGTGGTCCGCCGGCCCGCGGGCCGAAGTGGGTTGGGTGCTTGGATTGTTCATGGGTGAGAGTTTAAGCGAAAACGCCGCAGTGGACAAATTGTGACCATTTGGTATTATAGTCACCAATTCCACCATTTCCGAAAGTATTCCATGTTGCCCAAATCCACACTTGCCGCACTGATTGTTGCCGTCTTCTCAAGCGGCTGCGCCGTCGGCCCCGATTACGCCCGTCCCGCAACCCCGATACCGGAACGGTTCCATGGCCAGGCTGCGGTCGACAGCCGCCAGGCCGCCGCCAGCGCCGGCCTGGCCGCCTGGTGGGGCGGATTCGCCGACCCGCTGCTGAGCCGTTACGTTGAGCGCGCGCTCGAACAAAATCTCGATCTGGCCCAGGCCGCCGCCCGCGTGGCGCAGGCGCGCGCCGGTGTCGGCGCGGCCGATGCCGCGTTGCTGCCGTCGGGCAATGTCTCCGGCCAGGCGGCCAGGGCTTATCAATCGCTGGAAACGCCGCAGGGCCGCATGCTGAGCGCGACACCCGGCTTCGACCGCTACGGCAACGCCTATGAGATGAATGCCGGCGCGGCCTGGGAGCTCGATATTTTCGGCGGCCTGCGCCGTGGGCGGGAGGCGGCGCTGGCCGAGTACCAGGCCTCGGAGGCGGGCGCGGCAGCGACGCGCCTGGCCGTGGCGGGCCAGACCGCCGACATTTATATCACCATACGCAGTCTGCAAACCCGCCTGAACATCGCGCGCGATCAAGTCAAGACGCAGCAGGAACTGCTGGACACCATCAATCTGTTGTACAGCAAAGGCCTGGCGGCCGAACTGCAAGTCCGGCAGGCCGAGGGCGCGCTGGCGCAGGTGCGGGCCTCGATTCCGGTGCTGGAGACGGGGCTGGACACGGCCATGAACGCGCTGGATGTGATGCTGGGCACGCTGCCGGGCACGCACCGCGCGGAATTGAGCGACAGCGCCGCCGCCATCCCGGCGGCGCCGATGATTGCCGATGCCGGCGCGCCCGGCGAACTGCTGCGGCGCCGGCCGGACCTGATCGTGGCCGAGCGGCGCCTGGCCGCCTCCAACGCGCGCATCGGCGTCGCCATGGCCGAGTATTATCCCAAGCTGTCGCTGAGCGGATTGATCGGCAGCGCCACCACCGCCGGCGGCAATCTGTTTACCAGCGGCGCCAGCCAGGCCTCGGGCGCGCTGGGGCTGCGCTGGCGGCTGTTTGATTTTGGCCGCATCAACGCCCAGATCGCGCAGGCCCAAGGCCAGGAGGCGGAAGCGCTGGCCGCCTACCGCCTGGCCGTGCTGCGCGCTGCCGAGGACGTGGAAAACGCCTACTCCGCGCTGGTCAAGCGCGAGGCGCAGGCGCAGGTGCTGGGGCAGGGCGTGGATGCGCTGGGCCGGGCGCGGGGCGCGTCGTTTGCCGCCTATCAAAAAGGCGTGGTCAGCCTGATCGAAGTGCTGCAGGCCGATGACAGCCTGCTGCGGGCCTCGGACGCGCGCGCGCAGGCGCAGGCGGACGCGGCGCACGCGGCCGTCGCGGCCTTCAAGGCGCTGGGCGGCGGCTGGCAGGGCGCGCAGCGGGAAGTGGCGCTGCAGCAGTAAAGTCGTCAATCCGAGAATTGGCGGGTTTTTCCGCCTCTTCTTGCGGTTCGGCTTGCCTGTTGGCCGCATGATAATGAGAGCTCAGAAATCCACCTGTGAGAACTCTCATGAATGACACCGACCTGCTTCCGATCCCGATGGTCTCGCTGCATGATGCGGACGAGCCGGCCGCCATGCCGCGTGCGGCGATGGAAATGAAAGCCATTCAGGAAGCCATCGCCAGGGTGGAAGCCGAAGCCAAGGCCGCCTGCGCCGCCGAAAGCCGCGCCCACGCCGAAGCCCGCGCCCGCGCGCTGGCCGAAGACCGCGCCGCGATGGATGCCGCCGCTGCCGCCGTGGCGCTGCAAAACGCGCAAGCGGCGGAAGAGGCGATCAAGGCCAACCAGGAACGGCTCGAGTCGATGCGCGCCGCCGCGCAAGCCAGCGTGGCCCGCCTGGACGCCGTCAAGCAGGAAACCGCCGAACTGCGCGCCCGCGCCGAATCCGACAACCAGATCCGCAAAGCGGCGGAAGAACGCGCCAAGGCCGAACAGGAAAACCGCAAGCGCGCCCACGAACACATCGCCACCGAAGCCGAGCTGGCCGAGCAAGCCTCGCGCGCTGCCGCCGAGCTGCAGGCGCAAACCGAACAAGCGCGCCGCCAGGCCGCCGAGCGCGTCGCCGCAGTGCAGGCCGCCAAAGAAGAAGTGGTCGGCATTGCCTCGGCCGACGCCCGCGTCGCCACCCTGGCGCGCGAGCGCGAGCGCCATGCCGCCGCCGCCCGCATGACCGCGCAGCAGCTGGCCGAAGCCGAAGCCGAAGCGCTGGAACTGACCAGGCAGCGCGAGATCGCCGACCAGGTCGCGCTGGAATCGGCCTTCAACCGCTCCGCCGCCGAAGTGCGCGCACTGGAAGAGGCCCGCGCGCTGGCCCACCTGGAGCAGGAACGCGAACAGATCGCGCTTGCCAAGGCCGAATCCGACCGCAGCGCGGCGCAATCGCTGCGCCTGCGCCTGCAAACGGAAAAAGAAATCCGCGACGCCGCCATCCACCGCGAGCGCATGGAAACCGTGGCCGCCGCCGCCGCGCAGGCGCGCCGCGAAGCCGACGCCCGCATCATTACCGCCACCGAAGCGCGCATCGAAGTCGACAACCAGTTGCGCGCCGTCGCACAGGCCCGCGTGCAAGCGGAAGAGGAAGCCGAAATGGCCACCCTGGCGAAAGTGGAAGCGGAAGCCGAAGCACTGGAACAAGCCAAGCTGCGCAAGGCCGCCGATGACGCCGCCGCCGAAGCGGCCCGCATGGATGCCGTCGAGCAGCAGCGCGCTGCCGCCCTGGCCGAAGAGCGCGCCGCGCTGGCGCGCACCGCCGCCGAACTGGCCGCCAGCCAGAACGACGCCGAGCAGGCCGAAATCGCCACCTTGGCGCAGCACGTCGAAGCCCAGCAAGCCGCCAACGCCGTGGCCGCACAGCGCGCCGGGCAGGCAGCGCAACTGCTGCAGGCCGAGCAGGAGCGTGCCGCCGCCGAGCAGCAAGCCATCGCCGCGCTGAAGGACAAACTGGATGCCGAACAGCGCGCCACCGAAGCGGCGCAGCAGCGCGTCGCCGCCGAGCGCGCACAAGCCGAAGCGTTCCGTCAGCAGCGCGAAGCCGAGCAGCGCCTGAGCGACGCTGCCAACCAGGAAGCCGAAGCAGCGCGCGTGATGGCGGCGCAAGTGTCGGCCGAAGCCGAGCAGAAAGCCATCGCCGCGCAGGCGCTGGCCGCGCAAGCCAGTCTGGCAGTCGAACTGGGCGTGGTGCACGCCGAGCGCGCCCGCGTCGAGCAGGAGAAAGCCGCCAAGGCGGAAGAGCTGCTGCAAGCTGAACGCGAATTCGTCGAAAGCGAGCGCCAGTCGCTGGCGCTGATCGACCAGAAACTGACCCAGCAGCGCATCACCACCGCCTCCGAAGTGCGCGCCTCGCAAGCGATTGCCGGCCGCCTGGAGGCCGAGAAAGCCGTCGCCGCCAGCGCCCGCCAGCGTGCCACCGAAGCCGAGGCCGAAACCGAAGCCATGCACCAGCGCGAGCTGGCCGAACAGGCGGCAGCGCAAGCGGCGGCCGACAAGGCAGCGGCGCAGAAAGCGCTGCTGGAAACTGCGCAAGCGCACGCCGCCATGCAGCGCAAAGTCGCTGATACCACGGCGGCGATGGTCGCCACCAAACAGAGACTGCTGGAACTGGAAACCCGCCGTCTGGCGGCAGCGCAGAAAGTACTGGCCTCAGTGGAAGCGAAAGTAGCGGCGGAAGAAGCGCTGGCAGCCGATAGCGGCACCGTCGTCGCCACCCTGGACGACGCCCGCGCCCGCAAGGAAGCCGCCCGCCAAAGCGTTCCAGCCGAAGCCCCGAAAGCCGTCTGGCGCGCCCGCTAAAACCCCGGAGTTAGAAGCTGTAGCCGATGCCGAGCAGGAACAGGTCGGCATCGCGGTGGTAGTCGGTGATGACGCGACCCCAGTTGGCCACGCCAACCACCCGCTTGCTCAGGTGGTAGCGCCCGGCCACGCTCACCAGCCCGGCCTTGTGCGACCGTGCCTGCGGCCCATCCGGCACCTTGGCGTTGAAGTACCAGCCCGCTCCCATCCCCAACTCGACATTCTGGCTCAGCGAACGGATCAGCCACAGCTGCGTGGCCATGCCGTTGCGCTTGCTCTGCGGCGCGTTGCCTTCGTCGATGGCGGTCACGGTCCAGTCCACATAGCGCCCGACTGCGCGCCGGTATTCGAGCGCCGCTATCGTCGACATCTCTGAACGCAGACTGTTGCGGATGCTGCGGCCGCCCATCAGGCTCAGTGACTCGTCCGTCGTCGGCCCTTCCAGGTGCAGCTTGTCGCCCTTGACGCCGTTGAACTGGTAGCCCACGCCCAGCATCAGTGCGGTGGTCGAGTCCTTGCTGCCCGGCGTGATGCGGTTGATCTGCACCTGGTTGTACCAGCGGCTGTCCGGATAGTGGTAGGTGACTTGCAGGCTGGCAATGGTGGCCCAGCCGTGGTCGTTGGTGTAGCGCCGCCCGCTCGGGCTGTGCAGGTCGCTGGTGTCGAAGTAGTAGTACTGGCCGATGCCGGCGCCGAAGCTCCAGCCCGGCTGATTGGGGCCGCTGCGCACCCACAGCTGCGGGGCGATGCCGTCGCGGTGATGCGACAGCGGATGGCCTTCGTTCAGGTAGCTGAGGCTGAGCGCGAAATGCTCGCTCACCGGGTGGGAGTAGGAGGCGCCGGCGCTGAAGGTGGCTTCGTCCGCCTCCTTGACGCGCAGGACGCCGCCGTAGGCGGTCACTTCCTGCGCGCTCGCCGCGCCGCTGGCCGCCAGCGCCAGGGCGGCGATGAGAGTGCGTTGCATAAGAAGAGTTTCCGGCAAAAACGCGAGTCTACCGAAAATCAAACAACGCTGCTTACGGCTGTACAGTGACCTTGGTGATGAAATACTCGGTCTCGCCGAAGCACTGGCTCGACACGCCCTTGTGCTGGGCGTAGGTCAGCACCACGCGCTTGCCGGTGGCGGCGGTCAGGTCGGCCGCCACTTTGTCGTCGCGCACGCTGAACTCGAATTTTTCCGGGATCGCGCCAGGCATCGAGGTCAGCAGGATTTCGCCTTCCCAGGTCTTGCAGACCCAGCCGCGCGACGAGAATTTCTGCAGGTAGCCGGCGCGTTCGCCTTCCGAATACGAGATGTGCAGCATGGTCCAGGTGTAGCCGGCCAGCAGCAGCAGGGCGGCCGCCAGCAGGCCGAAGAAGAACAGCAGGATGCGTTTGGAGTTGGTCATAGGTATTCTGGATTAGGCAATGTTAGGCATCTTATCACGCCGCCTCGCGCCGTTTGTGGCGCACCGACGACCACAGCGACACCGCAATGAAGGCCACCCCCGACAGGCCGGTGAACCACTCGGGAATATGGTATTTCACACTGGCCAGCATGATGATGGCCAGGATGCCGATCGCATAGTGCGCGCCGTGCTCGAGATAGACATATTCGTCCAGCGTACCCTTGTGCACCAGGAACACGGTCAGCGAACGCACGAACATGGCGCCAATCGCCAGCCCCAGCATGATGATCACTACGTCGGAGGTGATCGCAAAGGCGCCGATCACGCCGTCAAAGCTGAACGAGGCGTCCAGCACTTCCAGGTAGAGGAAGCCGCCAAAGCTGCCCTTGGCGACGTTGGCTACCACCTGGCCGACGCCGGCTTCGGTGGTGTCTTCATCATCTTCTGGCTCCTCTTCTTCCAGCAGGCTGCTGATCCAGCCCACCGCCAGGTAGACGATCACGCCGACCACGCCGGCAGTCAGCACTTTATATTGTTCCTCGGCTTCGACCAGCGACACGCAGCCGAACACCGCCGCCAGCGCCAGCAGCACCGACAGGCTTTCGGTGCCGTGCTGGCCCAGTTTCTTTTCCATCCAGCCCAGCCAATGTAATTCCTTTTGGTCGTCGAACAGGAAGTTGAGGAACACCAGCAGCAGGAAGGCGCCGCCGAACGCGGCCACCTGGGCGTGGGCGCCGGTCAGGTGGCGTGCGTATGCGTCCGGGGTGGCGGTGGCCATGTGCCAGACGTCGATCAGGCCGAGGCCGGTGGCCATCGAGACGATCAGCAGCGGGAACAGCAGCCGCATGCCAAACACCGCTACCAGGATGCCGACCGTCAGGAACAGCTTGCGCCAGAATTCGTTCCAGTGGCGCAGCACCGAGGCGTTCACCACCGCATTGTCAAACGACAGCGACACTTCCATGATGCCCAGCACCGCAGTAATCCACAGCGCCTGCGCCAAGCCGCTGAGGCCGCCATGGTTATAGCCCCACCAGCCGGCCAGCGCCATGAGGATGAAGGTGACAGCAAACGAGATTCGGAAGTGTTGCATCGTTGTCTTTATTGAAATGATGGAATAGGGTGAATTTTATAATACTTGCTTCCGCCGCTGGGGAGGCATCTGCCATAATGTCGCCACAAAAATGCAAAGGACTGCCTCGATGGACATCGCTTATCTCGTTACCCCGCTGGTCACCTGGATCACGGTCGGCCCGATCAAATTCCTGATTAACAGCGCCAAGGCACGCAAGTGGGCCTTCAACCTGGTCGGCAATGGCGGCTTCCCGAGCAACCACAGTGCCGTGGTGTCCAGCATGGCGACGCTGATCGCGCTGCGCGAGGGCATCGGCCACCCGGCCTTCGGTGTGGCGGTCACCCTGTGTTTTATTGTTATCATTGACGCCAACAGCCTGCGCCAGCACGTCGGCAAGCAAGCTGCCGCCATCAACCGCATTGCCAAGGACGACGGAGGTCACAAGTGGCTGCGCGAGCGCATGGGCCATACTTTGGTGGAAATCGCCGGCGGCCTGACCACCGGCATCATCATCGGCCACATCATCCACGCCGTGTTCGGACGCGGCTAAAACTGTCCGCCCGGGACCGGACAGTGTCCGGTTCCGCACATTCCTGCTTTACCGTTCATCCCCGTATTTGGCGTTTCAGCCACAAATTCTACCGTTCGTCGCACTGTGGTTGACCTGACAAGGTCGGTCAAGGATACTCTGCGCCCTGTAGTCTGGCTCATTCTAAAAGCACCCCAAGGTGCCATTTTCTGGAGAACTTTATGTTGCGCAAAACCCTTCTAGCTCTTGCCATTGCCTCAGCCCTGGTCGCCTGTGGCAAATCAGCCAAGGAGCCTGAAAAAGCCGCCGCCAGCGCTTCGGCCTCAGCTTCCGCAGCTAAGGATGCGCCGAAAGTGACCCTGCAGATGGCGCCGGAAGACACCATTACCATCGAATCGAACGCCCTGGCGTCCGGCCCGGTCATCACCGGTTCGATCCAGCCGGAGCGCCGCGCCGACCTGCGCGCCGAGGTCAGTGCGGTTGTAGTTCAGGTACTCAAGGAGAACGGCGAGCCGGTCAAGAAGGGCGACGTGCTGCTGCGCCTGGACGAAACCGCGATCCGCGACAGCCTGACCTCGGCCGATGAAGCCACCCGCGCCGCCGAGCAGACCCTGGCCCAGACCCAGCGCATGTACGAGCGCCAGAAAACCCTGCTGGCCTCCGGCATGGTCTCGACCACCGCCATGGAAGACGCCGAAGTGCGCCGCAACAACGCCCAGAGCGATCTGGCGGCCGCCCGTTCGCGTTCGGTGGCGGCGCGCCAGCAGCTGACCCGCACCGTGGTGCGCGCGCCGTTTGACGGCATCGTCAGCGACCGCAAAGTGTCCAATGGCGACACCGCCCAGGTCGGCAAGGAACTCGTTAAAGTGATTGATCCGGGCAGCATGCGCTTCGAGGGCATGGTGTCGGCCGACAAGGTGGGTGTGGTCAAGGTCGGCCAGCCGGTGCTGTTCCGCGTGAACGGCTACCAGGGCCAGAATTTCAACGGCAAGATCAAGCGCGTGGACCCGTCTGCAAACGCTGTCACCCGCCAGGTCGAAGTGCTGGTCGACTTTGCCGACGCCGTGCGTCCGGGCGTGGCCGGCCTGTACGCCGAGGGCCGGATCGAAGCCGAAACCACGTCCTCGCTGATGGTGCCGCCGTCGGCGCTGGTGCAGGCCGGCGACAACAACTATGTCTGGCGCGTCAAAGGCGGCGTGCTGACCAAGGTGCCGCTGACCATCGGCACCCGCGACGAGCGCAGCGGCCGCTGGCAAGTGCTGACCGGCCTGCAAGCGGGCGACATGGTGGTGCGGGTGCCGGCGTCCGGCTTCAAGGATGGCCAGAAAGTCGAATTGACGGCGCCAAAAGCAGTGGCCTCGGCCTCGGCTGGCAAGGTCGCAGAAAAATAATCAGGAGCCCCAGCCATGTTCTTATCGGATTTTAGTATTAAGCGGCCCATCGCCACGATCGTGCTGATCGTTGCGATGATGTGTCTCGGCTTGATGGCGCTGACCAAGCTGCGCGTCAACCAGAACCCGGACGTGGAAGTCCCGTTCATCGTGGTCAACATTCCATACCCGGGCGCCTCGCCGGAAACGGTGGAGCGCGAGATCGTCAACCGTCTCGAAAAATCGCTGCAGTCGATTACCGGCGTGACCGAACTCAATAGCACCGCCTCGGAAAGCAGCGCCAGCATCTTCATCAAGTTCAGCTTCAACAAGAACCTGATCGAAGCGTCGGACGAGATCCGCAACGCGATTGCCGCCGTGCGCTACAAGCTGCCGACCGAGATGCGCGAACCGATCCTGGTGCGCATCGATCCGTCGGCGCAGCCGGTGATGCAGATGGCGCTGTCGTCCAACACCCAGAGCCACGCCGAGATTTCGCGCCTGGCCGAGGACAAGCTGGCCGACCGTTTCCGCAGCATTGACGGCGTCGCCTCGGTCAACATCGACGGTTCGCTCAAGCGCGAACTGAGCGTGCTGCTGAAAGCGGAAAAACTGCGCGAGTACAATGTCTCGGTAGGCGACGTGGTCAATGCGCTGCGCAACCAGAACACCAATGCGCCGGTGGGCAAGGTGCGCGGCGAGCTCGATGAAAAGAGCATCCGCCTGGTCGGCCGCATCGAGCGTCCGGAAGAGTTCCAGCAGGTGGTGGTCAAGCGCAACGGCAACGAGCTGGTGCGCCTGTCGCAAGTGGCGATGATCCAGGATGGTTTTGCCGAGGTCAACAGCCTGAGCGTGCGCTCCGGCAAGCCGAACGTCGGTATCTCGGTGACCCGCTCGCGCGATGCCTCGACCGTGACCGTGGCCCGCAAGATCAAGGCCATGGCCGAAGAAATGCAGAAGGAAATGCAGCCTGGCACCAAGCTGGAAATCACCCAGGATGACGGCGAAAACGCCGAGAGCAGCCTGGACAACGTGATCCACGCGCTGGTGTTTGGCGCCGGCCTGACCATCTTCGTGGTGTACGCCTTCCTCAACTCGTGGCGTTCGACCCTGATTACCGCGCTGTCGCTGCCCACCTCGGTGCTGGCGGCCTTCATCGGCGTCTGGCTGTGCGGCTTCACGCTGAACTTCATGACGCTGCTGGGCCTGTCGCTGGCGATCGGCGTGCTGATTGACGATGCGATTGTGGTGCGGGAAAACATTGTGCGCCACATGCAGATGGGCGCCGACCGCCGCACCGCCGCGCTGAAAGGCACGGCCGAGATCGGGATGGCGGTGGCTGCCACCACCTTCTCGATCATGGCGGTGTTTATTCCGGTGGCCTTCATGCAGGGCATCACCGGTGAATGGTTCCGCCCGTTCGCGCTGACCGTGACCTGCTCGGTGGCGGTGTCGCTGCTGATCTCGTTCACCCTGGATCCGATGCTGTCGGCGTTCTGGGGCGACCCGCCGGGCCACCATGACGCGCCACGCAAGGGCATCGAGAAATACTTCGCCAAGTTCAACCACTGGTTCGACCACCAGGCGGACCGCTACGGCCGCGTCATCGAGTGGGCGCTGCACCACCGCACCTCGATGGGCGTGATCGCGATCGCCACCTTTGTCGGCGCGCTGGTCCTGCAAGGCAAGTTTGGCGGCGCCAGCTTTGTGCCGGCCTCGGACTGGGGCACCATCGCGATTGACGTGCGGACGCCGTCGTCGAGCTCGCTGGAATACTCGCGCCTGAAGCTGGAAAAGGCGGCCGTGATCGCCCGTTCGATCAAGGAAACCAAGGAAACCAATAGCTACGTCAACCTGAGCGGCGGCCGTATCTATGTCGACATCGGCAAGAAAACCGAACGCAAGCGCGGCGCCATCGAGGTGGCCAAGGAATTGCGCGAGAAGCTGGCCGGCCTGGTCGGCGCCGAATACACCGTGCTGGACGACCTGAGCAACGGCGCCCGCAAGCCGGTGCAGATCGAGTTCACCGGCACCGACTCGCGCAAGCTGATGGAAATCACCAATGCCTTCATGGACCGCCTGCGCAAGGTGCCGGGCGCGGTGGACGTCGGCCTGTCGGAAATGGATCCGAAGGACGAGCTGCAGATTGAACTGAACCGTGGCCTCGCCAACTCGATGGGCATCGCCGCCGGCGACGCGGCGCAAGCGCTGCGGGTGGCGTTTGCCGGTATCGAAGTCGGCGACTGGGTCGACCCGACCGGCGAGTCGCGTGACGTGGCCGTGCGCCTGGCGCCGGAAGACCGCACCAGCGCCGAGAACATCGAGCGCCTGCCGATCGCCGTATCGGGCACCAGCCAGATGGTGCCGCTGGACCAGATCGCCCGCGTGACGATGGGCAAGGGCCCGTCCACCATCAAGCACAAGGACGGCAAGCGCGTGATTTCGGTCAGCGCCAACGTCGAAGGCCGCTCGCCAGGCGAAGTGACCACCGACGCCATGAAGCTGGTCAAGGACATCGACTTCCCGCCGGGCTACGGCCTGGCGCTGGGCGGCGCCGGCAAGGATATGCAGGAAGTGTTCGGCGCGATGGGTATTGCCCTGATCGCCGGTATCGGCCTGATGTACCTGATTCTGGTGATGCAGTTCGGTTCCTTCACGGCGCCCATCGCGGTGATGCTGTCGCTGCCGCTGTCGCTGATCGGCGTGGTGATCGGCCTGCTGCTGACCAACAGCACGATTAACCTGATGAGTCTGATCGGCGTGATCATGCTGATGGGGCTGGTGGCGAAAAACGCCATCCTGCTGCTGGACGCGGCGCGCAAGCGTGAGGAAGAGGGCTTTGGCCGTGAGGATGCGCTGATGTACGCCGGCCGCATGCGCCTGCGTCCGATCCTGATGACCACCTTTGCGCTGATCGCCGGCATGCTGCCGGTGGCCATCGGCCTGGGCGAGGGCGGCGAGTTCTACCGTCCGATGGCGATCGCCATCATCGGTGGCACCATCACCTCGACCCTGCTGACCCTGCTCATGGTGCCAACCTTCTATGACAGCATCGAGATCAAGAAGGACAGCGCGATCGCCAAAACGCATCGCCGCGCCGAGCGTTTCGGCATGGTGCTGGCGGTGGCGGCGATTGTGGTCGAGACCATCCTGTTCGTGACGCTGATCCGTTTCGTCTATCGCATGCTCAAGTGGGTGGTGCGCAAGCTGTTCGGCGGTCGCCAGACGCCGCCGGGCAAACCGCTGGAAGAACAGCGTAAAGTTGCTTAAAAGTATTTCTGCTTAAGCACAGGAAAGGGCCTTCGGGCCCTTTTTTATTAATGAAATGCAGAGCGGTCGCTCGGTTTGGTGTTTTTTGGTGTATGCTGCTGGCCTTCCAGTACCGTTTTTTGGTTACTGGACCCAATAAAACCATTCATAAGTGAGACTTCCATGCAGCACAAATATCTCCCCCTGATCGTTGCCGCCGCTCTGAGCGCCATGTCCGTCGGTGCGCAAGCCTCCGGCTACCGTTTCGGTTCGCAAAGCGTGGCCGGCCAGGGCACCGCCGACGCCAACGGCGCCGAAGCCAGCGATGCCTCGACCATCTTCTACAATCCGGCCGGCCTGTCGCGCCTGGAAGGCACGCAGATCAGCGTGGGCGCCACCGTGGTCGTGCCGCACTCGACCTACACCGACACCGGCTCGACCCACTTCACCGGCGCGCCCACCGGCGGCACCCCGGCCAAGGACTACGCACCGGATGCGGTGGCCGCACCGTCGCTGTACGTGAGCAAGAAGCTGAACGACCAGTGGGCCGTGGGCCTGGGCCTGTTCGTGCCGTACGGCGCCAAGCTGGACTACGGTAACAACTGGAACGGCCGCTACGCGCTGTCGAACATCAAGCTGGAAGCCATCACCCTGAACCCATCGGTATCGTGGAAGCTGAACCAGCACCACGCCTTCGGCTTCGGCATCGACGCCGAACACATGAAAGCAGAACTGGGCCAGGCCGTGGACGTGCCGGGTTCGATCGCTGCGCTGTCGAGCGGCGCCGGCGCGGCGCAGGGCGCGCTGCTGATCAAGCAGATCGCTGCACTGGGCGGCAATCCTGCGCTGTTGCGCACCGCGGGCGACGCTCACGGTTCGAACGACGGCCAGGACTGGGGCTGGGGCTTCAACCTGGGCTATATGTTCACGCTGGACGAGAACACCCGTTTCGGCCTGGCTTACCGCTCGTCGATCTCGCACCAGCTGAAGGGCAGCACCGTGTGGGACTTCTCGCAAGTGACCACCGACCCGATCGTCAACAAAGTGCTGGAAGCGGCTTCGCACAAGGTCAACTCGGCCGCGCTGGTGCGCCTGCGCACGCCGGAAACCCTGTCGGCCAACGTGTTCCACCAGTTTGATTCGAAGTGGGCCGGCATGGCGGACGTGACCTTCTCGCGCCACAACCGCATGGGCGACCTGCACATCGAATTCCCGGGCACCGGCGAAGGCGATGAAGTGATCCGTCAGCAGTGGAAAAACACCGTGCGCGTTTCGCTGGGCGGCAACTACGCCTACAACGAAAACCTGACCCTGCGCGCCGGCGTGGCGTACGACCAGTCGCCAGTGCAGAGCGCCGAGCTGACCCACCCAGCACTGCCGGACAGCGATCGCATGCAGTACTCCTTCGGCGCCAACTGGAAGCTGAGCCCACGTTCGTCGATCGACCTGGCGTACAGCTTCCTGGACTTCAAGGATGCGAAGATCAACTACACCAACCAGTGCAACCCGCTGGCGACCACCTGCACCGGCAACGGCGAAACTACCCGCGGCATGTACAAGACCCACCTGTCGCTGATCGGTCTGGCGTACAACTACAAGTTCTGATTCTTAGCGCTGCAAATGCAAAGGGCCCGCGAGGGCCTTTTTTTTATGCTGCTTTACGTTCCTTATCTAACGGCGTTTCGTCATCACTGTTGAACACCGCCTGGTCGGTTTCGCCGAGCACACGGCTGGCGACGGCGCCCGCCGTCACCGAGCCGCTGACGTTGAGCGCGGTGCGGCCCATGTCGATCAGCGGTTCGATCGAAATCAGCAGGCCTGCCAGCGCTACCGGCAGATTCATCGACGACAGCACGATCAGCGCGGCAAAGGTGGCGCCGCCGCCCACGCCGGCCACGCCCACCGAGCCGATGGTGATAATGGCCAGCAGCGGGGCGATAAAGCCCACCGTGAACGGATCCACACCCACGGTCGGCGCAATCATCACCGCCAGCATGGCCGGATAGATGCCGGCGCAGCCGTTCTGGCCGATGGTGGCGCCAAACGAGGCGGCAAAGTTGGCGATGCCTTCCGAGGTGCCGAGGCGCGTGGTCTGGGTCTGCACGCTCATCGGGATCGCGCCGGCGCTGCTGCGCGAGGTGAAGGCAAAGGTCAGCAGCGGCAGCATCTTTTTAGTCCAGCGCAGCGGATTCAGGCCCACGCCGCTGACGATCAGCAGGTGCACGCCAAACATCAGCAGCAGCGCGCTGTACGAGGCCAGCACGAAGTCGATCAGGTGCAGGATATCGGTGTAGCTCGAGCTCGACACCACCTGCGCCATCAGCGCGAACACGCCATACGGGGTCAGGCGCAGCACCAGCGTCACGATCCGCATCACGATGGCGTGCGCCACCTGCACAAAGCGCTCGAACGAAGCGTAGATATCGGGCTTCTTGTCATGGATGCCGGTAGCGGCAATGCCGATGAACACCGAGAAGATCACCACCGCGATGGTGGAGGTCTTGCGGCCGCCGGTCATGTCGAGGAAGGGATTGGCCGGGATAAAGCTCAGCAGCATGCTTGGCAGCGAGATCGCCTGCGCCGCCTCCACCTTGCCCTGCAGGTAGACGCCGCGCGCGATATCGGCGGCCGAGGCGGTCAGGCCGGCCGCACTCAGGCTGAAGGCCTTGGCCATCACGATGCCGATGCTGGCCGCGATCAGGGTGGTAACCATCAGCGTGCCGATGGTCAGCGCGCTGATCTTGCCCAGCGAGTTGATCCCCTTCAGTTTCAGGATGGCTGAAATGATGGATACCATAATCAGCGGCATCACAATCATTTGCAGCAGCTTGACGTAGCCGCTGCCGACGATGTCCAGGTAGTCGCCGGTGGTCTTGACCTCGGCCGCGCCGGCGCCGTAGATGGCTTGCAGCACCGCGCCCAGCACCACGCCGAGCCCCATGCCGGTGAATACACGCACCGAAAACGACGCATGCTGGCGTTGTTGTGCATAAAGCAGGCCCAGCAAGGCCAGCGCCGCCAGCAGGTTGAGGATCACATTGATGGTCATGGCTTACCCTTTACTACATATCTGAAACGAATCGTGCATTTTATCTGCCCTCTTAGACGATTAGTCGAATATTTGGCTATATAGCTATACGGATTTCGCATAAAGAAACTGTTGTAAGTTGTTTCGGTGTGGAAATGCGTGAAACTGTATGCATCTTTAGAACGCTACAATCCTCACACTTCCCCCCGCTAGGAGTATGCGTATGGCTACCATGAAAGTAGGCACCCGGCTGAGCCTGGGATTTGGACTCGTACTGGTGCTACTGCTGCTGGTCTCCCTGCTGGGTGTGTTCAACATGAGCACGATCCATGCCCAGCTGGAACGCATCGTTAATGAAAACGCGCTCAAGACTCAACTGGTAACCGATATGTCGGAGTCGGTGCACATCGTGGCGCGGGTGACGCGCAGCGTGGTGCTGCTCAGCGACGAAGCCGCCATCCGCAAGGAAATGGAAAAAGTCACCAGGGCGCGCGCCGTCTACAATCAGGCGGTGGAGCAGCTGATCAAATTGCCGGCTACGCCCAAGGGAGTGGAAATCCGCGAGCGCATTGCCGCCCAGGCCAGGACCACGCGGCCGCTGAACGACAAGGTATTCGAGCTGGCGCTGGCCAACAAGGATGCGGAAGCCACCGAGGTGCTGATGAAGCAGGCCGGTCCGCTGACCCAGGCCTGGCAGGATACGATGGATGAATATGCCGCGCTGCAAAAAGAAAACAACCAGATTGCCGCCGCTGCCGCCACTGCGGCTTATGAGCGCGCGCGCCTGCTGATGCTGGTGCTGAGCGGAGTCGCCATTGCGGTCGGCGCGGTGGCCGCCACCATCATCGCGCGCGGCCTGCTGCGCCAGCTCGGCGGCGAACCGGATTACGCCGCTGCGATTGCCGGCCGCATCGCTTCCGGCGACCTGACGGTGGTGGTCGATACCGACAGCGGCGACAGCCACAGCATGCTGCATGCGATGAAGATGATGCGCGACGCGCTGGCCCGCATCGTGGCCGAGGTGCGCACCGGCACCGAGACCATCGCCTCGGCCTCGACCGAGATTGCGATCGGCAACCAGGACCTGTCTACGCGCACCGAGCAGCAGGCCAGCTCGCTGGAAGAGACGGCCTCGTCGATGGAAGAACTGACCAGCGCAGTGCGCGCCAACAACGACAACGCGCGCCAGGCCAACCAGCTGGCGCAGTCGGCGTCGGCGGTGGCGCAGCAGGGCGGGGCGGTGGTGTCGCAGGTGGTCGACACCATGGGCGCCATCAATGAATCGTCGCGCAAGATTGTCGACATTATTGCGGTGATCGACGGTATCGCCTTCCAGACCAATATCCTGGCGCTGAATGCCGCAGTGGAAGCGGCCCGCGCCGGCGAGCAGGGACGCGGCTTTGCGGTGGTGGCGTCGGAAGTGCGCACGCTGGCGCAGCGCTCGGCCTCGGCCGCCAAGGAAATCAAGCAGCTGATCGGCACCTCGGTGGAAAAAGTGGAGATCGGGAGCAAGCTGGTCGAGCAGGCCGGCCAGACCATGGACGAAGTGGTGGCCAGCGTGCGGCGCGTAACCGATATCATGGCCGAGATTTCCACCGCCGGCGACGAGCAGAGCGCCGGTATCGAGCAGATCAACCAGGCCGTCAGCGAAATGGATACGGTGACGCAGCAGAACGCCGCACTGGTGGAGGAAGCCGCCGCCGCGGCCGAGGCCATGCAGAACCAGGCGGCCAATCTGGAGCGCGTGGTCAGCGTGTTCCGCGTCGATGGCATGGGCAACGCGCCGGCGCCAGTGCCACTAGGTGCGGCGCGCCGGCCTCACAGCCAGATATCGAAAGCGGTAGTACGGTTGCCGGTGGCTGCCAGCCGGTAGTGGAAGCCGTGCCGGTTCAGCACTTCGCGCACGAACAGCAGGCCGATGCCCTGGCCGCCTTTCTTGGTAGTGAAGAAGGGCGTGAACAGCTGGTGCGCCGGCACCTCGCCCAGCAGGTTGCCGCTGTCGATCACCGATAGCCGCACGCCGCCATCCTCGCGTGCCAGCACGAAGGCAATCCGCTTGTCGTCGCTGGCGCCCATTTCCACCGCTTCCATCGCGTTCTTGACCACATTGAGCAGCGCCTGCTCCATCAACTGGCGGTCCATGGCGATGGGCGGCACCTCGTCGCAGCGCTCCCACGCGATGCTGATGCCACGGCTGCGGCACTGCTCGCGGTACAGATAGAGAATGTCGTCCATGATGTCGCGGATGGCGTTGGGGCGCAGCTCCGGCGCCGGCATCTTCACCACGCGCGTGAAGCGCTCGATGAATTCGCCCAGGCTGGCGTTGCGGCGCTGCACGGCGAGGATGGCGGTGCTGAAGTCTTCGCTGTCACGCTCGGCCAGCTGGCTGCGGTAGTAGAGCAGCGAGTCGAGCACCGAGCCGGTGGCGGCCACGGTGTTGTTGACTTCGTGCGCAAGCACGCGGATCAGTTTTTCGTAGGTGGCGCGTTCCGAGCTTTCCAGTTCCTCAGTCAGTTCTTCCACCAGCAGGAAGTGGCGCGCGAAGCCGCGATCGTAGAACTGGCCGCGCTGGCCGCGGTAGCGGCGGCCGTCGGCATCGGCCAGCAGTTGCGAGTCGCCGAGCGGCAGCGCATCGAGCTGGGCCAGCAGGCCCGCGCCGGCCGGCACGCATTCGGCCAGCGTCTTGCCGCGCGCATCCGCCAGGCCGGACAGGGCTTGCGCGCTGGCGTTCAGCAGGCTGATGCGGCCGTCGAAATCGAACACGATCACCGCGCTTGGCGTGGCTTCCAGCAGGCGGTCGAGGAAGCCTTGCTGCTCGCCGATCTGCAGGCGCTCCTGGTACAGCGCGCCCAGCATGGTGTTGAACAGCTGGACCAGTTCGTTGAGTTCCTTGTCGCTGCTGTGCTGCAGGCGTGCAGCGTAATGCTGGTCCTGCAGCAGGTCGTGGAAGTGGCGCGTATAGCCGAGCGGTTCCAGCGCGCGGCGCACCAGCCGCAAGCCCAGTGCCAGGCTGAGCAGCAGTGCCGCTTCCAGCGCCAGCATCAGCGCCGGCCGGTCGCGCAACAGCAGCACCGTCAGCGCAAAGAACAGCGCGTGCGCGGCGATCAGGTAGGCGTACAGCTGCTGTCGCAAGCTCATGGCTGCTCGGCGCCGCCGAGGCCGTGGCGTTCGAGGCGGCGGTAGAGCGCGGTGCGGCTCAGGCCCAGCGTCTTGGCCACGCGCGAGATATTGCCCTGGTGCTGCTCCAGCGCGTGCACGATCATGTGGCGCTCCACCTGTTCCAGCGTCATGCCGTCGACGCCGAGCCGAGGACTGCCGTGCTCGTGCTGTTCCAGCGCGACAAAGTCGGCCTGGCGCAATTCGCTGCGGCCGACCAGCAGCAAGGTGCGCTCCAGCGTCTGCTTGAGCTGGCGGATATTGCCTGGCCACGGTTGCGCGCTCAGCCATTCCAGCGCCGACGGCGTGATGGTGGCCGGCGGCAGACCGTAGCTGGCCGACACCTCGCCGATGATGTGGCGCGCCAGCAGCGGGATATCGCTGCGCCGCTCGCGCAAGGGCGGCAGGCGGATGGTGATCAGGTTCAGCCGATAGAACAGGTCTTCGCGGAACTCGCCGGCGGCGACCAGCTCGGCCAGCTCGCGGTTGGTGGCCGACACCACGCGCACATCGGCCTTTTCGCTGCGGCTGGCGCCGACCGGCTGGTAATTCTGGTCCTGCAGCACGCGCAGCAGCTTGACCTGGTCCGAGCGATTCAGCTCGCCGATTTCATCGAGGAACAGCGTGCCCTCATGCGCGCAGGCGACGTGGCCCTTGCGGTCGCTCTTGGCGTCGGTGAAGGCGCCGCGTACGTGGCCGAACATCTCGCTTTCAAACAGCGTCGGCGTAATCGCGCCCATGTTGATCTTGACGATGGCCTTGCCGGCGCGCGCGCTGTTGCGGTGGATGGCGTCGGCAATCAGCTCCTTGCCGCAGCCGCTTTCGCCGAGGATCAGCACCGGCGCGCGCGTGTTGGCCACCTGGCCGATGGTGGCCAGCACCTTGAGCAGGCGCGGATGCTCGCCGACGATGGCGCTGAAATCGAACTGCGCATCGAGCGCCTGGCGCGACGAGCGCGTGGCCGGCGCGGCCGCCTCCAGCGTGGTGCGCACCAGCTCCGCCAGCTGGGTGTTATCCCACGGCTTGGTGAAGAAGTTGGCGGCGCCGGCCTGCATGCCGCGCACCGCCAGTGCGATCGAGCCCCAGGCCGTCATCAGCAGCACCGGCAGCGACGGCTGGGCGGCGCGGATGTCGGCCAGCAGCTGCAAGCCTTCCTCGCCGCTGGTGCGCAGCGAGAAGTTCATATCCTGCAGCACCAGGTCGACCGGCTGCTGCGCGATCAGCGCCAGCGCCTGCTTCGGATCGTCGGCGCACAGCGCGTCGTAGCCCGACTGCTTGAGCAGCAGGGCCAGCGACACTTGCACTGCGCTGTCGTCGTCGATGATTAAAATGCGTTGCTTGCGGTTGGAATCCATTGTTTATTCGTAGTGCAGCGCCTGGGTCGGGCTCAGGCGCGCGGCGCGCCAGCCGGGGTAGAGCGAACATAGCAAGGATAGCAGATAGATCACACCGGCCGATAGCACCAGCGCTGCAATGAACACCGGCCAGTTCAGGCTCTCGCCGAACACGCCGGTCAGCGGCAGCTGCACCAGCAGCACCAGCGCGACCAGCATGGCGCTGCTGCTCAGCAGCATCTGCTCGGCGATGATCTGGCGGTAGATGCTGCCCGCATCGGCGCCCAGCGCGCGGCGCAGGCCGATTTCCGGGATGCGCTGAGTGGTGTTCTGCCACAGCACGCCGAACAGGCCGAACGCCACCATCACCAGCAGGAAGGTGGCAATCACCGACAAGAGAATCAGCGGGATCAGCTGCGTTTGCAGCATGGAAGCGCGCGCCTCGCTTTGCGGCGTGATGATGTAGTTCCAGTCGTTGCGGATCTGCTTGAGCTTGGCGTTGAGGCGGGTTTCAAAGATGCGCGGCGTACCCGGCTTCAGCTTGAGCATGATGTTGTACGCGCCCTCCTTGCCGACCCCGGGGATGTAGCGCGGCAGCATGAAGTAGACCGGGTCCATGAATTCGCCATGCGAGCGGAAATGGGCCACCACGCCGGTCACGCGATGGCGCCATTGCTTGCTCTTGTCCTTGCTCGCCACCACGATAATCTTGCCAATAGGATCCTGGCCAGGGAAGTAGCGGTCCGCCAGGCGCTGGTTGATGACGGTCGGCGCGGCGTCGGCGCCGTCGTCCACCTTGGAGAAGAAGCGGCCGGCCGAGGGCGTCATTTCCATGGTCTTGAAATAGTCGTCGGTCACGGCCATGGCGTCGATCGTCAGTTTGTTGCTGCCGTCGGGCAGCATGTATTCCTCGGTCCAGCGCGACATTTCATACGTGCCGAACGAGCTGAAGGCAACAGATTCCACTTCCGGCAAGTCCAGCAGACCGCGCTTGAAGGCATCGTAAATGGCAGCGTCGTTGGGCAGGTCCTTGGCGGAGCGGATGCTGATCGACCACTGGTTTTGCCACGCGTGGCCGGTCGGCATGCGGTACAGCTGCCAATGGTGCAGGCCGAAGGCGGCAATCGCAAACACCACCAGGAAGGCCAGCAGGATTTCCAGGCTCAGCATCAGGTTGCGGGACTTGCGTTTCCAGATCAGTTTCAACAGATGGCGCAGCATTATGCATTTCCTTTCAGCGCGTGGACCGGTGCCAGGCGCGACATTTTCCAGGCCGGGATCACGCCCGACAGCAGGCCGAACACCAGCGTAATCAGCAGGCCGTAGCCGAACACGGCAAGGTTGAGGTGGACTTGCAGATAGGGGATGAGCCCGGAGCCTTCCAGCCACCACAGCACGCCGGCGGCCAGCACCAGCCCGGCCGCGCCGCCGATCAGGCACAGCAGCACGTTTTCCATCACCAGCTGGCCGACCAGCTGGCGGCTGGTGGCGCCGAAGGCCTTGCGCACGCCGATCTCGCTGCTGCGCTCCATGATGCGGCCGACGTTGAGGTTGATCAGGTTGAGCGCGGGCAGGGCCATGAACAGCAGCATCAGCGTGACAATGCCGGCCAGCAGCGTGCCGGCGCCGCCTTCCTCGGTCTGGTCGCTGAGCAGGGTGCGCGCGAACAGGGCCAGCTTGGAGTCGCCCCACATGCGGGTGAGGTTGAACTGGTTCGGATCGTCGTACTGCACGGTCTTGGCGACTTCCATGATTTCCTTGCGCAGGGCCGGCACTTCTTCCGGCGAGCGCGCCATCATCATGGCCATGAAGCCGCCGAAGATCTGGCTCTTGTACTCGCTCGACGGCTGCGCGGTGACCGGCACCCAGATATCGGAAAAGGCGTTGACGTGCATTTCATCGCGCACCACGCCGATCACCGTGAACACCTGGCCGCCGGCGCTGAACTTCTGGCCCAGCCAGGTCTGGCCGGGGAACAGCTGGCGCGCGGTGGACTGGTTAATCACCGCCACCATGCGGCCTTGCGCCACATCGTCGCCGTTGAACAGGCGGCCTTGCAGCACGGTGAAGTCGAGGATCTTCCAGTATTCGGCGTCGGTATAGCGTAGGTTCAGGTTGCTGACGCGGTCCTGCTGATACACCGCTATCGTTTGCGGGAAGGTGCTGGCCGACACCAGTTCGGCATGCTTGAGCGGCTTCAGGTACTGGTCGATCAGCTTGTAGCCGAGCGTACCGCGCCGCTGACCGCCCTTGCCGGTGTGGCTGGACTCGATCATGATCATTTGCACGAAGCGCTCGCTCTTGCCTTCCACCCCGGTAGGGTAGAAGGTGTTTTGCAGCAGCGCGGTGACCACCATCAGCACCACCAGCGTCAGCACAATGCACAGCAGGTTGATGGCGGTGAACAGCTTGCGGCGCAGGAAGACCTTCCATGCGGTGAGCAGATAATTCCTGAACATGCGCGCTCCTTAAGCGACCAGCTGGCCGTCGAACACGCGCACGATGCGGGTGGCCTGTTTGGCTTCCTGCTCGTTGTGCGTGACCATCACGATGGTGGTGCCTTCGCTGTGCAGCTTGAGCAGGATATCCATCACTTCCTGGCCCATCTTGCTGTCCAGGTTGCCGGTCGGCTCGTCGGCCAGCAGCACTTGCGGCTGGCCGACGATAGCGCGCGCGATCGCCACGCGCTGCTGCTGGCCGCCCGACAGCTGGTTCGGGTAGTGGTCCATGCGCGCGCCGAGGCCGACTTTTTCCAGCGCTTCGCGCGCCAGCCGCTGGCGCTTCTTGGCCGAGAGATCGCGGTACAACAGCGGCAGCTCGACATTGTCGATCACGCGCAGGTCGTTAATCAGGTGGAAGCTCTGGAAGATGAAGCCGAAGGTGTTGTTGCGCAGCCTGGCCACGTGCTTGTCCTTGTACGAGGCGACCGGCGCGCCGCCGACGTGGATCGAGCCGGCGCCCGGCTCGTCGAGCAGGCCGATCAGGTTGAGCAGGGTGCTCTTGCCGCAGCCGCTGGGGCCCATGATGCTGACGAATTCGGATTTCTCGACATGCAGGTCGATGTCCTTGAGCGCGAGCGTTTCAACCTTGTCGGTCTGGTAGGTCTTGCTGACTTTGTTCAGGCGGATCATATTTTTTTCTCCTTTATTGGGCTACGCGGACGCTGTCGCGGTCCTTGTAGCGGCTGGTGTCCGAGATGATGAGCTGGTCGCCGGCGCGGGCGCCGGACAGGATTTCGACGGCCTTGCCATCGCTGGCGCCGATGTTGAGCGTGGTCTTGCGGGCGACGCCGCCGCGCACCACGAAGATATCCTGCGGGCCGCGGCCGTTGAAGGCGGGGCCGTTGTCGGCCAGCAGGGTGTTCTGCTTTTGCTCGGTGATGATGTTGACCTCCACCCGCAGCTTGTTGCGCAGGATGCTGTGATGCGGCTCGGCCAGCGTGACCAGCAGCTTGACGGTGCCGTTCTGGATTTCCGGCAGCACGGTCTGCACCTCGCCCTTGAGCTTGACGTTGCCTTGCTCGACCAGCACCTGCTGGCCGGCGCTGAGCGCGCGCGCGTGGAAGTCGGACAGCGAGGCTTCCACCTTGTAGTTGTTCAGTTCGGAGACCTTGGCCACCAGCTGGCCGGTGCTGACGCTGGCGCCTTCATCGGCCAGCAGCCAGGTCAGCATGCCGGCGAAGGGCGCGCGCACCTGCGTCTGCGCCAGCAGTTGCTGCTGCTCGGCCAGCTGCTTTTGCAGGATGCTTTTCTGCAGGCGGGCGCCTTCGATATTGCTGCTGGTGACGCGCTTGCCATCCTCGATCTGCTCGCGGTGCTGGCGCAGCTGGATCTCGGTGCGCTGCACGTTGAGTTCGGCCGTGAGCAAATCCTCGGCCGAAACGCCGCCGGCCTTGCGCAGCGTCTGGTAGCGGCCGAGCTTGACGCGGTTGGCTTGCAGGTCCAGCTCCAGCAATTCGATGGCGCTGGTGAGCTGCTTGCGTTTCTGGTCCATCTCCAGCGTCAGCGCGAGGATGCGGTTTTCCTGTTGCGCCAGCTGTTCCTTGAGCGCGTCGATGGCCAGCTGGATGGTGCGGCTGTCGAGTTGGAGCAGCAGCTCGTTGGCCTGCACCTGCTGGCCCAGCTTGGCGTGCACCTTGGCCACCCGCGTCTGGATCGGGCTCGACACCAGTTCCTCATGCACCGGAATCACGATGCCGGAAGCATTGATAGTGTTGGCAATCGACCCGACGCGCACGGTAGCGATGCTGACCCCTCCTGCATCCACGCTGGGCGTGACGGCGCGGTTAATGCCCCAGGCGGTGAGGCTGATGGTAGCCAGCAGGGCGGCAACCGCCAGCACCGTCTTACGGCGCCGGCGGGCAATGATGTGGGAGCTGATCGTGGTATCCATGCCCCCACTAGTGCAAGCCCCATGCCACACCTTTGATAAAAGGACAAAACCTTTTAAATCAAGACCCTAAGCTTGATGGACGCACGCGCGGCGCCAGACACCGTTGCCCGGCTCCGCCCACCACCGTCCGGAAACGGACACCCTCTGTGAAAGGACGCATCATGGAAACGCTGCAGTTTTTTGCATGGTTAATTGTGCACATCGTGGTCCCGATATTCGCTCCCATCGCAATGCTGCCGTTATTGGCTATCGGACGCACGTTTCGCTCTTCCGCCAACGACGTCGTCTACAACGCAGTCAAGAACGGGCAATTGCTTTGGGCCGGCATCGCAATGAGTGCAGGGGCCTGTTACGAGATCGGCGTATATTCGGAACACGCGTCCGCGCTTGGCCGGGCATATGCCTGGATCGGGTTGGCGGCTGGCGTATTCTTAATGATATTGTCGGCCGTCCTTGTCATGCTAGGGGCAATAGATGGTCTGGATGAGGACTTTGACGCGAAGAGTGCCGAGCCATCAAGAATCATGGTGATGTCGATTTCATTGACCACGGCAGCTGCAGTGTTGTTTGGCTTTGCCCACTATCTCATCGACGTTCGTTGACAGGAGTTTTCCATGATCAAATTACTAGACAAATTTTTTGAATATGTGGCAGTTCGCCACCAGCGCGAACGGGTCATGACGTGGATCGGCGTAACTGGAATGGTCATTGCTGTTAGTTATGCAGTTGCGGTCATAGTCTACGTCAACTTCCGCTAGCGCAGGCGCTTGGTCATGAAGGTGTAGCTGAGAGGCTTGCCGTCGATCAGGAACATGTTCGGGATTTCTCCGGTCTTGCGGTAGCCGCAGCTTTCGTACAGTTTGATGGCAGGGGTGTTCACTGACAGCACTTGCAGGTCTATCCACTGCATGCCCGCCATCAGCGCCCATTGTTCCACGTGCGCCAGCAATTGCTGGCCCAGTCCTTGCCGCCGATAGTCGCGGTCCACGCCCATGCCGAGCAGGCAGCGGTGTTTTGTGTACGCCTCCGGCAGCGCGCGCAAATCGATGTGGCCAGCGATCTTGCCATCTTCGTCGCGCATCACCCAGGTCTGGCGCCAGCCGGGCTTGCCCACTTCGATCTGCATGCCACTCAGGAAGGACTGCGCCTTCTCCTGCGGAAAACCCGAGGCCTCGCGCGGCAGCGGCTGGAAGTAGGTGCGGCCGTCATGCCCGTTGTCGGACAGGTGGTCGTTGAGGTAGTCGAGAAAGCCGGCAAAACCGGCTAGCTGGAGTTTTTCTATCTTCATGGTGCGCTGTAGGGATTTTCCAACGATTGATTTATACCAATGTGTTAGGGTGATGTCCATTGTGCATCATTAAACGGAGGAAACATGCCTCGTTTGTGGATCGCCTTGCTCGGCCTGCCATTGCTGGCCCATGCCGCCGACGACAAAGACCAGATCGTCACCGACCGCCCCGATTTCGTCGAGTCCAGCAACGTGGTTGGCGCAGGCCGGTTCCAGCTGGAAACCAGTCTGGCGCTGGAACGCAACAAGGCCGACGGTGTGCGCGAGCGCACCTATTCCATGCCGACCCTGCTGCGATTCGGCCTCAGCGATACGCTGGAAGCGCGCATCGAAACCGATGGCCGCATGCGGCTGGTGACCGACGACCTGGCCACCGGCAAGCGGCAGACGGAGAACGGCTATGCCGACGTCTCGCTGGGCGTGAAATGGCATATGGCTGACGAGCAGGGCATGCGGCCGTCGCTGGGCGTGCTGGCCCATGTCGACCTCGACAGCGGTAGCGGCTCCTTCCGCGCCCCCGGCAAGGGCGGCTCGCTGCGCCTGGCGGCCGAATGGGAGCTGCCCAACGATTTCGGGCTGGGGGTGATGCCCGGCATCGTCTGGCAGCGCAACGACAATGGCGAGCGCTACACCAGCGGCGTTTTTGGTATCGTGCTGGGCAAGGACTTGAACGAGCGCAGCCGTGTCTTCATCGAGTATGCGGCGCCGCAGATTGCCAGCAGCCGCAACGGCGGCTCGCTCTCGACCTTCGACTTCGGCGGCTCCTACCTGCTGACCGATAGCGTGCAGGTCGACAGCGCCGTGTCGCGCGGACTGAACCGGAATACGCCGGACTGGAGCTGGACCGTCGGCCTGTCCATCAAATTCTAGACTGGAGGCGTCATGCGGCTCACGATCCGGCAGCGCTTGTTGATGATGAACCTGGCGACGCTGCTGTTCGTCAGCTTGGTGGGACTGGTCGGCTATTACGCGGTCCATGTGCTCGATACGTCGATGGATGCGATCAGCACCAATGGCGCGGCCATGAAGGATCAGTTGCAGGCCGATCAGGCGCACGATGCGCTGCGCGCCGACGTGCTGGCCGCGCGCCTGGCCGCCGAGAAGAACGATGCGGCGGAGATCAAGCAGGTGCGCGATGACACGGCCGAGCACATTGCGCTGTTCCGCAAGCTGCTCAAGGAGATGGACGCGGCCGGCGCCGATGCCGAGGTCAAGCAGGCGATGGACAAGGTGCGCCCGGACGTGGACCGCTACCTGAAAAGCGCCGGTGACATGGTCGAGCTATCGCTGAGCAATCCGGCCGCGGCCCAGGCCAGGTTTGCCGACTTCATGGACAGCTTCCATGTGCTGGAAAAAAGCATGGCCGCGCTGAGCGACATGAACGGCAGCCTGCACCGCATCGTCAGCGAAGTGCGCAGCGGCACCGATGCGATTGCCGTCTCCACCGGCGAGATCGCCAGCGGCAACCTCGACCTGTCCTCGCGCACCGAGGCGCAGGCCAGCTCGCTGCAAGAAACTGCGTCCTCGATGGAAGAGATGACCTCGGCGGCGCGGCAGAATTCCAGCAACGCGGGAGAGGCCAACCAGCTGGCGTCCTCGGCCGCGCAAGTGGCCACGCGCGGCGGCGCGGTGATGGCGCAGGTGGTGGAGACCATGGGTGCGATTCACAGTTCGTCGCAAAAAGTGGTCGACATTATTTCGGTGATCGAGGGCATCGCCTTCCAGACCAATATCCTGGCCCTGAATGCGGCGGTGGAAGCGGCGCGTGCCGGTGAGCAGGGGCGCGGCTTTGCCGTGGTGGCGTCCGAAGTGCGGGTGCTGGCGCAGCGCGCCGACGCGGCCGCCAAGGAAGTGCGGCAGCTGATTGAAGCCTCGGCCACGCAGGTGGACGAGGGCACCGGTCTGGTCGGCCAGGCTGGCGGAACGATGGAGGAAATCGTCACCAGCATTCAGCGCGTGACGGCCATCGTTGGCGAGATTGCCGTTGCCAGCCGCGAGCAGGAAACCGGTATCGATCAGGTGAACCAGGCCATTGGCACCATCGACAGCGCCACCCAGCAGAATGCTGCGCTGGTGGAACAAGCCGCTGCCGCTGCCGGCGCCCTGCAGGAGCAGGCCGCGCGGCTGGCGGAAGCGGTCAAGGTGTTCCGGCTGGTTTAGGCTGCGGCCAGGCGGCCGTTGCCGCGTGCGGCGACCAGCGACAGCTGCGGTTTCCTGCGCAGGCTGCCTACGCTGGCAGTGTGGCCGGCAGGGCGGCCGGCGGCCAGCTTGAACACGCCCACCAGCTGCACCAGATGCTGGGCCTGATCCTGCTGGGCTTCCGCCGCCGCGGCTGCTTCTTCCACCAGCGCGGCGTTTTGCTGCGTCACCGTGTCCATCTCGGCGATCGCGTAATTGATCTGCTCGATGCCGGCTTCCTGCTCGTGGTTGGCGGTGCTGATCTCGCTCATGATGGCGGTGACCGACTGCACGGCGGCAACGATGCGCTCCATCGTCGCGCCGGCTTCACCGACCAGCTGCGTGCCGGCGCCGACCTTGCCGACCGAGTCGTCGATCAGCTTCTTGATTTCCTTGGCAGCCTCGGCCGAGCGCTGCGCCAGCACACGCACTTCCGTTGCCACCACCGCGAAGCCGCGGCCCTGTTCGCCGGCGCGCGCCGCTTCCACCGCCGCGTTCAGCGCCAGGATGTTGGTCTGGAACGCAATGCCATCGATGACGCTGATGATGTCGACGATTTTCTTGGCCGATTCATTGATCGCATCCATGGTTTCCACCACGTTGGCCACCACCGCGCCGCCCTCGACCGCGATCTCGGAGGCGTTCTGCGCCAGCGTGTTGGCCTGGCGCGTGTTCTCGGTGTTTTGCTTGACGGTGGCGGTCAGCTCTTCCATCGAAGACGCGGTCTCCTCCAGCGAGCCGGCCTGCTGCTCGGTGCGTGAGGACAGGTCCATATTGCCGGAGGCGATTTCGGTGGCCGCCGTCACGATGGAATCGGCGCCGCTGCGCACCTGCCCGACGATCTCGGCCAGGCTGTCGCGCATGCCCTGGATGGCAAACAGCAGGCTGCGCTGGTCGCCCTTGCGCAGCGTGATCGGCACCGCCAGGTCGCCGCCGGCAATCTGGCCGGCGATGGTTGCCACGTCGCCCGGCTCGCCGCCCAGCTGCGCCAGCAACTGGCGTGAAATCAGCCAGGCCAACCCCGCACCCAGCGCCAGCGACAGCAGTCCCAACGCGACCGCCGCATTGCGCGACTGGATGTAGGTGGCTTCCGCCTCAGCGCGGGCGCGCTCCATGCTGGCGCTCTGGTGGGCGATCAGGGCATCGATAGTGTCCATGTAGGCCATCTGCAGGGCGCGCATCTTGCCGAGCATTTCAGCGACGGCGCCGTCGATATCGCCTTCACGGCGCAGGCGCATCACTTCGTCCAGCGAGTCGTTGAACGGTTTGCGCGCGGCTTGTACCTTGTCGAACAGTGCCTGCCCTTCGCCGGACTGGACCATTTCATCCAGCTTTTTCATGGCGACGTCGTTTTCCTGGCGCTTTTCCATGACGGTGGCCATTTCCTTGGCGGCCTTGGCGTCGTCGCGGATCAGCAGCGCATTGCGCAGCGAACGGGCGATCTTGTTATTGTGATTCATGATCTGCTGCGCCTGCAGCACCTTCGGGTACGTGATGGTCACGATTTCGTTGGTGTTTGCTGCCAGATGGCTCTGGCTGTAAATGCTCAGGGCGACGGTAATGACCAGCATCAGCAAGACTACGCCAAAACCCAGTCCCAGCCGGGTGCCTACCTTCAGGTCGGTGAGTTTCATATGAATAATTCCGTTTGTCGAGGTTGACTCGCGTTCGCAGGAACGTTGGCGGGAATAAGGCCGGAGAGGAAAAATAGACGACCGCGGGAATTTAGGCGATCAAGACTACGAAGAATTATCACCAATATACACATGCCGTTCCCACCTGACAATAAAATTAATCCAGTAGACGTGCCCCGTGGGATCGATTCCATTACACTTGGCTTTCTGTTCACTTTTGCCCAGAAATTGGTGGAGACCCATGACGACAACAAATAGTTCCCGGCTGGACGTGATCGATGCGCTACGTGGCTTTGCCATCGTGTCGATCATGTTGCTGCACAACATCGAGCACTTTGACTTTTATTTCCTGCCGACCGGCTTGCCTGCATGGCTGGTGGCCATCGACAAAATCATTTGGGACAGCCTGTTCTTCTTGTTCGGCGGCAAGTCCTACCTGATCTTTGCCTTCCTGTTTGGCATGACTTTCTACATCCAGGACAGCAACCGGCAAGCGCGCGGCGAGGACTTCCGCGCCCGTTTTGCCTGGCGGCTGGTGCTGCTGTTCGGCTTTGGCATGTTCAATTCCATGTTTTATCACGGCGATATCCTGAGTATTTACGCGGTACTGGGATTGAGCCTGATTCCGGTGGCGCGTTTAAGCAGCCGCTGGGTGCTGGCAATTGCGATTGTTTTATTGCTGCAGCCGTACGCGTGGATCGAAATTATCCAGGCCTTGCCTGATCCAGACCGGAAACTCGGCGATCCCGCATCATGGGCTTATTTCGGCATTGCCAATAAATACTTTGCCGACGGCACCGCCATGCAGGTTTGGTGGGGAAATCTCACCAACGGCAAAATCGGCGTAATCCGCTGGAGCTGGGAGAATGGCCGTATATTCCAGATTCCCGCTTTATTTATGCTGGGTATGCTGGCTGGCCGTCAAGGTGTATTCAAGGAAGGGAATCAGGCGTTCTGGCGTAAGGTATTAACTTGCGCTGGGCTGGCATTTATTCCCTTATACGTATTTAAAACCTGGCCGGAAGCGTGGGGGATAGGCCAGGCGGTTGGCCGTCCATTACATACGATGGTCATGACTTGGTCGAATATGGCATTCATGCTGGTGCTGGTATCCACTTTCTGCCTGCTGTTTTATTCGCAGCGCTGGCTGGAGTTTTTCTCGCCGCTGGGCCGCATGAGTTTAACCAGCTACGTGGTGCAATCCATTGTCGGCACCTCGATTTATTATGGCTTTGGGCTCGGCATGTATAAATATTCCGGCGCCAGCGTGGCATTGGCGATTGGCGTGGTGCTGGCTTTGCTGCAACGGCAGTTTAGCGTGTGGTGGCTGGTCCGACACCCGCAGGGGCCGCTTGAAACCTTGTGGCACAAACTAACCTGGCTGCGCGCTACGCCTCTGGTCCATGCTAAGAATTAGCGTGATTGCACCAAAAATAAGCTTGTAACGGACGGCCGGCAGCGATGCCGGCCGTTGCTTTTTATTCGTCGTCGGGAGTGATCCAGAGAATGCGGCCGTGGCCGGATTCATTCAGGCGGGTAATCAGTGCTGCGGCAGCGCTATCGGGCAGGTTGAATTCAAACTGTACGTTGTCGGCGTGCTGTACATTATTCAGCGCGGCGCCAGCCATTTCGATTTCACGGCGCACCAGGCCTTCCATTGCATAAGGCGCGCTGCAAATCAGAAAGCGCTGTTTGATAATCGCGATTTTCTCGGCTTTTAATAAAGCCTGCGCCACGCTGTCGGTATATGCGCGCACCAATCCGCCTGCGCCCAGTTTAACCCCGCCAAAATAACGCACCACGGTGGCCAATACGCCTTCCAAATCCTGGTGGCGTAAAACATCCAGCATGGGGCGGCCGGCGGTGCCACTCGGTTCGCCATCATCCACGGCCGCTGACTGGCCACCAGCTAATAATGCCCAGCAAACATGGGCGGCGCCCGGATGCTGCTGCCATAATTCGGCAACGATTTTCTGCGCACTGGCGCGATCCGTCATCGGCTGGACGCAGGCGATAAAACGGCTTTTTTTAATCAGCAATTCGTGGTGAACAGCTGTCTCGATAGTTTGCGGCATGGTGGCGGTACGTGGAGAGGTGCGTCATTATATAATCAAGCCATGAAAGTCTATTCCACCTCCGCCCCTGCTTCTGACACCGACATTGAGAACGGTGAAGACGATCAATTAGTGCAACAGCTCGGCCTGGCGGAGCAGGGGGGCTCGCTGGCCCGCCAGGAAGGCCGGGTGTTCCTGCGCATCACCGGCATGGTCGAATACGCCGGCCGCCGCGTGCCTTACGACCTGGTGCCGACGCAGGGCGTGCTGGCCAAGCCGTCCAAGTGGCGCAAGATGGATACCGATACCCGTGCCGCGCTGCTGCGCGAACGCGCCAGCGAGGCGGTGATCGCCGAACTGCACCAGCACGTCAGCGCCTTTGTGCAGGAACTGGCCGATGCCTGCGACGATTGCGACATGGACGCGGCCCCCTTCCTCAACGCGCTCAGCGACATGCAGATTTCCGAGCCGGCCGGACTGGTGTTCGACCGTATCCGCCAGCGCCTGGAGCACGCGGTCGAGCGCGACATGGAAGAGCAGCACGCCGAGCGCACGCGCCAGAGCATCAACCTGGCCGAGTATCCGGCCTCGTTCGACGTGGCGCGCCGCATGAAGCGCAAGTTCATCGCGGTGCTGGGGCCGACCAATTCCGGCAAGACCCACCAGGCGATGGAAGCGCTGGGCAAGGCGCCGAGCGGCGTCTACCTCGCGCCGCTGCGCCTGCTGGCGCTGGAAAACTACGAGCGTTTGCAGGAGATGCAGCAGCACGGCAAGCCGCTGAAGGTGAGCCTGGTCACCGGCGAGGAACGCCGGCTGGTGCCGGGCGCCACCCACGTGGCCAGCACGGTGGAAATGCTGGACACGCAAACCGCGGTCGACGTGGCCGTGATCGACGAGATCCAGATGCTGGCCGACCGCGACCGCGGCGCCGCCTGGACCGCCGCCGTATGCGGCGCGCCGGCCAAGGTGGTGTACCTGGTCGGCGCCCCCGAAGCGCGGCGCGCGATCGAAGTGCTGGCCGCGCGCCTCGAGTGCGAGCTGGAAGTGCACCTGCTCAAGCGCAAGGGGCCGCTGTCGATGGAGCCGGCCGCCGTGCGCAAGCTGAGCAACCTGCGCCGTGGCGACGCGGTGATCTGCTTCTCGCGCCGCGAAGTGCTGATGTGGCGCGACATGGTCACCGAAATGGGCTTGTCGGTAGCCACCGTCTACGGCAACCTGTCGCCGGAAGTGCGGCGCGCGCAAGCCCAGCGCTTCCGCGATGGCGCGGCCGACGTGGTGGTCGGCACCGACGCCATCGCCATGGGCCTCAATATGCCGATCGCGCGCGTGGTGATGACCACCAGCGTCAAGTACAACGGCTACGAAGAGGAAGAGATCCCGGCCGCGCTGGCGCGCCAGATCGCCGGCCGGGCAGGGCGCTACGGCGTGCACGAGGAAGGCCTGGTGGCCGGCTACGACAACGAGACCCACAACGTGATGCGCTCGCTGCTGCGTGAAAAGCCGGTGCCGCTGAAAACCACCGGCTTCGCGGTGGCGCCGACGCTCGAGCATTTGCACCGCATCTCGTCGGTCACGCACGAGCAGGCGCTGGCCAAGCTGCTCAAGCGCTTCGTCCACAACATCGACGTGCCGGATGGGTTCTTCTACCCGCGCATCACCGAAGACCAGTTCGAGCGGGCGGCCTGGCTGGACACGCTGGAACTGACGGTGGCGGAGAAGTTCGCGCTGTCGCTGGTGCCGATTTCGTCCAAGGTGCCGTCGCTGCAGAACGCGTGGGAGAGCTGGGCCAAGGCGCTGGCGCACAAGAAAATCACCGAACTGCGGCCGAACGACCGCCCGCTGCACTACATGAACCTGCAGGAAGTGGAAGATGCCTGCCGCCTGTACTCGGCCTACGCCTGGCTGGCCTACCGCCAGCCCGAGTACTTCCCGGACACCGAACTGGCGCAGCGCCTGTCGCGCGAAGCGTCGGAGCGGGTGGACGCCATCCTGCAAGAGCAGAACTCGGCCGCGCGCAAACGCCAGCCGCGCAAATTCCGCCGCTGACCGTCATGGACGACGCGCGCTGCCCCTTGTGCGGCCGGGTGCTGGGGACGGTCAACATCGACCGCCATCACCTGGTGCCCAAGACCTTCAAGGGGCGCGAGCAGTTCCCCATCCACAAAATCTGTCACCGCAAGATCCATTCGGTTCTGACCGAGTGTGAATTGCTGCATCACTACCATACGTGGGAAACATTGCGCGCCCATCCGGATATCGAGGTGTTCATCCGCTGGGTCGCCAAAAAGCCGCCGGAATTCTACGTACGCACAGAGAAAAAGACGCGCTGAAAATAAAAACGCCAACCGGTGAAGGTTGGCGTTTTTGCTGAAATCTTGGTAGGCCGTGCGGGATTCGAACCTGCGACCAACGGATTAAAAGTCCGCTGCTCTACCAGCTGAGCTAACGACCCAAGGGCCAGGATTGTAACGGCCCGCGCCGGAAAGTTCAAGTGCCTACGTATGCGTATGCGAGGCGGCGATGATGGTTATTGCCATCATGCCAATGGCCCACAAAATGGTTAGGACGATCATAACGCTCGTGAACTTGTCGCTCAGGAGTATTTTTTTCAGGGCTTTCCTCATGGAGTTCTCCCAGAGGTGATGTGTGATTTAAGTTTAGCACTGCGCGAATATGAAGTGGAGCGCGGGATAGTAGCAGGACACGAACATGGTCAAGGATATCGATACCCAAATGACCTCGGCTCGTGTTGCATGCTCCTCCAGCGTGCGGGAGGTGTTCAACGCAATGAAAATCGAACTAAAGACGGCGCCAAGTATGCTCCAGCCCTGTGGCTGTGGCCACGGCGGCGATCACCGCGAACGGTAGCAGCACCGGCACCATCACGTTGATGGCAAACCATCCGGGGTTGTTTTGCAGTTGGGTGAGGTAGGAGGTGAGCATGTCGCCACGTTAACATGGCTATTCTGTTCACCATGCGAGACAGGTCAAGGCCGCGCTAATTTTCATGCGCGCGCCCCCTGTGGCTCAACCTCGGCTATCATATCGCCCTTCGCTGTAAGAGGAATGGGAATGAAAGTAGTTGCAAGTGCGACACATGGCGCAGGTAAGCCGGCCCCGTCGCAATTTGGTCTGATTAATCTGCTGAAAGCGGGTGCGGCCCAACTGATCGTGTTGCACCATCTGGCGTTCTATGGCCCGATGGCAGACCACGCGCGCGCCTTGCTGCCGTCGCTGATCGACTGGCTGAGCGGCAGTGCGCGCATCGCCGTGCAAGTGTTCCTGGTGGTGGGCGGCTTCCTCGCGGCCAAGTCGCTGGCGCCGTCCGGCCATGCCGGTTATGCCGATCCGCTGCGCGCCATCTGGCGCCGCTACGCCAAGCTGGCGCCGGCCTTTGTGGCCGCCACGCTGATTGCCGCCGTCGCTTGCGCCATGGCGGCGCGCTGGATGAGCCATGACTCGATTTCCCCGCCGGCCACGCTGGCGCAACTGGGTGCGCACGCCTTGCTGCTGCATGGCGTGCTTGGCTATCCGTCGATCTCGGCCGGCGCTTGGTATGTGGCCATCGACTTCCAGCTGTACGCGCTGATGGTGGCGGCGCTGTGGGTGGGCGGCATCGTTGAGGGCAAGCGCCCGCTGGCCTGGCTGATGCCGCTGTCGGCGGCGTTCGGCATCACGTTGTCGCTGCTGTACTTCAACCTCGATTCGGATTGGGACAACTGGGCACCGTATTTCTTCGGCAGCTACGGCCTCGGTGTGATGGCCTGGTGGGCCAGCGATCCGCGCCGCAAGCCCGGCTACGCTGTGCTGTTGATGATGATGGCATTGCTGCCGGCCGTGGCCGGGCTGGCGCTGGAGTTCCGCAGCCGCATCGCGCTGGCGGTGGGCGTGGCGTGCGTGCTGTTCCTGTTCGGCCGCATCAAGACCGCCTCCGAGGGCCGCGCCTGGACCGCGATCCACGGCCTGGGCAAGATTTCGTACTCGGTGTTCCTGATCCACTTCCCGGTGTGTCTGCTGGTGAACGCGGCATTCACGCGCTTCGTCGAGCCCGAGCCTGAACTGCAAGCGTTCGGCATGCTGGTGGCCTGGGGCTTCAGCCTGGCCGCCGGCGCGGTGTTCCACCGCTGGGTGGAGGAGCCGCTGGGCCGCCTGATGCAGGCGATCACCGAACAGGCCGGCGCCGCCCGGCCGCTGCCGGAGCGCATGAGCGGTGTTTCACTGCGCTAGTTGCCGTTTCCCTTCCGACTGAAAAGCCAGCAATTGCTGGCTTTTTTTATTGCCCGTGCTCGCCAGCCATATTAAATCGTCATGGCTTTTCATAAAGAAGTAATAGATTGCCATTGTTGTGTTGGGCGTAATATTGGTTCATGTAGTTGATCTGCCCGGTAGTCGAAAACGATGTCATACCTAAAAAATACACTGGAGACAAAATGAAAACGACGTACACCTTGCGCAGGACGGTCTTAGCCGCCCTGATTGCCGACCTGGTCCTCGTGGCCGGCGCCCACGCCCAAACTCCCAGCGAAGTCGACCCCTCGTCCACGGTGGTGGTCAGCGGCATTCGCGCCTCGCTGAGTTCTTCGCTCAACACCAAGCGCTTGCAGGACGGCGTGGTCGATGCCGTGTCGGCCGAAGACGCCGGTAAATTCCCGGACACGAATATCGCTGAATCGCTGCAGCGCGTGACCGGCGTGCAGATCCAGCGCAACAATGGCGAGGGACGGTATATCTCGGTGCGCGGCCTGGGGCCGGAGTTCAACAACGTGCTGGTCAATGGCCGCACCATGACCAGCGACACCGGCGGCCGCGAGTTTTCCTTCGACCTGCTGTCGTCCGACCTGATCTCCAAGGCCTTGGTGTACAAAACCTCGCAGCCGTTCCTGCCGGAAGGCGGCATCGGCTCCACGGTGGATATCCAGACCGCGCGCCCGCTGTCGGGCAAGACCGGCCACACCTCGGTGGTGAATGTGTCGGAGGCCTACGATTCGAATTCGGAAAAGAAAACGCCTAATATCAGCGGCATGTATTCCTTTGCCAACGAGGCGCGCAACTTCGGCGTGACTGCCTCGCTGTCCTATACCGACCGCGCCTCCAAGCAGAACAAGGCCATCACCGACGCCTGGAATTTGCGTGACGTCTCCATGATCAACGGCGACCTCAATTCCAAGGGCCTGACCATGGCCGACGTGACCACCAAAAAACTCTACATCCCGCAAAGCTTTGGCTACCAGCAGGAAAACGAGCGCCGCAAGCGCCTGGTCGGCAACCTGACAGTGCAGTACAACCCGACCCCCGACTGGAAGCTGACCGCCGACGCTCTGTATTCCCACCTCAACCAGCGCAACGACGTGATCGCGTTCAGCGACTGGAACAATCCGGTGCAACTGGGCGTGAAGTATGACGGCAACAACCAGATCACCAGCTTCCTGCGTCCCGGTTCGATTTTCTACGCCAACAATCCCGCCATCGCCGGCCCTGGCACGCTGCTGGGCGAGGCCAATTCCAACGACATGATCGTCAAGGGCGGCGACCGCCTGTCGAGCACGCGCGCCTTCGGCCTGAACTCGAAATGGGCCTTGTCGCCGGACTGGAAGCTGGAAGGCGATATCTCGACCTCGGGCACCACCTCCGGCTCGCCGGACATGTGGGTGGTGGCCGGGATGGTGCCGAAAAACGGCGATGTGCTGACCTTTAACGGCACGCCGGGCCTGGCCTTTGGCGACGGTATTGCCGACCCGACCGCCGTGCGCGCGCACGCGGTGTCCAACGGCGATGTCCGCAATCACGACAAGCTCAGTGAAGGGCGCCTGAACCTGGCATGGTCGCAGGACATCGGCCACTTCAAAGGCATCGACACCGGCGTCGCGTATTCGCAGCGCAAGGTCGACCGCACCGAGTGGAAGAACGATGCGTGGAATGCCTTCAGCGGCTACCACCTGGCGCTGCCGTCCTCGCTGTTTACGGTCACGCCGATTGACAACTTCCTGGGCGGCGGCGTGCAGATGCCGAACGCTTACCTGAGCTTCAATCCGTACAGCTACATGAACTACCTGAACCAGCCGTCGGTGCTGGCGCAGTCGAACGATCCGGCTTTGTACCTCAACACCACCAAGTACCCGAACGGCCCGATGGCGATTGACTACACGCTGCCATCGATGTGGGCGGTGAAGGAAAAGGTCTCCAGCTTCTACCTCGACAGCAAGTGGGAAGGCGAGGGCTGGTCGGCCAACGCCGGCGTGCGCGCGGTGCACGTGCAATCGAGTTCGACCGGCATCAGCCGTGTGCTGCTGTCGGCCACCAAGAGCCCGAACGACACCACCTACATCCTGAACTACGGCCCGAGCTCGGTAACCACGGTGGACAACAGCTACAACAGCGTGCTGCCGTCGGCCAACATCAAGTTCGACCTGACGCGCGACATGCTGCTGCGTCTGGCCGCGTCGAAAACCGAAACCCGTCCGACGCTGAACCAGATGGGCGTGGACAACTGGTACGGCGGCCGCTACGGCGACGTGCAGACCGGCGGCGGCAATCCGTATCTCAAGCCGATGAAGTCCAATAACTACGACGTTTCGTGGGAATGGTATCTGTCGAAAACCAACTACGTCAGCGCGGCCGTGTTCCAGAAAAACGTGCGCGATTTCCTGGAAACCCGCCTGGTGGACATGAAGATTCCACAGTACACCGAGGTGGTGCATGACAGCCGCGTGCGCAACGGCCAGAAGGGCAAGATCAAGGGCGTGGAAATCGCCGGCCAGTACGCGTTTGATAATGCGGTCGCGTGGCTGCGCGGCTTTGGCGTGACCGCCAACTACACCTACGTCGACGCCACCGCCAGCCGCGAGGACAACAGCACCCCGGCGTGCGGCTATCCGGGCTTGTCGCCGCAGTCGTACAACGGTTCGGTGTTCTATGAGAACGACAAGTTCCAGGCGCGGGTCAGCTACAACTGGCGCAACCACTTCTCGATCGATTGCGGCGGCGGCAGCACCCAGCCGCGCAACCGCGCCGCCTACGGCCAGACCGACGCCAGCCTGCGCTACAACCTGACGCCGACGCTGGCCATCTACGCCGACGCCATCAACCTGACCAATGCGCGCACGCACGAGTACGCATTGAACCAGAGCCAGTTCCTGACGCTGGAAGATGTCGGCCGCCGCGTCAGCATCGGCTTGCGGGCGGCGTTCTAAAGCGCAGGCTTACAGCTTGACGCTCAACTGCAGCGCCACCGCGCGCGGCGCGGCCGGGATGTCGAACGGCAGCGCCAGTCCCGGCGCCGCGCTCGGTTCGCGCGCGTCGGCGTTGAACAGGTTGCGCACGGTGGCGGACACCGCCCAGCCGTGCGGCAACTGGTGGCTGAGGACCGCGTCCACGGTGCGGTAGTCGGCCACCGGCGCGCGCGCATCGCCCGGTGCGCGGCGGCGCCCGGCCACCCAGTTCAGCTGCGGCCCGAATTGCCAGCCGGGGCTTAACACCCAGTCCAGCCGGGTGTAGGCGTGGTGGCGCGGTGCATAGCCGGGATCCCTGCCGGTGGCCGGATCGTGCGCATGCTGGCGCGCGTAATTGGCTTGCCAGCGCAGGTTCTTGCGCAGCTCCCAGATCAGCTCCAGTTCGCCGCCCTTGCCGTCGATGGCGCCGCTGTTCTGGTAGCTGGCGCCGGGCGCCGGCGCGGTGTTGGCCATCGAGCGGATCAGGTCATTCATCGCGTAGCGGTACAGGCTCAGATTGATGGCCAGGTCGGGCCGCGCCTGCCAGGCCAGCGCCGCCTCGGTGGTGCGGATGGTTTCCGGCCGTATCTGCGGGTTGCCCATGTTGACCGGATTGATGCCGGTCTGCTCGTTAAAGCTCGGCGAGCGGAAGGCGCGGCCGTGCAGCAGTTTGATCGTCACGTCGAGGTCGGCATCCCACACCAGCGCCAGGCGCGGATTGGTGGTGCCGCCAAAGTCGGAGTAGTCGTCGTGGCGCACCCCGGCCGTCAACGCCCAGTCCGGCGCGAACTGCCACTCATCCTGCACATAGACGTAGTTGATCTTGCGGCGCTGCGGCCGGATGTGCGGCTGGATGTCGCCGTAGTCGATCACCGGGCCGGTGGGAATCGGTACGCCGGCCGGGTTCAGAATGAAATTCTTGAAGGTGCTGACCTGGTACAGGTTCAGGTCGTCATGACCGGCGCCAAGCCGCACCGCATGGCCGCGCCAGCCGCTGTAATTGGCATAGACGGCGCCGCGCAGATTGCGCTCCCAGCGGTTGGGGCCGCCGATCATCCCATCCGGGAACAGGTTGGCGCCGATGCGGGCGCCGGCCGGGAACAGGTTGAGTCCATCCGGCGTCTGCTCGGTGAAAAACATATAGCTCAGCGACGCGCCGATGCTCCAGGCCTCGGAAAAGTCGGGCGCATTCCACGACAGTTCGCTCAGTGCCGAGCCGCTGCGCGCCTTGTGATCGGGATCGAGCGCGGAGTTGATGCCTGGGCCGCTGCCGGCATCGCCGCGCCATTTCAGGTTGCTGCGCCAGCGCCAGCGCTGGTAGGCCAGATCGAGGCCGCCGTCGAAGGCGTTGTAGCCAGTGTTCATCGGCCCCGGCGCCTTGCTGACGTGGGTGCCGAAGCGGCGGTCGTTGAGGGTTTGCGCATCGGCCTCGATGGTGTCGCCGGCGCCGCCGGTACGGCCGGCTTGCAGGTAGCTGGCGATCGCCAGGCCGCCTTGTTTGCGGCCGTATTCGAGCCACGCCTCGCGCGCGCGGAACGAGCCAACCCGCGCGCCCACGCGCAATCCCGGCATCTGCTCGGCCGTCTTGGTGATGATGTTGATGACACCGGCAAAGGCGTCGGCGCCATACAGGGCCGAGCCGGGGCCGCGGATGATCTCGATGCGCGCCACATTGGTCAGTGGCATGCTGATCCACATATTGCCCTTGTCGCCGTTGTAGTCGGTATTCAGGCGCAGGCCGTTGAGCAGCACCAGCACCTGCGGATTGGTGGGGCCACCGCCACCGATGCCGCGGATGACGTAATTGGGCGCATACATCGGTGCGCCACGGGTGACGTGGATGCCGGCCACCGATTCCAGCACATGGTCCAGGTCGGTCGCGCCCATGGCGGCGATATCCTCGGCCGTGACCACCGAGGCCACCGCCGGCGCGCGCCGCAGCGACTGGCTGGAACCGGTGGCCAGGCTGATCGCCGAGCGGTCCATGCCGTACAGGGCCAGATCTTCGTCTTCGGGCTGGGTAGCGGAAACGGACAACGGGAAGCAGGCCAGCACCGCCAGTGCGGTCAGCCAGCCCGGATTGCGGCGCTGGGAAAGTGGCAGAGTCATCTTGAAAGTTAAACTACATCAATGACTCCACGATACACGGGGAGGGGCGGTGTCACCAGCGGCGGCGGCGTCCGCTGTTGTCAGCGCGCATCAGAATCAGGGCGTCTTTTTCCGTTGCACCTGGCGCTGCTGCTGTTTGCGCTGGGTCTGGTTCTTGTTTTGCTTGGCCTGGTACAGTGCGGCGGCTTCCACTTTGGCCTGAGCGAACGAGCGCAGTTCTTCCTGGTCGTCGTGGGTGACGAAATAATCGTTGGCCTGCGCGTCCACCACCAGTTTGATCGCCGCTTCGTCGGACAGGTCGTACATTTCGGTGAGCAGCGTGGCGATCTCGTCGAGGAATTCTTCGTAAGTCATGGTGGGGCTTTCTATGGGATGAGCGAAAAACAGAATAGCCAACGCGGAGGTTGGCTATTCTGCGATTTTATCACGCCCGGGGCGGGCGGCTCAGTGTGCGGCGATGAAGTCCAGCACCACCTCGAAATAGCGGTCGGCGTACAGGGCGCGGTTACCCCACTCCTGGCTGGCGCGCTGATGCTGCGGGTTGCCGGCCTCGGCAAACGGGAAGTCGGCCTTGCGGCCGGCGACCAGTTCGGCGAACTCGCCCGGCGTGCCGCGCACGCTTTGCCAGAATTGATGGTTGGCCTTGGGCAGGACCTCGATCGCGTAGGGCGTGCCGGAGCGGGCGAGGGCGGCCTTCATGCGGGCCACGTTCTCATCCGGCGGCACCAGCGTATCGCGCTCGCCGAACAAGGCCAGCACGGGAATGCGCACCGCAGCCAGGTCGGGCGCCGGATCGTAGTGGTAAATCCCGCACAGATAGTGGACGCGCGCCAGCGGGCACAGCGACATGGCCGCATCCAATCCCCAGGTCTGGTAGCGGGTGCGCGAGCGGGCCGCTTCCGGCGCCATTTGTTCGTCGCGCATGCGCTGGTAGGCGTCGTCGGTGGCGATCTGCTCGCGCACGGTCTGGGCTGGCGCCGCAGCCAGCACTGCAAAGCGCGCGCCGTGACCGCGGGCCGCGAACAGCGCCGCCACATAGCCGCCCTGGCTGTGGCCGTACAAGCCGATATGCTGCGGGGCGATGCCGGGCTGGCGCGCCAGCCAGTCGACCGCCGCCTGCACATTGCCGGCGCGGTCGCTGAAATTTTCCTGGCGCCAGTCACCACCCGAGGCGCCCACGCCTTTCTTGCCCAGCATCAGCACGGCATAGCCGGCATCGACCATGCGGCGCGGCAGTGGCGAATCGACCGGCTCCAGCCCACCCTGCGAGCCGGACACCCAGATCATGGCGCGACGCGGCGCCGCGCCCGATTCCGGTGTCAGCAGCACCGAGGCGATATCGTCCTGCCCCGAGCGGATCAGCACCTGCTGCTGCCAGTAGTGCTTGCCGGTGGCCGGATCGGTGACTGCCAGCGGGGCAGTGGCCCAGGCCGGATCGGCAGTCTTGGGCGCGGAACGCGAGCAGGCCGCCGTTAGCATGGCGAGCAGTAACGTGGCGGCGAGTTTTGCCAGGCGATTGAAATGCATGGGATTTTGTCTCCTTGAGTTGCTTTTTTATCTATATGATAAGTGATTTGTGTCAACTTGGCACAAGCGGAGAAAAATTTTTGTGGGTGTGGCATGAATCCGGTGTCAAGACGGTAATGGTGTATCGTATCGCTTGCCATCCGAAGCTTATGAGGGGTCATGCTGCATCAACCAATACGACTATTGTGTACGCTGCTGGGCAGGTGTTCGCTGTTTGCCTTGCTGCTCAGCGGCGCGGTGCACGCGCAGGAGGTGGCGCTGCCGGAAGTACATGTCGGCATGGGCTTGCCCAAGCCGCCCTACATCATGGAATCAGGGACTGCCGGTCTTGATTACGACATCGCCCGGAAGGCGATGGCGGCCGGCGGCTACAAACTGGTCGGCCAGATGCTGCCGCAGACGCGCGCGCTGGCGATGCTGCGCGCCGGCCAGCTGGACGGCATGCTGTCGACGTCGGAGGGGATAGGCGGCCATCTTTACTTCAGCGACACTTACATCGTCTACCAAAACGTCGCCACCACACTCACCCGCCGTAATTTGAAGCTGCGCCAGATTGAAGACCTGGCCAATTATTCGGTGGCGGCATTCCAGAGCGCCAATATGGTGCTCGGCGAGCGCTTCAACTTCGTCGCCAGCAACCATTCGGACTACCGGGAAGTGCCATCCCAGATCACCCAAAACAAGCTGCTCTTCATGGGGCGGGTTGATGTGGTGGTGGGCGACCGTTTGATTTTCCGCTACTTCAACGACAAGCTCGAACCGCAGATCGATGCCACGCAGGCGGTGACGTATCACAACATCTTCCCGGAGAGCCCGCGCAAGGCCGTGTTTCGCGACGCCCGCGTGCGCGATGCCTTTAATGCCGGGCTGAGCATCATCCGCAGCAACGGCACGTATGATGCGATTGTGAAGCAGTACCTGGGGGCGGGACGGCGCTGATGCAGGGTCTTTACAGGTCGTTGTGCTTGCGGCGCCGGCGTGCCAGCAGTGCGAAGCCGGCCAAGCCTGCACCCAGCATGGCGTAGCTGGATGGTTCTGGAACCGGGCTAGCCAGCGTAATGATGGTTTGCGTGTCGGGAGTCCAGTGCCACGTCAGGTCATAGCGGAAGCCGAAATTGGATTGCACAAATTCGCGGTACTCCACCCCGGGGTTCACGATCGTCAGTTCGTTGTAGAAGCCGTCGAAGCTGTGATGGACGGCGCTGTAATCCGGCAAGCCGCCGCGCGCCCAGTTGAAGCATCCTCAGTTGGGTTAAATAAACGATTGCCAAAGTTATTTAAAAAATAACTTCGCGATAGCCTATCATGCAGCGCGGCGCGCACAATTCAAGCGTTGCATGGCTGCGACCAGAAACAAAAAAGCCCGTGGCGCTACGCGCAAAGCCCGATCCCATCCTGCTCCCACCAAAGCCTGCGATTGCTGGCTTTTTTCATTTTTGTGCGCCATTTCCGCGTCCGACCGAGCCGCAGGTGGCATCTCCCAGGTGCTTGGGGAAACATTGTTTGATTTCTTGTAACGAATGTTTATTTGATTGAATCACGAGATATCTGAATGATAACTTGAATTATTGTTAAAGTGTGAAATTTTATTCAGCTATTTGGTGATTTTATGTATTGCATGGGCCATCCCTTGTTCGCACACTGCCGGAGCAGCACATCTTCAGCAGAACATACCCAAGATCGTTCGTTGGCAATCTATATGGAGGAGTAAGCCTCATGAGACAAAACAACAATTTCATCGTCATACCGGCCTTGCTGGCCGGCTTACTGGCCGGCTGCGGTGGCGACAGCGCAACCACCACCGCCAAGGCGCCGGCATACCGCCTCGGCGGCGCAGTCGCCTCCAATACCCTGACCGGCCTGGCGGCCACCAGCTGGACCAGCGTGAAGTGGGGCGGCGGCGGCTACGTCACCGGCACCATCTACCATCCGGTCAATTCGAGCCTGCTGTATGCGCGCACCGACGTCGGCGGCGCCTACCGCTGGGACGCTTCCACCTCGACGTGGACCCCTATCACCGACGGCCTGGGTTTCGGCCCCAACGAAGGTCAATTCCACGGCGTCGAAAGCATCGGGCTTGACCCGAATAACGACCAGCTGGTCTACATGGTCACCGGCGATACGGCGACCTCGAACCAGGTTCACAATGGACGGATTTATATCTCCGGCGACCGCGGCAACACCTGGGCGCACTACGACCTGCCGTTCGCGGTGGGCGGCAACGATGACGGCCGGGCCTACGGCGAACGCCTGTCGATCGACCCCCAACTGCCGTCGATCATGTACTACGCCACGCGCAAGGATGGCCTGTGGAAGAGCACGGACTCGGGCCGCACCTGGGCCCAGGTCACCAGCTTCTCGTCCACCAGGATGGCCAACGGCGGCCAGGTGTTTGGTACTGTGCAGGTCCTGTTCGATACGCCGAACCGGGGCACGGGCCAGCAGACCTGGGTCCTGTGGGCCACGGTCTCGCCCGACTATGCCCAGGCGGCGGGCCTGACCTCGACGCTGTACAAGTCCGTCAATGGCGGCGCGACGTGGACGCCGGTGCCGGTACCGTCCGCAGTGTCCGGTTACTACATCCCGCACGTGGTGCGCGCCGACGACGGCTATTTCTACATGGCGTTCAACCAGACCGGCGGCCAGGGCAGGCCCGGTCCCGGCTATGTCTACAAGTTCGGCGGCGGGGGCCATGGCGAAACCTGGACCCAGCTGATGAGCTCTCCCACTTTCGGCGTCGGCGGCCTGTCGGTCAACGGCACCGGCTCGACCACCCGCGTCGCCGTGGGCATGACGGCCTGGTTCGACGGCAGCAAGCAAATCCAGATGTCCGACGACGCCGGCGGCACCTGGCGCGAAATCGAAGCCAATATGCCGCATACGTCCGACGACTGCCGCGGCTGGATCGAGAGCGTCACGATCGACCCGGCCAACCGCGACCACATCATGCACGTCCACGGCGGCGGCGTTTGCGAAACCACGAACGCTTCCGCGTCCACGCCAACCTGGAGCCCCAAGGTCAACAACCTGGAAGAGACCGCTACGCTGTACGCCGTGGCGCCACCGGCCGGCGCGCAGTACAAGCTGATCAACGCCGCCGGCGACATCGGCGCGTGGGTGATCACCGACCTGGCGACGCGGCCGACGCGGGCGCCGATGCCCGGATGGAGCAACGGCAATGCGGCCGACATGGCGTGGGCCGACCCGTCCTACATTGCTGTCACCGGCCTCGACAGTGGCAACGGCAGCGTCGTCAAAGGCTTCTGGTCCGGCGACTCCGGCAATAGCTGGTCGCAGTTCGCGTCGCTGCCGGCCGGCGGCTCGAACAGCTCAAGCCAGGTGCAAAGCGTGGCGGTCACCTCGCGCAACAATCTGGTCTGGGCACCGCAAGACGCGGTGCCTTCGTACAGCACCAACAATGGCGCGAGCTGGACGCAAACCAACCTGCCGGCCTTCACCGCCACCTGGAATGGCTTCTTCCGCGCGTACCGCCTGGCCGCGGACCGCGTGAATCCTAACAAAGTGTATGCCTTCGATTCGGGCGGCGCGCCGTGGAGCGGGCAGCCGGGCAAGGTCTACATCTCGTACGATGGCGGTCATAACTTCGGGCTGAGCGGGATGTGGGGTGCCCAGAACATGGCGCCGAACGCGTGGGGCGACACGTCGATGGTCGTGAACCCGAACGCCGAGGGCGACATCTGGGTGACCGACGGCAATGCCCTGTACCACTCGGTGAACTCGGGCTGGAACTGGACGCAGGTCGGCTCCTTCGCCACCGCCAACGGCACGAAGGGCGCCACCAAGGTCACGCTGGGCAAGGCGGCAGCCGGCTCGTCGTACTCGGCTGCGGTCTATGTGCAAGGCACGATTAACGGTCAGTGGGGCATCTTCCGCTCCGACGATGGCGGCGCAACGTGGTCGCGCTTCAACGATGACGCCCACCAGTTCGGCGGCAGCGCCGTGGTGGTGGGCGACTGGAACACGTATGGCCGCATCTATGTCAATGGTGTTGCCCGCGGTCTGCTGTACAGCAACTAAGTACCGCAACCAAGCCTCACGTCCCTGACGTGAACAACGGAGGCCGCGCGCCTCCGTTTTTTTCAACCCTCCCGGCAGCGGTGGCTTTTCAGCTCGCAAGGGCGTGCTGGATTCGAACCTGCGGCCCCTTGATGCGGCTCTGTCCATGGTGATTTACAGCCTCGGCAGAGGAGTGTTGCCGTTCAAAGCAGGAATTCTTGAAAACACGTCAGCCATGAAATCCATGAATACCGTTGCCCGCGTGGGGAGTAGTCTGTTGGCCACATAGACGATCTGCACCGGAACGGGAGATGCTTGAGGCACGCGCAAGCGTGAGGGATGCGGTTGTCGAAGACTATGCCGATCTTTTCCTGACGCATCTCCGCCAGCAAGAGGCACTCATCGCAGTTGCCTGGTAGTTTTTTCGCCCCATTGGTCTATACACGCCCGTCGGATCGGAAAAGCGGCGATCATCTTTTGCAGCGCGTGCGCATCGAATCGTTTGTTAACGGCGTGGCCAGCGGCGTTTGCACGACGGTGTCTGGAGCGCCTTCCGGCTGTGGGTTGCCTTCAATTCTAAAGTGCCTGCGGAATTTGAATTTTCGATGGACGCCTCTCGGATCTGAAATCAAAGGCAAGGCGAACTCCGGCTCGGATAGCAGCAGCATGCGCCAGACGGTGCCCCCGAAAAAGCGAAAGGTGAGCATATTGGGAGGTACAACAATCAGATCTGAAAATGCCCCAGTGGAGTACATTGCGCCCAATACTGCGGCGTCGACCAGTTGCATATTTGCGTCGAACATATAAATGCGCAGCATGTCTTCAAAGGGGATGTCGTCAGTGAAGAAAACAATGCGATAGCCTTGCCATTCCAGGGCCGCTTCCAGCACAGCACCAGTCACGGCCATTCCGGTCGGCTTGCCGTCCACCAGTAGGTGGGAAGTTGCCAGCGCCTCGTCGGTGTAGGGAGATGCCAACCGTGTTGAGAATTCTGATGAGGAAAGTAATCTCACGAGCGTGCTCTACCAAATAAAGCCGGCGCCGAAGGCCGCCAAGGCACCGCCGGCGAACGCGCCTATTGTCACACATACCGGTGCGCCAGGGCCGCACGCCAAACCTGCCAAGGCGCCAGCCGCCATGCTTCCGCCAAATCCCGCAGCATTGGTCATTACTTCGCGCTTGATCGCAACGGACTTATTACCTGCCGTGAGTACGTTATAGGTCGACAACGCCAACGATAGCAGAATCAAGCTACGCCCTGCGTACGACGCCTGCCTTGCGTAGCTAGTGACCGTGGGGCGAGACTTGCCGGACGAGCGAACAATTTCGGCAAATACGCGATTCTGTTGTGACTGGCTGAGCCTTGTGAACACGGCACGTGGCCCAAACAACTTCGTGGTTTTTTCGGCGACGAGCGCATTGAGACTTCGGCCTTCAGCCTTCGTGCGCTGTGCAATGGCTAGGCCAACTGGGGTTGTGCGCGACCGAACAAGCTGCATGATGACGTTCCGCGTGCTCTGCGCTTGCTCAGCCGCTTGCGCCCAAGTCAGTCGTCCACTGGCGACCTCGCGGCGAAGTTCAGTCGACATGGCCTTGATCTCGCGAGTATAAATTCTCCGTGCAGTAGCATCAATTTCGAGATGCAACCCAGCACTAGCCGAGGTCGCTTCCAGTGCCTTGATGGCATTTTCAAACGCTTCTTCGTCACCCTGCGGCATGGCTAGCTCCTGTCAAAAGTGTTTGATGAGAGTACTGCGTTGACGGCAGGAGGAATTTGAACGGGCGCAAGATGTGTGCGGACTCGGGGCTTGCCTCGCCCTGAGGGGGGACCAGAAATGGACCAGAAACAAAAAAGCCCACGAACCGAAATTCGTGGGCTTCCTTGATAATTCTTGGTAGGCCGTGCGGGATTCGAACCTGCGACCAACGGATTAAAAGAACGCGAAGCGGCAGGCATCGGTTCACCAAGTTCGACCATGAGCTGACCCGTTGCCCCTAGTACTTCCCTTGACCATGCTAACGATATCGTTCCGTGGGGGTAAGCGCGGCGGGAGCTCAGACCTTGCTGCTGATTGATCCAGGTCGACCACATTGTATCTGGCCGCGACCAGACAGCGACCAGACTACCTTATTGACGATAGCGGCAACTGGCTTTACGTTATCGCGGGCGTCATTGATGCTGGCGTTACATTGGTCTCCGAATGTGCCTTGACTTAATAGCGAGGTGGACCGGAGCCGTGCCGGCGCGAGCAGGGTGATGAGTGATTGTGGGCCTCGTTCTTACCCGCTAGGCGTACCGGCTCGCTGCACAGTCTGCACACCGCGCTCTGCGGCATTGCGTTCTTCGATGAGTGCCCGACTTACGAACTATGAGCAACGATCGCAGGCTGGAGAAATTCGCTTAGTGTTTCCGACGCCTTGGCTATGAGTTTTCGATTTATGTCGATTACGTCGAGAAGGTGATCGAATTTGTTCCAATTATTATCGTTGTCGATGTCGTCGATCGCAGCTGGCATCTTTTCGAGCATATTTTTCAGGTACGAGGACGAGACCTTTAGGGATATAACGGCAGTCAGCACGTTTTGATCGCCAAATTCATGTGCTCTGATATCTCTCAGTTCTTCGAGGAGCGTATCGAGAGGGAGCGTCCACTCTCCCGCGAACAACTTCATCATCAGTTCGTTCTTTGTTTGATAAACGCCGAAGGCCCTTTCACTGACCTCAGTGAGCGTCGCAGCTACTGCGAGTAGGGCATTGCATTTCCTTGCGTAGCTCAGATTGTCAGCCAGTCCGACGGCTGCGATTGCAGCCTTTGCTTGTGAGTTGCCAATCATGAAGGCGGCGACAATTGCTAGGAAACCGCCGACGGCCTGCGCCCAGCTCGCGCCATCCTTTATCTCCATTACATTCGTAATTACTAAGGTCGTGGCCACGCCGCAAAAAAAGAGGATCGCCGCCAGTAGAGCGATCAATGCTGAGGATGCGAGTTTCTTCAAGAGAGAATCAATCATAGACTGTCGGATAACGAAAGCGTGTGCCAAATCTCTGCACAGTCTGCACACTTGTATGTGATTTGTTCGATGCCGATATTAACTGGCAAGCCGGTTGAGCACCTCGCCCCATCAGTGGCAATATGTGAGTCCACCATCGTAGCCGAACATAACCGTGTGCCCACCAGCGGTATAGTCCTGCTTGCCTGTCTCTCTAACTTCACCGTGTTGCGCTAAACGCTTCATTCGCTCTTGTCGTGAAAGTCCAGGTGCGCAGTGGTCCGTCATTGCTTTCGCCTGTGGAGCTGCCTCTGGCGCATCCGTCATAAGGTTCCACCCGACCTGCATACGGCCAATTTTCTTGTAACTTTCGAGGGCCATAGAATCCTTGAACTCGTATGTAAGACCAGTCTTTTTCCCGTTTCCATCAATAATGGAGGTGAATTCTGATATGGTCACTGATTTCGTTAAGACGGTGAAACCATCTTGGTCGACGAATATGAAGTTTAATGATCTGCTGGCATTCCAAGGGTAGGCGAGATACGCAGGATATCCATTCACCTCGACAGTCGCCCACATACTGCTATTAATCAATTTGGTTCGCATCTTCACTTTGAGACCGGCAGAGGCATCGGAGTACCACTCGTGAACTTTCTCAAACGGAGCCGCCTCAGTGCGCTCATGCTCCTGTTTGAGATAAGCGAAGATACCAGCCGCAACAGCAAGGGCAAGTAGAGCTAGGAAAATCGCCGTCGCTGTTCTTAACACGCGCTTAAAGAATTCCTTCATTGCCTACTCCATTGATCACGTCATCTTGCCAATTGCTGAAATGTGCGCAATTCAGTCGTAAAAAACACGCAGTCAGAACTCGCTGCCACTGTGAGGTAGTGTTGAATTTTTACTCCATGAATTCAAGCCAAGGCGGTCGCCGCAAAATAAATGCAGCTTCATCGTTGAACTGAATTGAGCGTTGCACTTGGGACGAAAGCTCAGCTAACAGAGGAAGAGCTTTTTTGTACATTGCTATCGCATCCCTATAGCCATTTGGCAAAGGTCGTCCGTACCTGTGGTCGATTGCGCGACTAGCGCTAGGAAGAAAACCTAACTTATTTCCTAAGTTAAGTGATATGCCGATGGAATTTGCTTGGGTGACCAGGGCTGACAACTTATGCTCATTTTCCGGCTTTGTTCCAGTTTGCGCGATGAGTGCCTTGATCGTGTTCTCGATCGAGAAGTAAATTTCCCATGCAGCCGATGCATAGTCTTCTTCTGTTCTATTTGTGATGTGCTCGGCAGCTTTTCGAATCGCTAGGAGCGCCACGTTTCGATGTTCGTCGTATTTTTCAGGTGCGGGATCGGCCATGCTGAAGTTCAGATTAATCAAGCGAAGTTGCTTTACCAACGTACTTAGATCGCTATCTAATCGAGAGGACTCGCTTGGCTTAAGAGCACTTAGTGTCGGCGGAGAGATAATCCATTCCCTCGGCTTCTCGTTATCACCCAATTTAGGACCAACAAATAGCGTCAACTGTTGACCTGATGAGTGAGGTTGGCTATGAGTGGGCTCAATGGTAACCTTGAACGGAATGTTGTGAATCTCGACCACGCCGAGTAATGTTCCAATTTTTTCCCGTAGTGCGGCACCATACCGTGTCTCATACCAATCTGAGACGATAGCGAAGAGAACTGCATACCACTTTTGTTCGTATGGCGGCTCTGCTGTGGCCCCTGTTACTTTTATAAAGTGTTTCAGCAGAATTTCGATGGCAGCAGTTATCCTTGATGACAAAGGCTGCCCGCTCGCATTTAAGATTTTGTCGATGTCGGGAAGCAGATCCCCAATAGCGGCGGCCATCTGTGGATTTGACTCTACTATTTTCTTCATGCTCAAGCCTCTTCCTTACGTTGTTTTTCTGCTCGCATCGGTCACTGCTTAAACGTCATTGCTGCCGCGATTTTTGCTAATTAGTCTACTTACGAAATTATTTTGTGTCTAGGGTTAGACTCGATGATGATGTTGACGCGCGTTATAGCCGGGGAAAAGCGGGCGCAAACCTATTGATTTGACCGGGGGCCATTCGCGAAGGCCCATCTCTCAATATCTTCCCGATTTTTTCTTGTGATTGACGCTCAGGGACTACGGAAACATAGGGGCAAGTTAACCGGAAGATGCCCCAAGATGCGTTTTGGACGGCCGAGTTTATGCCCCCGATTTCTGCACAGTCTGCACACTCTGAATATGAGGTATCGATACTCAGGCGCGTGACCTCTGCACATCTGCACACTGTTTATGCGTTAGTGATGTGGTGACGAAGGCTAGTTAGCCGCAGAATTTTTTAGTGAAGGTGTCGTTATAGTCCCGCTTCCAGTTGAAGGCGTCGTTCTCGTCGCCGTCTTTGCTGGTACTGGACTTGACGAGTTGGCCCGTACCCATGTCTCCTGCGTAGTAGTCGGTAACTTTGTAGAAGAGGTTTTCGCCGCTGCTGATCTTGGCCTGATCGCACGATACCCACGTCAGCTCGACGTAGGATTTGTACGGTGGCGCGAACGACACGCGCTGAACCGAATCGAACGAATACAGCGAGCGCACTACCTTAATCGCTCCCTTCACTTCGATGTTCTTGGCGTCGAAGTACTGCTTGCTGCCGGGGGATGTGCCGCGAGCCGGAATCTCTCGCACCAGCTCCCAGCTCGTTGGCGCTTGGGCCGTGGGCATGCCACTCTTCTGAGGTGTGGAGGATTGGCTAAATTTGCGCGGAATGCAGTTGATGGCTGGGTATTCGGTAACGCTCGCGCCGATGGCATCCTTCTGCGTCGTCCCTTCATCCGATTGGCAAAGTGGCGTGCCGTACAGCTTCGGCGTCGATACGGCCCATTCGCGTGTCCGGCTATTGAGGTACAGGCTGACCACGATGGAGAGAGGGTAGACCAGAATGCGTTGAGGAGGGGAGTTCGAGACCAACTGTTCACGGATAGGCTGCCCCATGATGGACAGCACCTGCTTGGCCGACATGTCCGGCTGTAGCGAATTCATCTTGACGATCATGCTGCGGATTTCGTCGTCGCTGTACTTGGTGTATTTCACCCGATTGATTTCTACGGTCTCTGACGAGTGGGCAAGTTGGGTTGCTGCGGCGAGAAGAAGGGTAGTAAGGATTTTTTTCATTTGATATTTCTGCTCCTGATTTATGGCGTTGGTGGCGGAGGCCTGATGCCCGCAGGCTTCGCGCCCACCTGAACGTAAATGGCTGGACGAAAATTATTGTTTTACGTCAAGTTGATTGTTATATTACATCATTTTATTGCTTATATTGTGAGAAGAATATGTGGGGTTTTAGAGGAAGCCCTACATGCCGAGAAAGACGAAGACCGGGGATGCTGTCGCGCTGGCTGCGCGTGTTGGCCGCAACATCAAGGTGGCCAGGATGCGTCTGGGGTTAACCCAAAGTGCTTTAGCCGAAGCTCTCGATATTGAGAACGTGACCGTATCGCGCATTGAGACTGGCGCTCAGTTACCTTCTCTTGACCGGCTGGACGTTATTGCTGGCGTCTTGAAGGTGTCGCTGCCGATGCTGGTCGCTGACTCCACCAAGAAGGAAGCGTTTGGCGATCTGCTTGGCGAGGCGGTAAAGGATCTCCCGGTACGGGAGAAGGAGTACGTCTACTCGTATGCTGTGCAGTATGCGCAGCACTGGCGGGCCGGTAAGAAGAAGTAGCCCGCCGCTCGCTAGTAGTAGAAGCCGTAATCCATTTCTTCGTATCGCAGCGCGTCCACGAAGATGTTGTCCGGATCGGGAGAGTCTCTGATATCGGATACCCGCAGGAAGATCCGCTCAGAGCGTTGAGCCTTTTCGGGATCGTATTTCTTCCCGGTCAGGAAGTCGCCGTTATCCAGATTGACCATCGATCCGTCGATCGGTACTTCGATCTCTACGAAGGCATCTTCGGGAGCGGCACTGACCATCCCGCCGATACCTATTATGTGGATGACGACACCCTCGGATAAGAGGGCATCAATGCCGGCCACATTGCCCTGATAGTGGCCCGCTTCCTGCGCCGCCTCTAGGGGAGACAAGTCCACCTCGTAGGTATTCCCCGGGTTCTGATAGTAGGCCGCTCCGCCAGCGTTAGTGTTCAGCGGTTCCCCGGACCAGTAGCCGATGATTTCCTTGTACTGCGGCGGAAGATGCGGGGCTTTTTCGAAGATGCAGCCGCGAAGCTGGGTAGGAATAGCCATGTGTGCAGCGAACGCCTCTTTGTCTGCTGCGATGATACGAGTGACCACATTGGCGCCTGCTGGAAGCTCTGCCAGGTTGAACTCGTTCCCCAGTTTCAGGTAGTAGCCTTCTTTGCCCGTCGGGTCGGTTTCGGGTATGTCGGCCAGTGTGCAGCGGTCGTAGTAGTCCAGGTCTTTGATTGACAGCACGGTTTGTAGTGCCGCTGCCGTTATGTAGATGGTAGCTTTCATATTGTGTCCATTGGAGGGATTGTTGGGGCTTCGTCGTGGACGGTGAAGCCCTTGCGAAGAAGCTTGAGCTTGTGACGTTGTTCTATCTGCCGACGATAAGGCGAGAAGAAACGTAGATCGCGCGGGCCGGGAACCCTGCGAGCCACCTTTTCATTAATTCCGCGTAGCGCGGCGGTCTCGCTGACGGTCGGTGCGAAATGTAGTTGCTGATTGCTGACTGAGGCGCGGTCAATGTCGTACTGGGCGTTGTAGATAAATGCCCTTGCGTCGGCCTCGCTATTCATCTCTAGTAACTGGATGACTTCCCGGCGTGACGCCGATTTGCCAAGCTTGTAGCGGGGGTACTGATCGCGGCGAGATACTTGGATGAACCTGTATCCAAAGTCAGTCGAGAGCTGTTCTGCGACGTTCGGAGTGGTGGCGATCGCATCAATGTCAGTGAAGGTCGGATGCGCCAATGGGTTGATGAGGTGCTTGACCACTCCGCCGAAGAGGAATATGTCGGGAACGCTTGTCAGCCAGGCGAGTAGTTCGTTCCTACTCGCGACCTCGCAGATAGCAAATTGGTTTGCTATCGGCTTTTGCTGCTGCATGTGATGAACTCCTTATTTCTTACGATTTGCCTTGTCGGCGGATTTGTTCGGGGACTGGGTAGGTGAGGCATTGGCGCTTGCTGGCGCTGGATCGCTTTCGATCAACTGGCCTGGCTCAGCGAGAAGTGCCGACTGCCATTTGCTCCAATCACCCGCGATAATGTGTCGGCCCTCGGTGTCTGGAGCGAGTGCCAGCAGACCTTCGGCGCGAAGGATCGCAGCGAGAAATCCTGCGTTATTGCTGGATCGGCCGGTGTACGCTGCTTGGAACGCCTTTGAGGGAAAGGCATCGCCGTCAGCCAGCGTGCTTACGCAGTCTTCGATCTTATGGAATGGAACCAGCTCCTTGCTGTGGTAGCCGCCGCCGTCGTTCGATACGATCTGGATGGCAGGTTCTACGCGGGCTTCGGTGGTGAGGATCTGATAGTGAATTTTGCCTTCGCTATTTTTCCCCAGCTTCGGTGCGCTCGCGGTCTTGAGCAGCCAGAGCGGTTCTTTATTTTCGTTGTCATCTGCGGCCATGCCGAAGGTGTCGGTGGTAGTCATGCTTACTCCTTGATGTAGTTGGTTCGCCTAAGAAAAATCCCCGGAGCATTGCGCTATCGGGGACTGGGCAAGATGGTGCTTTGGTGATGCAGCGCCGAAGCGATGCGAGTGGACACTTGTGTTAGCGGCGATAACGAAGCGAAAAGAAGACGTCCAGGCTGCGGGGCAGCATTGTGCGTTTGAGCTGATAAGAAGGGCCTTTTGCGATGCGGCCACTGGCCTGTGTTTTCCTGCCCGACCAAACAGTGAGCGGACGCGGTGGAGCTTTGGTCATAGATATTTCCCGTTATGAATGCCGAAGAAAAAGCCTCGATGGTTCGGGCTTAGGATCGGTTGTCGCCAACCAGAAAAATCATATATCTGCGATTAGTGCATCGATTGCGGCCGCTTGGAATAGGGCCGAGAGCGCCATCTGCAACAATCTGTACATGACGAAGCGATGAGGAAGAGCGCTCCCCCGTTCACTCTCCCGGAGTATTGGATGGCGATTGGCTGCATGATGAATATGTGGATCGCTACCGCGCTTGATGGATATTCCAGACGCGGGATTATTTTTGCGGTATGGGAGGGAAGTTCTTGGCCAATTGGTGTTGACCTTGATGTAGCTAGATGGGGTTGGATGCGTGAGCGTGGCGGGCTTGATAGTATCCGTCGCGGTAGTTCTAGTAGAGGACTATCCGCATGAAACCACCAGACCAAAAGAAAATAGAAACCAACTTCTGCTTCACTAAAGCCACGCTGGCCGCTAAGGTGGAGGAGTTCATTGAACAAAGTACGAAGAGCGAGTTGGACTGCTACGACAGCAAAGCAGTAGGCTTGATCGCTAAGATTTATCGTAGTGGCCGGGTTAACTTCCGCGCCCGCGTATCGTTGGGCGGTGAACGTCCATCGATTCCGCTGGGTGATTACAGTCCGCGCTTTACCGTTGAACAAGCCCGTGCTGCTTGCGCTGGCGCACGTCTGACGGCTAAGAGCGGAACCGATCCGCGTGATACTAAGCGCATGAACATGACGTTCTCTGATCTCTTCACGGAGGTGTACACGCCGCTGGCCCAACACAAGCGTAGCTGGAAGGACGATGTTCAGAAGTTCGACCGCTGGCTGCGTCAGTACTTCGGTAAGAAGCCGGTATCGTCTATCACTTCGACGCTGATTCAGGAATTCTTGAATATGCTGACCACCAAAGAGAAGCTGGCTCCCGCGACCGTCAATCGGTATCGTGCTCTGTTGTGCGCGGTCTTCCGCGTTGCGTTGGATGAGGGTATTGTGGCGCACAACCCGACCAAAAACGTTCCGCAGTTGACCGAATACGGCCCTCGTAAGCGCGTCATTGACGGGGCAGAGCTGAAGGCGTTTGTCGCTGCGTGCGAGGCTGATCAAAGTCAGGCGAGTAGCTTGTTTATGCTGCTGCTCTCGACGGGCGCGCGTCTGGGTGAGGCCTTGAGCGCGAAAGTGCAGGATGTGCAAATCGAATCTGGTTGTAGTGGTTTAATGCACCCGGACACTGATTTAGGCGAGAATGCTCGCCATGGAGAGGTGTTTGATGAGCAAGCAAAGACGTACGTTTTCCCCTGAGTTCAAACAGCAGGCAGCATGCCTGGTGTTGGATCAAGGATATAGCCACAT
>Ga0209564_1000297_pt1 | contig 100091 bp, 101 predicted proteins | sample AraplaCol_mMF_r2_FD_184272 | JGI IMG/M metagenome (GOLD analysis project Ga0209564, IMG submission 184272) | Arabidopsis root microbial communities from North Carolina, USA - plate scrape MF_Col_mMF_r2 (SPAdes) (version 3) | ecosystem: Host-associated > Plants > Roots > Endosphere | place... | reverse complement strand
GTTGGCATCGCGAGCGCGAGTGCCGCGACTGCCATCACTCCAAACATCGCCTTGCGTAACATAACCGCTCTCCATTCGACGCGTGCTGCGCCGACACTGGTAGCTATTTAACCTGTCACGCCCGCATTGCGGAACTCACTCTGCGTCAATTGTCCGCGACCCGCACGCATGGTTCATCAATGCTGAACCGCGCGTAGTGGAGCCCATCAGCAGCCTTTGCAGATGTTCTTCACCTTGCGATCGACCTCGCGATCCTGCTTGTCCACGAGATCGTTACCGGTGGTCGGCTTGCCGTCATAAGACTGACCCGTTCCGCTGGCGCCGGTGGTGACGCCGGCCGGCACGCGACCACCGCTGGAATTGGCCGTGCCTGCGCTGTTGGTCCCGGCCGTGCCGCCGGTCGCGCCACCGCCTGCCCCGCCACTCTGTGCGGACGTTGCAACCGAGGACAGCAGCAAAATCGCAGTTGCGCCAGTGATGAACTTCGATGCGTGGACCATGCGTGTTCTCCCTTTCGAGAGCAACGACAGTTGGACGCACCAGTTCCCGGCACCGGAACGATTCCATCATGCAAGGCTTGATCTTTCATCACGCGGATGACGCTCATGAAAAAGCTGATCGGCTTCGACGAAGAGACCCAGGAGAAGCTCACTCAACTTGGCCGTGATCGCATGGCGACACTCCAGGAACTGGCCGATGAGGCGTTTGCCGATCTCCTGAAAAAGCACGGCGTGCCGACCGATTTGAAAGATGCGTTGCGCAAGAGCGTCAAAACCGCGGGCCAGGCGACGTCGCCGCGCCGGACTGCAACGCAGCCGAAACATTCACCCGCAACAAGGAAGCGACCACATGGCAAACGAGCCGCAAAGAGATCCGTTCGTCGAAGGTGAAGGCGCCGCGCAGAAGAACATTCCTGCGGAAGGCAATCCCTATCAGGAGGGCACCGAAGATTTCGCACTGTGGAGCGCAGGCCATGAGCGCGTCGCCAGCGCCATGGAAGCGAAGGAATCGGAAGGCACGTGAGAAATTGGAGGGTGGGCAAAGGCGCGAAGCGCCGTGCCCACCTTCAAATGCACGAATGGTGAAGGTGGGCACGCTCCGCTTTGCCCACCCTACAGATTTGCATCAGCCGATCTTCTTCATGCCCTGCTTGAAGCGCGGACCGTTGGCTGCATAGAAACGCGCGGCGCTGCCCATGGCCGACACCTGCTCGGGCGAGAGCGTGCGAATGACACGCGCGGGGGAGCCGATGATCAGCGAGTTCTCTGGAAACTCCTTGCCCTCGGTGATCACCGAACCCGCACCGACAATGCTGTTCTTGCCGATGCGCGCACCATTCATCACGATCGATCCCATGCCGACCAGCGCGCCATCCTCGATGGTGCAACCGTGCAGGATCACGTTGTGGCCGACGGTGCAGTTCTTGCCGATGGTGAGGGGAAACCCCTTGTCGGTGTGGCAGGTGCAGTTGTCCTGCACATTCGAGCCTTCGCCGATCTCGATCCACTCATTGTCGCCGCGCAGCACGGCGCCAAACCAGACGCTGGCCTGTGATTTCAACCGGATCTTGCCGATGACATCGGCAGTGTCGGCGATGAAGTAATTTCCGTCAGCCGGAAGGTCCGGCCCCTGCCCGTCAAGTTCGTAAATTGCCATGAGTGCTTGGTCTCCCTATGGGCATCACACTGCCATGAAGCAGCGTGCGGAGACCAGTGCGCGCTCAGACGAAGCCCATGCTCAGGCGAGGATGCCGAGGGCCTGCAGCGTCAGCACGATGAAAGTGCCCGACATCAGGCTCCAGAAGCCAGCCAGCACCGTGGCCATCATCACGAACTGGAAGCGCTGCGGCTCCGGTGCGCCGGAGCGCAGCGTGTTACGCATGATGATGAAGGGCGCGGTGAAGACCAGGAGCGGCACGGCCGCAAAGCCCTCCGGCGTCGGCCCCTGCTGCAGCAGAGCAAAGCTCGGCGGCCGGCTGACGAAAGCCTGATAGGCACTGGCAACGGCTCCGGCAATGGCAAAGCCGATCGCGAGCTGAAGGAAACAATTAAGAGCAAGCGGGGTCATAAGAAAATTTTCTAGGGCAATTGAATGTTCTCGCTTGCAATGCACCAAATTGCGGCCGAACGCCACATTATCCTTAAAAAATCATTAACGCGCCGGGTCGTTGCGCCGAACGCATGACGAGGCCAGTTCCGCTTGGCGAACAGCGAGGCGTTAACCATTCGCAGGCATGTTCGACCGGTTGATTCGCCCCCGGAGAAGCCGTGGGCGCTGTTGAGTGGTAACTACTTACGCGCGCATGTCCCTGCTGTTCCCGACCCATCCGACGACACGGCCACGCCGCAAGCGTCGTCACAGTAATCTCGTACCGAGCCTGTTCGGTCTGGGTCTCGCGGCGCCTGCGGTTGCAGTGGTTGCCTATCTGCTATGGCCGACATGGCAGAGCCAGAAACCGGGCGATCCCGATCGGATTCCCGTGAGCGTCGGCTCCACGCTCTTCAACGTCCCCACGCACGCGTTTCGCCATAAGGTGCAGAAGCATTCAGGCCCGCAAGAACGCGTCGACCTCAGCTACGTCTATCCCTCGCTGGACGCCAGCGAAGCGCCGCGTCACGTGACGATGGAAAATTTCGACGAGCACGTGCAGCCGATCGACCGCATCTTCCTGTCGATCTCTGCACATCACAATGCGACGTCGCCGGATGCGCGGCTGCGCACGATCTATCCGCTCTATGCAGACCAGCCGTCACGGAGCGCCGACGGGCTGACCATTCAGCCCTTCTACGACAACACGCCCTATGCGAAGGAAGACCTGTTTCTCGGCAGCGCGCCCACAATGATCGCGCGCTGCACGCGGGATGGCGCCACGCCCGGCATGTGCATGAGCGAACGCCGCATCGGCGGCGCCGATCTCATCTTCCGCTTTCCGCGCGCATGGCTCGACGACTGGCGCATGATCGGTGATGCCATGGACCGCTTGTCAGCGCAGCTGGGCGGACAGTAAATCAAGCTGATGAAGGCCAGAAGCTTTGAGCGAGCTCCGGCCTTCGCGTCGTAATACGGCGACCTCTGCCGTTCCGTTCTGGCGTGCTATCCGACCATCTGCAGAAATTCGGTTTCGCCGACGATCCGCACAGACGAGCCTGCCGCGATCATCTCCTCGACCTTGCGGTGTTTCCGGCTCTTGCTGTTCCCGCGCGTCAGCCTGAGATCCTGATCACCGACGACCAGGACCGTGACCTTCCCGCTGACTGTATCGACAACATTGCAGCCAGCCTTCACTGCGAGGTGAGCCGCCTCTGTGCGATGCATCTGTAGAAAGCCGGTGAACACCACCGTTTCACCCATGAGCCGCCCACTACGTTCACCTGCCTGCGCATAGCGTGCAAAAGCCTCGCTTTTCCGTGGCACAACCACCTTCGGTGCGCCGCGCACAATCGGCTTGGGAGCATGCGCGACAAGATCGAGCCAATGCTGCAGATCGAGTCCGGAATCATCAAGCGCTTTGAGCATGATCAGCCCGCATGCCCGCGCATCCTCTTCCGCCCGGTGATGACGAAATTCGATCTGGAAGGCTCGGGTGAGATTGGCGAGACCAAAACCGCCGGCATCCGCGAGTTCGCGCCACGAGCGCCGCGCAACCGTGAGCGTGTCGAGCCAGAAACATTCGAGCTCTGCAACGCCATAGCGCGCCGCGGCGCTCGCGAGAGCTCGACGGTCGAATGAGCTGTGATGCGTGACGATTGTCCCGTTCAGCGCCTGCGCGAGAACCGGAAAGACCTGCGCCATCGTCGGCTTGCCGATCACATCGCCGGGACGAATGCCGTGAACGGCGATATTTCCGGGATCAAACGGTCCTTCCGGGTCGACCAGGATCGATAGCGATTTGAAGATCTGGCCGGCACGGAAATGCACCAGGCCGACAGAGCAGATACTGCCCACATCCGCATTGGCGGTTTCGACGTCCAAGGCAATGAAATCGGTAACGCGTGTCATCCCCCACCCCTCGCCGAGAATTACTCAACTTCGGGGTGACTGCAAGTATACCCACACGCGAATTCACTTGTAGTTCTACAACTGCGTGGCCGGCATGAAGCCGGCCATCAGGGCGTGAACCGCCCGCAACATGCGGACGGTCATTCGCCTTACTCGCTGTCAGCGAGGTCTTCTTCCAGGATCGCCATCTGGAACTGGAAGGAGCGATCATCGTCTTCGTCATCGACGAACAGCACGCCGACGAACTCCTCGCCGATATAGACTTCGGCCGAGTCATCCTTCTTCGGGCGTGGCACGACGCGGATCTTCTGATTGCCGAATACGCGCTTGAGATAGGCGTCGAGTTTTCTGACTTCCTGAACGTCCACAGGCGTCTCCAATGCAGGTGATGTGGGATGAGCTGATGGCGAAGGTTTAATGCCAGATGGCGCCGACGGCTAGGCCGTTTGTCGAAAATTCACGCCATCCACACGGCGCCCAGAAAATTCACGCGCAACAATCTCATCTGTCATCACCCGCTTTCGCGACTGATGACAGATCGAGCCGATTATCGCTCCGGCTTAGAGACCGAGCGCGTTGAGCATCTGGTTCATGGTGCGCGACGGCTCCGAACAGCCGGCCTCACCCACGATCTTCGCTGGCACGCCCGCCACGGTGACGTTGTGCGGCACCGGTTTCACAACGACGGAGCCTGCCGCGATGCGGGCGCAGTGACCGACCTCGATATTGCCGAGGATCTTTGCGCCAGCGCCGATGAGAACGCCGCGACGGATCTTCGGATGGCGATCCTCGTTTTCCTTGCCGGTGCCACCAAGGGTCACACCATGCAGGATCGAGACGTCGTCCTCGATGACAGCTGTTTCACCGACGACGAAACCCGTGGCGTGATCGAGGAAAATGCCGCGGCCGATCTTTGCGGCCGGGTTGATATCAGTCTGGAACGCCCCGGATGCGCGGCTCTGCATATACCACGCGAAGTCCTTGCGGCCCTTGTTGTAGAGCCAATGCGCAAGTCGATGCGCCTGGATCGCATGAAAGCCCTTGAAGTAGAGCAGCGGATCAATGAAGCGCGACGTCGCGGGATCGCGGTCGAACACGGCGACCAGATCGGAGCGGAAGGCATTGCCGATATCGGGGTCGTCGCGCAGCGCTTCATTATAGGTCTGGCGGATCAGATCACCAGACAGCGCTGCGTGATCGAGTCGCTCGGCAACGCGATGCACCACCGAATCCTCGAGACGATTATGGTGCAGCACGGTCGAGTAGATAAAGGACGCCAGTTCGGGCTCGCGATGGACGATATCCTCGGCCTCGCTGCGGATGCGATCCCAGATCGGATCCAGCGTTGCGAGTTTCGCGGTGGTAGGATTGGTGCTCTGCACGGCCATGGCGGTCTCGCAAAATTCATCAATTGGGCAACGACTATAGCATGATGCCCGCGGCTGTCGTCACGGGCCTGACGCTATCGTGAATGCCGGGACTACCCGGTAGCCGCATGCTAATACATTGAATTAGCACGCGTTCCCGAATTGCTCCCGACACGCCCAAGGATCAAGCAAAAGCCGGGCGTGCGGAAGAAGTGGGCGGTGATGCGGTGAAAACAAGGCCCCCATCTCGCATCGGCGAAGTTCCGATCAGCTTTGACGCGCCAGGAAATCGAGCACGCCTTCCTTGTAGACGCGATCGCCGACCGCGCGCATGTGATCGCGATTGGGAATATCGAGCACCTGTGAGCCAGGAATGACCTTCTCCAGATCATGCGCCGAGCCAGCCACATCGTCCGTGGTTCCGACCGCAATCAGCACCGGGACCTTGATGGATGCAGCCTCGTCATTCGTCATCAGGCGGCGCGACCCACGCAGGCAGGCCGCAAGCGCGCGGCGATCCGACCGGGTCTGATCGGCAAAGGCGCGGAAGGTACGGCCCATGGGATCGGTGACGTCGTCGAGCGATGCGGCCTCGAGCGCCGTGGCGACGTTTTCGCCGGGACCGCCGCCCTTGATCAGGCCGATGCCGATGCCGCCGAGGATCGCAGAGCGCAGCAGTTCCGGATGGCTATAGGCGATATAGGCCGTGATACGTCCGCCCATGGAGTAGCCCATCATGTCGGTGCGTTCGATGTTCAGGTGCTTGAGCAGCGCGCGCACGTCGGCGGCCATGGTGCCGATGCCGTAGTGTTCGGAATCATAGAGCTTGGTGGAATCGCCGTGACCGCGATTGTCCAGCGCGATGACGCGGCGACCGTGCTTCTTCAGTTCGGACACCCAGGTCGGATAAACCCAGTTGACGTTCTTGCTCGACGCGAAGCCGTGCACGAGCACGATGGGCTCGCCCTCGCCTTCATCGAGATAAGAAATTTCGACTGCGCCGTTGTTAAAGCTCGGCATCCAGGATTCCGTTGTAATTGAGACATGCGATGTGGGTGGGAAGCGGCGAATTTAGCCGTGTGCGAGCGCGGGCGCCAGTGTGGGAGGTGGCCCGATCGAGCGGGCGGCCATGTTCTGGAGTAATACGTCCTGCCGTGCAGCCAGTTCACGCTTGATGCGGCGTGCCTTCGCGCGCTGCAGGTAGGACCAGGTGATGCGCTCGGTGGTTGCCTTGATGGAGATGACAACGCCGATCAGCATCCATAGCGCCCAGAACAACCATAGGCCGAGCTGAAAAGCACCGGCAGCCAGAACCACGGCGCCGCGACCGAACAGCTTGATGATCGCGCGTGTCTGCCCGCCCTTGGCGACTGCAAGTTTCGATGCGCGCGCGACATCCTTCGGCCCCTGCGCGATGCGAAGCGTATCAAGCGCGCCGCGCGTGCCGGCCTTTTCGCCGACGCGCCCGACGTCCTTGGCGAAGCGCACGATGTCGCCGGCCTTATCGGCGCGGAATGCGGTTTTCATGGCCGCCACGGTCTGACCCGGACGAAACACCGACGCTTTCGTCATGGCTTCCTTCAGCGCCGGTCCATCCACCATGCCCCGCGCCGAACGCGCAGCCCAGGCGGTGAGCCCCTCGCCGATACGCCCGACCTTGCGCGCATCCTTCACGAGGCTCAGACCGGCCCGCACCGGCGCGACGCCGCCGGCGCTGGCATAGGTCGCTGCAGTCACGGCGAGACCGGCTGCTGCGAGGCCCAAAATCAGATGATCCGTCTCCTCGCCAAAAGCCAGATGCTTGCCTTCGCGGATGGCGTCGCGGATGTCGCCGAACACGAACACGTCACCGGCCACCGTGCCCGACAGCGTGGCCAGATCATCGGCATTGCCGGTGACGAAGCCGGTGGCGAAGCGCCTGGCGAAATTCGCAGCCGACGCATCGGCCGCCACCGCTTCGTTCACGCGCTGGGCAAGATCGTCCGGCAGCTTGACGTTGCGAGCTGCGGCGAGATCGACAAAGCTTCGGGCGAGATCGGCGTCCTTTGCGGCCAGCGCTTCCTCGGCCTGTCTGGCAAGCAGGTCGGGGTCGCGGCGCAGCACCGCGCTCACCTGCGCATCGGCCAGCGCCACAGGATCGTCCTGCGCCAGCAACACGGCCCCTGCGTCCCGCGCATACGGCCACAGCAACAGGCCCACAGTCGCGCAAACCGCTATCCCCGTCAGAGCTGTATCGAGCCGGAACCGCATTCCATTCCCTATTGCTGCACCTCCATTTAAGTGGTGCGTCACGGTTCGGACACAACCGCCCCGACGAAAGAAGGGCTATCCCGAAACGCCTAAACTGTGTCGAATTTGCAGGACTGAATGCCAGTTCCGCAGTCTAGGAATCAGCGTCCGGGGCCAGTATGGTGCGCCGCACTGAACGGTCACGGGACGCCCCGCGCGCGCGACTGTTGCAAGCAAAGGTAGATAAGATGTCCGACCACGTGGTTCCGCACTTTCACAATGACGCCGGCGTTCCGATCATCGAGATCGGCTCGAAGGAGTTCATGTGCGTAGGCGCCAACCCGCCGTTCGACCATCCGCATGTGTTTCTCGACCTCGGCAATGACAGCGAGATCATCTGCCCCTATTGCTCGACCCTGTATCGCTACGCCGCTGATCTCGGCGCTGGCCAGGCCCGCCCGCCCGAATGCGTGGTGAAGGACAAGGCCGCCTGATCTTTGCGCCATGACAGCGTCGCGCACCATCGTCATCGCTGGTGCGGGCATCGGCGGATTGACCGCTGCACTGGCGATCGCCGCCCAGGGTTTTCGCGTCACCATCCTTGAAAAGGCCGAGCGGCTCGAAGAAGTCGGCGCTGGCCTGCAGCTGTCGCCCAATGCCAGCCGCGTCCTTGTCGGCCTCGGTCTTGCGCCGCGGCTCGCCGCCCATGTGGTCACTCCCGAGACGGTCAGCATCATGACCGCCCGCAGCGGCGGAGAAGTGATGCGGCTATCGCTGGCTGGAAGCGCCCGGCCCGACGCCCCCTATTGGCTGGTGCACCGCGCTGATCTGCAGGGCGCCCTTCTCGCGGCCGTACGGAGCCATCCGGGTATCGATCTCCATCTCGCCTCGCCGGTCCAGGCCATGGAAGACGCCACTGATGCCGTCCGTGTCGGCGACCGCCATGCGGCCGCGCTGATCGGCGCCGATGGCGCCTGGTCGGCGGTACGCGGGATCGCCTTCCCGGCCATCCGGCCGCGCTTTTCCGGCCTGATCGCCTGGCGCGGCACCTGTGATGCCGCCAGCCTGCGCCCCGAACTGCGGCCCTCTGGCGTCCAGCTCTGGATGGGGCCACGGGCGCATCTGGTGATCTATCCGATGTCCGCCGGGCAACGTATCAATCTGGTCGCCATCCTGCCCGGCGCGCCACTGGCGCCCGGCTGGAGCGAGCCCGGCGCTGCCGACGAAATCGGTCGCCATTTCGCGGCTGCGCATTGGCCCGGCAACGCCCGGGCCATGATCGCGGCGGTCGACAACTGGCGACGCTGGCCGCTCTTCACGATGCCCGATGGCGGCGCCTGGCACAGCGGCCGTGTCGCCCTGCTCGGCGATGCCGCGCATGCGATGCTGCCCTTCGCCGCGCAAGGCGCCGGCATGGCGATCGAGGACGCCGCTGTGCTGGCGCAATGCCTCGGTGCTGCCGACGACGACCGTGACATCCCCGCCGCGCTGGCACGCTATGCCGCGCTACGGGCGCCCCGCGCCACCCGCGTCCAGCGCACCGCCCGGCAGCAAGGACAGATCTATCATCTGCAGGGGCCTATCGCCTTCGCACGTGACACGGCCATGCGCCTGCTTGGCCCGATCCGGCTGCAGGCGCGGCAGGACTGGATCTACAACTGGACGCCGTGAGAAACGGTCAGTGCCCGCGCGCGCGTTTGGCAGGCGCGACCGGCGCCGGTGCGGGCGGCGGTGCCGATGCCACGCACTTGTTCTTCTGCCACTGCTCCTCGGCCAGCTTGGCCTGGGCACGGGTCGAAATGTAATCGTTGCGATACGCGACTTCGCCCACGACGCTGCCGGCCGTGCCGGTCTGCGCCTTGTCGATCAGCCCCTGCAGCTCGGCCGTCCGCGTCGCCAGGCGCTTGCGCTCGGCCTCGAGCTGCGGGCAGTCGCTGAGATCATAGATGGACGGATCGACGAATGCCCCCGACAGCATGCCATCGCCCATGCTGGCGCAGCCGCCGAGCTGGACAGCCAGCAGCAGCGCAGCCGCTGCAGTGACGCGGGATGGCAGACGAGAGCGAGAGGGACGAACGATCATCGGAACTTTCTAGGCAGGCAATCTTGACGTTGCGTAAAGCAGCGGCCGGTGGCCGGATTGAGGCCGCGAGGAAGCCATGCATATCCGATTTGGCGCGGGACGCATTTGCGGCTATGGAGACCCAGCCTGCCCCCTTGATGGAATTGGTAGACATACAAGACTTAAAATCTTGAGTCCTCTGGGCGTGCCGGTTCGAGTCCGGCAGGGGGCACCAGCAGTTGATCCGCGGTGATTTTTCAGGCGCTGCAAATCAGCCAAAATCCATCGACAAACCATTGATATTATGCGACTTTAGCTGCGGTGGCGCGTCCATCGTCGTCCTGGGTTATCCAGCGACATCCACGATTTTTGTTGGTCTTTTTGTTGGTTCGGGCAACCAATGTGTTGGTCCAGCGCTTTGGATTGCTTGAATGCTTACCGACGCTAAATGTAAAAACGCAAAGGCTAGGGAGTCGGCCTACAAACTCTCGGATAGTGAAGGTCTCCACCTACTTGTCCGCCCTAGTGGCACAAAGGCTTGGCGCCTGGCCTACCGCTTTCTCGGCAAACAAAAGTCCCTTGCGCTCGGGACCTATCCCGCAATTGGGTTGAGCGCAGCGCGAACCGCCAAGGACGAAGCAAAGCAATTGCTGGCGCGAGGCGTTGACCCATCCCACCAACGCAAGCTTGACCGGAGCGCAACTGAACGATCGCACGCGAGCACCTTCAAAGCTGTCGCGGATGAACTCATCGCGAAGTTTGAGAAAGAGAACTACTCCGCGGTAACGCTTCAGAAAAAGCGATGGCTAGTCTCTTTGGCCGAACCAGAGATTGGCAATCGCCCGGTCGCAAGCATCACCCCGCCCGAGTTGCTCGATGCCTTACGGAAAGTTGAAAAGCGCGGCACATACGAGACAGCAAACCGCCTGCGATCATTTGCGGGATCGGTATTCCGATTCGCGATTGCCACAGGACGAGCCGACCGCGATCCAGCTCAAGATCTGCGGGGCGCACTTGTTACCCCGACTGTCAAACATCATGCCGCGATAACGGATCCTAAGAAACTCGGTGCCCTGCTCCGCGCCATCGACGGCATCGACGGCTCATTCATCGTCCAACAAGCACTGAAGTTTACGCCGCTGGTGTTCGTTCGTCCTGGCGAGCTCCGAGGTGCGAAGTGGACAGAGTTCGACCACAAGAGCGCCGTTTGGAAAATTCCGGCCGAACGCATGAAGATGGATCGGGAGCACCGCGTCCCTCTCTCGCCCCAAGCGCTGCAAATACTCGCCGAGTTGCATCCGATCACCGGCAGCTCGCCGTTCGTGTTTCCCTCGGTCCGCTCTTGGCATCGACCGATGTCAGAAAATACGATCAATGCGGCATTGCGTCGTCTCGGCTACACAGGCGAAGAAATGACGGCCCATGGTTTTAGGACGACGGCATCGACGCTACTGAACGAAATGCAAGAATGGTCCCCCGATGTCATAGAGCGGCAGCTTGCCCATCAAGAGCCAAACGAAGTTCGCCGCGCTTACATGCACGCGGCTGAATTCTGGAAAGAGCGAGTCAGCATGATGTCGGCATGGGCAAACTTTCTTGACCAAGTCAGACTTCTTCCAGGCTAGCCAAGTAGATCCTAATTCCAATGCCCGTACGCGGCAGAGAAACTGCGTTCAAGCGAAGACGTTATGCCTGGCTGCCGTTTCCCGATATCGGACTTCCCCGTGCGAGTAATCGCGTGAGCGGGGCAACTCATTTACCCACACCACCGCGAAGCTTGGCAACTACTTACTGTTTATTCCTGGGGTCGGGGATGCCCCCGGAAGAAATGTCTCCTTCAGCTTCGTCCCACCCAACGTCAAAATGCTGCCGATGATCGCACCGACAATAATCATCCCGATTTGGTCCGCGTTCCGCTCGAAGAAGCCTTTTCGCTCCGCTCGTCGTTCAAACCGAATTACAGAGTGCCGGGTGAGATTGATGTACATGCTCCAAATGTACCAAACGAACGCAACCAACATCGCGTTATTTAAGCCGACGTTCCATGCGGAAGGGAGCTGATCTCCGTATTTCAAGAGCGCAAGACTGAGCAACGCCAAGACGAAACCGAGCAATCCACTATAGAAGGGTCCAAACCACCGCTGACAGCGGCCCATAATAGCGTCAAGCTCGTATCGGAGATGAGCGGCGTGCTCGCCCGAATTCACATACAGGACAGCATCGCTCCGTTTGAATGACACTTCACATGACGGCATGAAGCTTGATATTTCCAAACGGGTTTGCGGCTTCTTGCTTAAATTCTCTTTTGCATCTTCCAAAGATGAAAACTTATAATCGTCGTTGGCAATCGTCACGTTCGTAGCTACCGCGCCGATAACTGAGACAATGTCCTCTAAATCTTCCAGATATACGACCACCGGCCAATAAGTCTTCCGGAACGAACGCTCTCTCTTAATTCTTTGCATTGCCTCACCCGCGCAGATTTACCCGCCGAAGTGTAGCAGCGCTCTTAATAATATGAGACCTGGAACGCCTATAGCGATAGCGGTCATGCACAGGATAGCAAGGCGCATAAGCTTGTACCCCCTCTCCTGCCCGAAATGGGCAACCACCACATCCGAGCGCGACAGAAGCGCAACCAGTCCAAACCCCAAATTTGGGCGCAAGGGACCGTTCGCCTTTTCAGGCGTTCCTTTAGTCATCACTGAATCCTCAGAAGGAAGTTCGGTTAAGCCTCAACTGATCTGGCTTACTGAATGGCTAACTCTGCAATCGCTCAGTCGTTCTAGCCACCATTATAATCGGAAGATGTTAATCCACATAGTGACTCACGATTTATGATATCGCAGTTTAAGTTGCGATAAATCAATGGGTTACAAGGCTTGCCAACGGTTCGCAATTATAGCGCGGAGCTGCGACTCAACTAACAAGTCAAAGGGTAGAGGTTTAGACCCCTATCCTAACCTTTAACCTATGTCGGCAGGTTCGAATCTCAACGCAAGCTGCGAGGTGATTCGCGACCGCGCCGCCTAGCTCACTTTTGACCCGCATATCACCAAGGGCGGCGGCGCCGAAATCAAATGCAAGCGCGGTGACATTCACGTTGAGGTGCTTCTCACCAACGTCGTCCCGGTCGAGCACCAGAAGCAAATCCAAACCTCCATGTACGTCACCGGACGCGAATGGTGGGACTTCGTTTGCTTCACCAAGGGCCTCCCCCTCTTCATCCAGCGCGTCCACCGCGACGAGGACATGATTGACCGCATCGTTCAGGAGAGCGGTTACTTCATCGAAGAGCTGGACAAGATGGTCGCAAAAATTAAGGAGATGTTTCAATGCCGAAGCAGTTCAAAATCGGCCTCGCCCACGAGCGATATTCCGATATCCCGGAAGTCATCGAGAAAATCCGAGAAATCACCGGCACCGTCACGAATGCGCAAATCGCCGCCGACGCATTGCGCGAGCGATTGGCTAAACTGGAAAAGCAGAAGAAGCGCGATGCTCAAGCCAACTCTTAGGCAGCGCATTGAAAAGCTACGGCAGGACGCCGCCTTCAACTACGCGACGGCGGCGAACCTGCAAGCGAACGGCGCGACAAAGGCATACGTCGAGGAGCTGTGCGCCAAGGCGAACGCCCAACAGAAGGAAGCCGACCGACTGGAGGCCAAGCTGCGTGCCCGCGCGTAAGCCGCCCCGCATGGTCTACGTGCCCATATTGGGCATCTCCCTGCCGCGCGAGAACAAGGCCCACATGGCGCTCTTGCACACACTACGCTGTGTCGTCACCGGCGCCAGGTGCGATGAGGTTCACCACCCGCGCGGCCTTCAATGGGGCACCGGCATGGGCTTAAAGGCGCCGGATGAAACCTCCATCCCCCTAACGAAGCGGATTCAGACGAGTATCACCGCATCGGGGTCAAAAGCTGGGGGCAGAAATATGGGCGCCACAAGGATCTTCTACAGAAGACTATTCGCCGTCTAAGGAGACTTTAGCGCCCGGCTTACCCCCGTTCCTTTTGCGTAGATTCTCAACATACGCGCTGAAGTATCCAACCAAAAACACCGCCACGCCTGATAAAGCCGCCGTGAGGATGACTATCGGTATCCACTCCAGGATTATGCGGTCTGCGACGGCACCCGCCGCATCCAAAGCGTTTTTTACGTAGTTGCTCAGAAAGCCGGTCGCCGCAGCGCCCAATCCCGCCACTCCTAACGAGAGCAAGCCGAGCGCACGAGGCCCCTGTTCGAGTTGACTGTCACCTCCGAGGGGCTGTGAGGATACTTCAGCCGACGATTTCCGGCTTTGAGCAAGGAGGTCGATGATGGCGTTCTTTGATGGCTGGTCGAGGAAATTGTTGTCGATGATCTCGGACAACACCACCGATAGGGCAGCGTCGAAGACCACCAACTGCTGAATTGGTGTAGACGTTCGATACGCTTTCGCCTCTCGAATATACTGGAATTGGGTCGCATCCATGACCTCGCGTTCAACCGCGACACGGCGGAGGACTGAGGCAATTAGCTCTTGATTGGCAGCTCTAAAGCGCTCCTGACGGGCGCCGACTGTTTTCTTGTAGCCAATAATGAAGGTGACCAGTGAAAACAGCCCGCCCACTACGGACGTGAAGATGGTCTGCCCGTCAAACGTCGGGAGATAATTCCAGATGGACACCGCCCCCTCCTGCCTTTCAAATATCGCTACACGCGCAGGCGACATGATTCAATGGCCACAACCGCGCAGGACAGGATGATGTGGAAAGTGCTTCTTGCTGGCTTGGTGCTGACCACGCCTGCATTCGCTCAGGCTGGGCTCGCTATCGCTACCCGCAATTTCATCGACACCGCCGAGCGGTGTGTGCTGGACGTCCGCGACCGGGGACTCAAGTACGAGACCTCAATCAACTGCCGTCAGCTCAAAGATGCCTCGCTTAAATACATCGAGCCGGGTGGCGACCTGACGACCACAGACCCGTCACTGGCTTTGCTGGCCGAGCGTGCGCGGTCGATGGCCTGGATGGCCCGCGCCCTATCCGCCGGTGCGCCGCCATATCTCTGGTGACTAAAACCAGCGACCGACGACAACGAGGAAGACGACGAGGCCAAACGCGGCGGCGATGCCAAGCGCACCTTCACCTGCAATACCAAAGCCGGGAATGTTAATTTGGAATTTCGGGGGACGTTTCAAGGCGCAGCTCTCCATTAAGTCATGGACATCACTGGCTGCACAAAGATTCATTGGCACGGTTCGCCGGACCCGCAAAGTGAAAAAATCGTCGCGTTGAGGGTATCCACCATTCCCCGTGCTTTTTGTGTTCTCACTCCGTTCCAGGCACAATCTATGGTGCCATTAATATGGAGGACGTTGCAGCAGGACGGGAAGCCGCGAGATCGCCTTCGCAATTCGCCGCGCCCCTTCCCTGCTCATGTGCTCGTGGGCGTATTGATAGTCGCGGGCGTGCAAATCCTCCCGGTGGCAGACCGAGAGGATAAAGAAGCGGTGGCGTCGTAGATGCGGAAGGTCTGGTCATCGCCTTCCATCATCGACCACGGCGCCTTGAAACGCCGGAGCCCGCTCATCGCCGATAAGATGGCGTGCCGTGGATGACCTTGCCGCTGGCGTAGGTTCGACGTTCAGCGGTAGCATCGGTCAGCCGATTGCGCTCCCCGATAAGGGCATCGACCTTGTCGTGCATCCTCGAAAGCAACACTAGGGCGGCGGCGGTGTCGATACCAGCTCGACGAAGACTGATTATGTCTTTGTTTTGCCTGTTGATTTGTCGCCGCATATGCTCGATCTCGTTCCGAATTGCGTCAATGCCCATGGCCATTATCCCGATTTCGCTCAAAGAACAAAAAGCGAACGAAAGAGTCAAGGGATAACCGAATGAAGCGGATGGACGGTTCCACAATCCCAGATATACAGGTTGTACCGGCATTTGAGCACCATCTTATGGTAACAACGATACAGTCAGCTTTCGACGGTTTGCGCTCCAGCTTGGAAATCACCGGGCTTCAGAGCACCCTCGTTTCCGTGCGTCAGCAGAACGTGCGGAAGGTCATTCAAGCATCCATGGAGGTGCTCGATGACTTCCAGACGGGCTCATATGCCCGCTCCACCATGATAGCCCCACTTAAAGAGGCCGACATCGACATCCTCGTGGTGTTCGACGTCAAATATTATCCGATGGGGCCGGCGGGCCTGCTCGATGCCACGAAGCGAGCGCTCAAAAAGACCTACACGAGCACTCCCGACATCAGCCGCAACGGCCAGGCCGTGACTATCCGCTTCACCGATTTCGTCGTCGATGTGGTGACCGGCTTCTACCGCACCGGCGGCGGATATCTCATCGCCAACTCCATCACCAATTCATGGCTTGAGACCGACCCGAAGGCCCATGTGAAGATCTTCAGCGAAGCCAACAAGGCGCACGGCGGAAAACTTGTGCCCCTGATTAAAATGCTGAAGGGCTGGAATAAGAGCCATGGGTCGTTCTTCCGCTCTTTTCACATCGAAGTCCTCGCACGCGAGATTCTGCACAACGTTCGGATTACTGACTATCCGTCCGGGGTAAGATTCTTCTTCGACAAGGCCCGAAGCGTCGTGAAGGGTAAGAACTTCGACCCCGCAGGTTACGGGGATGACATCGGCAGCTACATCAATACACCTGCCAAACTGGAGGAAGCCATCCGACGCCTTCAAACCGCTCACGACCAATGCCTTAGAGCCGAGCAATTTGCATTAAGAGGTCAAATCCGCGACTCCGTGGATGCCTGGCGCAGAGTCTTTTCGGACTATTTCCCCGCATATGGCTGATATCACCACAGGCGAAAAGCCGCCCTCACAAGCGCTGTCCAACATCATCAACGAGGCCCAGCGCCTTGAGGAAAGCACCCTTCATTCGTTCAAGGGGCACCACGAGGCGTCCAGCGGTTGGTCGAAGCGCCACTTATACCTCGGCCTACCCATCGTCGTTATCTCATCCATCGTTGGCGCGGCTGCATTCTCACAAGCAGCAAAATCCGAGCCTTGGGTAGGAGTTGTAGCTGGTCTTGCGTCAATCGCCATCGCCGTGCTGTCCGGCATCAGTACATTCCTAAATCCGAATGAGAAGCAAAGCGCCCATCTGATTGCCGCGCACGCCTTCGACAAGCTGAACAACGACACGCGCATCTTCTGGTCCATCGAAGCGTGGCAGGAGGAGTCTGAGCAGGTCATCACCTCGCAGCTTCGTGAGCTGGTAGAGCGAAAGAACGAACTTAACAGCAAGAGCCCGCAGATTCCTGAGTGGGCCTACAAGCGAGCAAAGAACGGCATCGACGAGGGCCAGGCTGACTTCAAGGTCGATAAACAGACCGAACCAACGCAGCCGCCGACTAGCTCCCCGCCGGTCGAAGCGAAAGAGTTCCCCCCCTCGACCCCAGCGAAGCCGCCGCAGGGCAGATAGCCCACACCCGGGCGGCGGGCCTCACCTTCGAGCTTTGCGATGTGCATAGCGTTCTGCCCATACTCAGCGAGACAGACTTCGAGCTGACTGTCTTCACTCCTCATCAAACGGCTTTCCGGTTAGCGTCTCGAAGCGTCGCCGTTGTTCGGCCTTGATGATGGCCTCACGTTCAGCCGCTGCGCTTTGCGCCTTCTCCCTCTGGCGCTGTCGCTCCTCTGGTGAGATTTCGATGGAAGCGGCCTCTCCCGCGATGGCGTCGTTCCATCCCGGTTCAGCCAGGTCGTCGGATGGGGCACGAACCTGCCCCTCCGCGCCCCATTCACCGTCTTCACTGTACGCACCGAAGATTTCTCTACCCGGTTGAAGGCTGCCATGACGATCAATGATTGCTGGATGGAAATGCTCAACCTTGATGCCGGATACTTCAAAGGGTTGAGGCTTGATAATTCGCCGCGTTTGCGTTTTGCGGCTTCCAATATCGCGCGCACCATGTCGGCGCTGAAAATGATTGGACGTTCTTTTACGATGGAGGTGTGATTGCATCCATGCACCTTCTTTCTGTTGTATGTCGATGCACCAGCAGTCAACGACGGGCCGGTGGGGTGCATGCCACCGGCCTTATATGAATCTTGCGACTGGATGTCGTATACATCAAGAGATTACTGACATTTTCGTCAACTATAACGCACGAGTTTACTCAATGGCGATGTTCGAGATGGCGATGATCGCCACGATAGTTTTGGTTCAGATCGGGCTATTGGTAACCATGAACTTAGGGGTCGCTCAAACCCATCCTCATGAAGTATATATTGTTTGGTACGTCTTCTCCCTCTTTTTCGTTTTGATTCTAGGTCTGGAAGTTCTCGCCTTTCAAAACAGCACAACGCTTCTGAGCGTGTGCGGACCATATGAGAATACGTGCAAAACGATCTATGACCTGATGACAGACGTTGGTCACGAGCTTGCATTTTTGGGCTTTCTCGCAGCGATAATCGTGCTTCCGCAGATTCTTGCGTGGTTCTTAAGTGGTTTGTTCGGGGCAGCGTCAGCCCCTATCTTCATTCGAGCGCTCCTTCAATTCTCATCTTGGAGCATTGTTAAGTTCGCGGCCTGCTTAGCAGGCATCAAGTTTGCGCACTCGGTCGCCGCATGGACTCTTCACTTCAACTATTCCACCCCAGGCTTCAAGGACGACCTCTTCAGCGGGTTGCTCATCTTAACCGTCGCATTTTCCTACGCTTCTGTGGCAACTACTCCATCATTCTTCCGAATTGAATCAATACCGCCACTGTACCGGTTACATCTTTTCTTTACTCGCAGGCACCGATAGATGATTCCGGAGCGCCTGTTGCGAATTTTGCTGCGGTATACGAATTCCTGACTCAGCATGAAGGTCTCACTCACACAGCGAACATCATCATGCTTGAACGCATATCGTTTCAGCTTGCGAATAACCGTGGCCGTTACAGCCACTTCATCCACCCTGGCGGCACCGTCGCCAGTCTCTATCCCTTGGAGGCACTGCACGAAGCCCGTGTCGGCATCGTGTGCGGCAAGGAGTTTACCGACGAGGCGCAGTACGACTCCATCGACGAACTCGCCAGCTTGGCGGCGGGAGTAAATCCGAAGGTCATCGTCACCTTCGACGAATGCACCTCGCCCTTCCCGGCGCGGTTTCCCAAAGACCATCCACTCAACGCTCTGCTCGTGCCAGGCTGACGACCGCCGCCCCTCACCGGGCGGCATTTTTATTCCCACACGTTCTACGAGTCGCAAATTCAACCCCAGATTCGTTGAAGCGCGGATTCGCGTGACTCACCTTGCGCGATTCCGGGGGAGAAAAATCATGTTCTACTGCACGATTTACAGACCCGGCGGGAAAACCCGCCAGCTCGGCAATAGCCATTGGGACGCATTGAGGAAGGCCGTCGCCGAGGCGTTGAAGAAGAACAAGGACGCCAAGTGGGGCGCCCTCCGCGACGATGATGGGATGTATGTGGGCCGTTTCCGGCGGTCATTCACGGCTTATCCGAAAGAACGGCCCGCCGAGTATATGCCCGATCAAGATCTGTTCACGAAGCCGAAGGAGCCCTGAACCCTTCCAGCGGCAATCCTGTTTCGGCCATCTCTGTTTTTAGCCAGTTAGGCTCGCTCATTGTCGTCAATGAGGCAAAGGCTGTGATGGACGCTGCCAACAAGCGCGCGGACGAAGTGGCTGAGGGCTTAAGGGACGCCATCACCTATTGTGACGCCGCCATGCATCCTAGCGAACAGTACCTTGACGACCGCCAGCGGCTAATTCAGCTCGCCTCGACTACGAGTTGAGCCCTCTTTTCGGTATTGGTATATCCGGTCCAACCGGGGGGACACATGGACTTAAAATTTTGGGCCGACAAGGGCGTTGAACTATTCCGACTTTGGCTAGGCAACGCTTGGAGCAAGGGTGGTTTCTTTCTCATCGTCGGGGGCATATCAGTCCTCTCCGGATGGATAGATAAGCTCGCAAGGTTCGTAGCTGCATCGATATGGCCGAGCACACCGCTATCCATTTGGGAGGACACGCCAGAACGTATCGGCTGGACGCTGATAGCGCTGGGTATCGTCCTCATCGCCATCGGCTCATACAAAGCCAAGCCGGCGAACCCGAACGACATCAAGCTCATCGCGAAGTTTCGGAAGGTCTTCACCGTTCAGCAGGTGGACTTCCTCGCCAACCATAACTTTCACGACCACTGGCACAACACCATGATTACCGACATCCAGGACGTGGCGGATAGTTGGGGCGGCGCTCAGTTCGAGTTTGTCGATAGGAAGCTCAACGCGCTTCTCAAGAAGGTCAAAAAGCTCAGCTTGGTATTCGCCAATCAGGAAAACTTGGGCTTCAACGTCCAGCCCGGCGGACCCAACCGAACGATGAAATCCAGTGCCGACCGCAACGGTCTCACCACAGACACGCAGAAGCGCATTAACGACCTCAACGCGATGTCACGGAATCTTGCCGACGCCGTAAACGACCTGGAGCGGGTTGCCCGGAGAAGACTTCCGACCGCATAGGTTATCAAAGCCCGTCCTTCGGACCTTACCCCTCCCGCTCCGCCCAAGGGGCCTTAGAGAGCGCTTGCGGCAAGACACGGGGCATATCGAGAGGTCGGAGCCTGGATGGGCACCCGTCGCCCAGCCACGAGTTATTTCGGGCGGGATGAACCTTTCCCGCTCCAGAACGTCTACCTAGCGTGGGTGGTACCCCAAGCGCCCACAGATTCCCAGACTGGAAGCCCCGTTTCCCCGACGGGGCTTTCGCTCGTTCAGGGCAAAGAAAAAGGCGCCCTGGGGAAGGCGCCTTGCAACTTGGAGGGTTGATGCAGCGGGCATGCTGCGAGTTGAAGCCCCGCACGCCTCTTCCGGGCATTGCGGCTCACCAGAGGGGACTGGCGCAAACTGGCGCGAACCGTATGCCTCTTCGTGCATTTTGGTTCGCTCTTCGTCCCCGTCGCGCCACTTCGTGTGGCGCTAAGTGACTGGAATTATTATCAGAGGCGATAGAGGATTTGATCGGTCCAGAAGCGCTCGACCGCAGTAGCTACTTCACTCGGCTGATCGTATTCGGCGATACATTGTAAGTGCGCGCAATCTCTCGAACGGACTCTCCATTTGCCTTTCGATCGCGAACCTCGCGCTGTTGGTGCGGCGTAAGCTTATGTTTCCGTCCCATCCGCACACCACGCGCTTTTGCGCGATCCCTCCCCTCGGTCGTGCGCGCTTTAATTAGCTCGCGCTCGAATTCTGCGAGGCCACCGATCACGGTCAACATCAGGCGTCCAGCCGGAGTAGTCGTGTCTGCCCATTGCTCTGATAAGGACAAGAACGATGCGCCCCTGTCCGCAATTGATTTTAGAATAGTGAGAAGATCGATCGTCGAACGGGCAAGTCGATCGAGGCGTGTAACGACGAGGACATCACCCTGTTCGAGCGACAACAGCAGTTTGGCCAACGCTAGCCGATCCGACTTTGCGCCGCTGGCGGTTTCGTGAACGACCCGGTCGCAACCTGCGGCTTTCAATTGGGCGATTTGGTTGTCCGATGACTGCCCTGTCGTACTGACCCTAGCGTAACCGATTTTCATGCATATTTATGACACGGATATATGACACAGTCAAGTAACTGGAATTCGATGAATGGGAAACTGTGTCATTTTTGTTAATTTATGGGACAACAGTGAAACGCCTGCTGCCTACGTACGACTGCTTCCAAGGTCGTCACGCCGCCGGAGTCCGCTTTGCGCCATAAGCGGCCGAGCACCTTTGCGAAAAGTGACCACCACCGCGGCGGCAGATGAATGTCTGATGGCTAAAGCGCCGATTTCCGCTGGTGCCCCGTTTAGACGGATTGATCAAGTCAAAGCGCCGGCACGAAATTTGGCTCGGGTGCATCTGCAAGCCAGAACGAATAAGAACTGATGAACAATCTCGCCAACTGCCCTGGAGCCCAACACCGCAAAACCCGAGCTTATTGAATATGGTTTGGTCGTCTTCGAACGTGGTAGCGCAGCCAGCATCGAGGTGATCAAGGCCTACCCCTTCACGCTTCTGGAGTGACAGCAATGGACCAAAACTGCAGCACGAAAGCGGTTGTTCAAGGCCATAGGTGCCTTGATGCACTGCTGATCGTTTTCATTGCTCTGCCTGGCTATAGCCGGCTCATTTCGTCTTGAGTTGGGCGTGACGGAACACGGGCTACAAGCTCGCTTCTTAGGTGCTTGCAGTTGGCACAGATAAAGACGAAGCTACCTCCATCGTCGCCCTGTCTTGGCTTCTACCGGCGACGAGATCGCGTTTGGTCCCGCCTAAATGGAGGACAGATGTGCGATCAGTGCGACGCAATCGATACTCATATCCCGCGCTATCGATGGCTCGAAACCCAATTGAGCGATCCGCGCACCATAAATGGCCTACAAGCTCAGATCCGCGTTTTAGGCAATAGGCGCGCGTTACTGCATCTTTCCGACGCGGGCCTTGAGAAATAACAGAGCCGTCAGTTCGCGTATGTCTGAGGGGACGTGTCTTGGAAAACAAAATACAAAGAGATTTGGCGGAGGGGCAGCTTACTGATCTGATCCGCCGCCACAGTGAGCAGAATTTCAGGCTAATGATTATGTGCGACCAAGGTCGATGGTCGATCTCTCTGAGTGTCCCTGAAAAGGAAGTGCACGGCGAAATGCCGTATATCGGCTGGCTCGTTGGCACGGGTGCAAGCTTCACTGAAGCCTGGACAAGCAGGCAGCCCAAACAGCCCTTTCACACCGACGAGTAGTTACGAATTGCAGCTTTGAGAACTATTCACCTTCTGTCGAATTTCTTTGCGCTTCGGTCAGCCGCAAAAAATCGTCCAGTATCCTGACGATCAAATCGCGATGGTGAGTATCCTGCGGATCGAGCGATGCTGCGTACAGTGAAAGAACGTAGCGCGCATTGTCAGCTACTTCGGGCCATGTGTTCGGGCGCGTGGCAAGCAACCGTCTTTCAATCTGGCTCTGGCGGATACGTAGCTCTTTCGCGTTAGCGTCGATATCGGCAAGGGCCCTGCGAAGATCGGTAGCTTTCTGCGCAGCCATGCCTCGACGGGCGTCAAGCTCAACCGGCTCATCCGTCATCGGGCATGCTCGCATCGATGCGCTGAGCGTCAGAGAGTTCGAGCGACCCAATGGATATCATCTCCATCGAATTTGAATGCGGCAGCTCGGCCGGCACGGTGATCATGGTTGCGACACGCCGGTAGCTCGCGAAAGACAGCCCTTCGATCATCTCTTCATCGGTCACGACGTCGTAAGTGCCTGCAGGGAGCTGCCTATCGACACTCTTCAACTGAAATGGATGCTTGAACGTTACGCGTTCGCGCCGCGATCTTGTCGTCATGCGAACTTCCCTTCATTGGGATTGAGCACAAAATGTAGTGTGCGCTTTCCTCCACGGAATATCTATATGTTTCTCACCTTTCTGGTCGGCCCTCGAGGTCCAATGCAGCGAGCGCGCCACGTGCGCGACATCAAGAAGCGCTACAGGCTCTTCAATTGCGACCTACGAGCCTAAAATCCCTCTCACCGCCCTTTCCTCAGTGGCGAGCACATTCAATGGGCGCAGCTACTTTCAAGTAGCATGGCGAGAAATAAATCCCTCGACATTCTCTATATTGCAGCGCGTACTCCGACGATCATCGCACGACCTCCGGCTTACATCGATGACTGAGAGACAGTTGAGCTCTCGCCCCTTCTCGGAGGCAACATGTCGAACAACAGAACACTTATTTCTCTACTTGAGCAGCACGCCACTCGCTTTGAGAGCGAGTACGCAGCGTCGCCTGACGCCCACCTTTCGCACGGTCATGACCAGTGCGCCCTCAAACTTCGACATTGGATGAAAGAGCTCCGCTCTCGCGACCCAGACGCGCATGAATTCTTGCCATCGAAAGTCGGATTGAGAGCTGGCGAAACACACACATGGGCGGCACCTCGATTGGAACGGGCCGCGGTCAGTCGCTCCGAGGCAGAGCCTTCGCTTGCATATTATACTGGTGAAATGTTGAACAACTGGGGACGATCGGTCCTCACCGCCGTGGATTGGTGGATGACAACTGGGCGCTACAGCAGCAGGATGGAGCGAAGATCGCGTTACGTCGATAAGACGGAAGCTCTGTCAGAAAATCTTTTGAGGCAGTCTGGAACGGTCGCGTGGGATCGCCCCCCGCAAGCATATGTCGCCCGGCGCCCACCCCGAGAGAGTTAACACGGTCGTCGCCGCCTTAGAGCTTCTATGAAGAGACACAGCCGCGCGTACGCCGCGCCTTCCAATTCTGACACGTGCCGCTGACAACTTTCATGATGCGACTGGCACAACAAGCTATGGGGGCTGAGCGAGGAACGGCCACCATCGGTTTTGTGTTGCATTTATGACTAGCGGTTCTCTCAGGGCCGGCTGCCGCTTCAGTCAACCCTATACGAGCGTAACTGACTTCCAGTCAGACGGATGAAACTGTGGAACTCGGCGCTGCTATCGGTCGCGGCGCACATAATCACGTGGTGAAGAATGGCAGGCGCTAAGGCGGGATCGGCAATTCCGTCCTGAGCAAGATTAAGAACGTCCTTCAGAAATCTTCTGAGGCACACGCGATCGTCATCGTCGAGAGTGATGGCCACTATAGACTCCTTTCTGAAGCTGCGAGCGTCCAGTTCTGAACCTGCCTAGCCACCGGTCAGCACATCGTCCGGATCTCACCGCTCAACCATCCTTGGGCTCCTCTCTTGATGACAGACAATAATCACTTCCGAGTTTGGCGAGCACCGACCTCTTTGCCCTGTCAATATCGTGTTGGCATGCCTCTCCAGGCACTATGCTATCGATTGTCCAATCACCTTCGGGATGATTGACAGCGCGGACGCTGTCGACAAATGCGGTGCTGCAGCCGGCCTCTGCTCGAAGCGCTACCGTGCTTAGGTGCTTAAGTCGCCGGGGCGACACACTCTCTTTCACGCTCTAACTACTAGGCGCCGAATGTTGGCTTGTACCACGGCTCGTATATCTGACCTCACGCTCGACTGCGAAGAGCCGTTTCTCAGGTCATCCAGAGCCTTATTGAAAGCCTGGGTCTTTTCATGGATCATCAGAACCACTTCATGCCAAGCTTCGGCGCCGCCGTTAGCAAACACCAGCATCCTTAATGCGATGACGCGGCTCGCCTCTATGCTCAGGAACGCGGTTTCGGTCATCATAACAAATATAGATGCATACATTGTAGCTCCGCTCGGCCATTCGTGCCGCCATCGAAAGCGGATCGGTGGACGAACTAAGAGACAACCGCATCGTTCCGCGGGCTGACGCCATCTTCATCCACTAGAATCTTGCGTTTGACGGCCGTTAGCGGCTCATTTCACGCTTCCATGTCCATATTCGCTAGCCCGATGACGATTAACAGCGCCCATTAGTCTGACTTAAATTGTTGGGCGGCCTTCATCGCCATCGCCGCTTTATCCAGGAGAGCGCGGTTTAGACCGATGCGACGGATAACGCCGTTTGCATCTTCGTCGGATAGCCCATACTTGAACGCGAGAAAACTAGCGGTATAGCCCCCATCGTCTGCTCCAATTGGCCGTCTTGACATAAGCATTCCGTTCTGACGGGCACCATCGCTGCGCGTCTGTTCGCTCGGTCATACGTATTCCCGCTGAGCCATTTCACTACTTGTGGGGTCGCACGGTCTCTCCCAAGATAGTCGTATGCCTGCGAGAAGGTCGTTACTCGTGCGAAACGGCGATGCGCCGACGCTGTGAGTTATGGGAATGCATTTAGCCAGACCTCGCGCTTATGGGTCAGCGCACCTGTTGACTTAATACTTGTCATCTTTCCGAAGCCATTGAACCGCATGTTCGCGCGATGTGAACTGACCTACCAGTTGCTCAACGGCGCCGTAGGGCCAGTGTACGTCAATAACATATTGACCAACGTCGATTTTCCGGACTTTGAATTCTGGTCCGACAGGCATGCTGAAGCCTTCCACGGTTCTCACCTCCATTAACAGGCGAGAGCTTCTGGCTCTCAGTCACCGGGAAAAGCCGCGCGCCGGACGGTGATGCCAGTACGCTACAGCAATCGATCAGCGCTGTCTGCCCAGAACCGTCACGCAGGCTTGCGAAAAACTGGGTAACTGCCAGCGCGGAACGAAAGCAACTCTGGCGCCTTGCCTTGGTATCTTCCTCGTTCGTGGAGAGAACCCATGGCCGGTTCCAATTGGCTCGATGGTCAGCGGGTCGCGAATGACGTCACCGGCTTAAAAGGTACGGTCAGAGCAGCGGGTCACTTGTTGAAAGTGACGTGGGATGACGGTCAGACAACCTATTTCGATCATCATTCCCCGAAAAACGTGCGAGCCATATCGGGTGAGGAATGAGGCCCATAAGGAGCATTCTATGTTGCGCCGCAGTGCAGAACAACTTGCTATCGCCGCTCGCGCGGAAGCGATCTTTTCGCCTTCTCCCGTAAGCGCGCCACCGCTCACTGACTTTCAACTCGAAAAGAAGGCGTTTGACGACAATCGTTTGCGACTGAAGCAAGAACGACTTGCGCGTGAAGGCGTGCGCGCGGGGCTCACCACCACCGACAAGAGTGGACGGTGAGTCCCTCGTGTAGGTTAACAGTGCCTCGTAAGGTTCGGCATCTAGACGGGCGGAATGGGCGCATCATGGTGGAACCACGGACTTCAGCGGGTGCCCCTACGATGTGTGCTTCAATCTTTGCCGACATCGCCAAATCGAAAGGCCCTTCATAAGTCGCGATTTCCATGTCTCTTGATTTTTGACGCTGGCGGACGTGCCTGACATCCGTTCAACGGAGACGCCAGCGATAGGACTGACGCTTGCAGCGCAGTGCCATCCACCTTATGCGGCACAACAGTACTGACAGCCTTACAGCCTCTAGACGCGAAATATTGGGATCGTGTCGGCTGACTACGAAATATCCAAGCCAGAGGCCGTTCGCTGGACAGCCGATCAATGACCAAAGTACTCCTGTCAGCAGCGCGCTCGTCGTTGTTACGGCTGCCACGGCCTTTCTCGCCGATACGAGTTCGAGACGTTGTTAACCAACGATTCGCGCAAATATAGCCCGATACAGGTCTGCTCCAGGCGCTTACCTGAAACGACCTGTCTTTCGGCTCTTTTGCTAGGACCCCCAACGCGATAACACGGCGACTGCAATAGCTTTAGATTTTTTTCGCCCAGGACGGACGCTCGCCCAACCATGCCGGCAAGGCGTCCCATTCCGCAGCCCTCATCCGACGCTCCTCACCTCCGACATTCACGAACACGAAAGGCGCGTCCTCCCCTCCTGTCTTGGAGCCGGCAAAGATCGCCGGAACGCCGTAAGCATCTCGAATTTTCACATTGTTGGACATCGACTTACCTTCTTCAAGAATTGATCTAGCCATTGGGCGAGCTTCGGCAGACGATCGGCTCGCTGATGTGAAGCAGCGAGCATTTCGCGGACATGTGCTCGCTACTTCTTCCTGGCCGCTCCGATTGTCGGCACAACCTTTAGATTAACACCCTTCAGGCTGTCAGCGGCGGCAATCGTCTTTGCCACAACCTTCTTCGGCTTCTTCGTCTCACGATTGCCTTTTGCCATGTCTTACTCCGTTAGATGAGCAAGACCAGTAGCACGCTTGTGAGCGTACTACGAATTTATTATCTGCGCTCGCTCGCCACCATTGAGCGCACCTCAAGCAAAGAGAAGTTAAAGGTGGCTATTTACAAATAAAGGGCGCACGCTTGTCACGCTCCGTTGCCATGCTTGGCCGCGCCGACGATCTTATTGGACGGCATTTAGTGTCGCGGCATTGTCGCGCCGTTCTTTTCGCTTCTTCTCTATCGATTCCAACATAACGAGGCTGCAGATGACGGTATTCAACCGCGTCGCATTCATTGGAAATGCGCTGCCACGCCGCTGTGGCATTGCGACCTTCACTGCCGACCTCCACAGCGCCGTCGCAGCTGCGCGGGCGGACTTCCGAACGACAATTGTGGCAATGACCGATCATGGTCGCTCTTATGAATACCCGGCGAAAGTTGGCATCCAGGTTCATGATGAGTTGATCAACGACTACATCCGTGCCGCCGAGTTCCTCAATACTGGCCGGTTCGACGTCGTTTGCCTGCAGCATGAATTTGGCATCTTCGGTGGCGAAGCGGGTGGCGACATTTTGGCGCTACTCTCGCTTCTCAAGATGCCGATAGTGACGACTCTGCACACAATCCTCGCCGAACCCAGCGCGATGCAACGATATGTGCTCTCTGAAGTCATCGCGCTGTCCTCAAAGGTCGTGGTCATGGCGGAGAAAGGCCGAGAGCTACTAAGGTCCATCTATCAGGTTGCCGAAGAGAAGATCGAGGTCATTCCCCACGGAATACCTGACTTCGCATTCGTCGAGCCGGACAAGGCCAAGCATAAGCTGGGCTTCGCCGATAGACCCGTCATTCTGACGTTTGGGCTGCTGTCACCGAACAAGGGCATCGAGTGTATGATCGATGCTATGCCGACCGTTTTAAGTACCTGCCCTAATGCGGTCTACGTCGTGCTTGGTGCTACCCATCCGAATCTGGTGCGCGACGAGGGCGAAAGCTACCGCGACAGCCTCATTGCAAGAGCCCATGATATAGGCGTTGCTCAAAGCGTTCACTTGCTTGATCGGTTCGTTGATCAAGATACTTTGCTCGATTTCATTTCTATGTGCGATGTGTATGTGACGCCGTATCTGAATGAAGTCCAAATGACGTCGGGCACGCTCGCTTACAGCTTCGGGCTCGGAAAGGCAGTGGTCTCGACACCTTACTGGCACGCGCGCGAACTTCTCGCGGATGGTCGCGGCATTATCGTCCCGTTTTTGGATTCGGATGCGATCGCTTTCGAAATCGAGAAATTGCTGACCAACGCGCCACTGCGCCAGGCCATGCGAAAGCGGGCCTATGCTACCAGCCGATCGATGACATGGGAGCGAACCGCCGAGCGATATATCTCGGTTTTCGAGAGCGCCGGGCGTCGCCACAGGCTCAAGACCATCGCAAAGTCGGATACGACCGCACTGCTCCGGGACAGCCGTGCCCCGCCAAATATGCAGGTGGGCCACTTTCTGGCGATGTGTGACGATACGGGGTTGTTCCAGCATGCAGTTCATTCCGTGCCAGATCGTTCACACGGCTACTGCATTGACGACAATGCCCGCGCCCTGCTCCTGGCATGCGCGCTGAACGCTCCGGGCGAACTGCGCCTACCGGAGGCGCTGCCATCGCGATTCGCCGCGTTCGTCCAACACGCTTGGAATCCACAAACCCATCGATTTCGCAACTTCATGGCTTTCGACCGTAGCTGGTTGGAAGATAGCGGCTCGGAGGACAGCCACGGCCGAACGCTATGGGCGCTTGGCGTCTGTGCGCTATCGGATGCCAGCGACTCACGGCGCGCTTGGGCCGCTTCCTTGTTCTGCGAAGCGCTATCGGCCGTCAAAACGTTCTGTTCACCCCGCGCCTGGGCGTTCACATTGCTCGGGCTCGACGCATATTGCGCAGCCGCAGCATGTGATGACCCAGCCAACACCATGCGGTTGTTGCTCGCCGACAAGCTTCTGGACCTGTTTGAGCGAGCCAGGTCAGCGGACTGGGTTTGGTTCGAAGAAGGGCTTTCCTACGACAATGCACGGCTGTCTCAAGCTCTAATCGTCACCGGAGCCGCGCTGAACAGGTCGGAATATCTGGACGCCGGAGTGAGAAGTCTGCGGTGGCTGGTCGCGCAACAGACGTCGGCGAATGGGCAATTCAGGCCCATCGGAACCGAGGGATTTTACGACGTACGACGACAACCGCGCAATTTCGACCAGCAACCGGTGGAAGCGACGGCCACGATCGCGTCTTGCCTTGCCGCATGGCGCGCCGATCAGGATGGGCAATGGAAAGTCGAGGCGGCCAAAGCATTCGCTTGGTTTTTAGGAAGCAACGACCTGTCGATCTCGCTGGTCGATCTTGAAACGGGGAGCTGCCGCGACGGGCTGCATCCAGACCGCGCCAATGAGAATCGGGGTGGAGAGTCTGTTGTTTCGTATCTGCTTGGACTCTCCGAAATCCGTCATATGGCCCGTGTCGCCGAAAACCATTCGAAATCAGCGCCGCTCGTGGCCTGACGCTCATTTGCTGCCCAATGATCGAGAGTTCCGTGCCCCCTCAATCTCCCCTGCTCGACCGCCAGACGCTGTATCTCCGGCCGGACCCATCGCGGGTCATTGTCCGCCCGTTCAAGCCAGCCACGGAACCGCGCGACCTCAATCCAACAGACAAGACACGCGCCAACCACATTGTCGAACGTATACTTGCGCTAGATGCGCCAGCTGCAGAAGCGCAATTGGCCGATGTGCTGGAGAACTTTCTGGGCCGTCACCGCAATCTGCTGCAGACCTTCGAATCACGCGCCGATGACATGGAGGATGCTTTTGAGGACCATGTGCAGTTCACGATAGTGCAACGCCAGCTGGTCGGGGCCTATTTCCTTAACGAATACTCGTTCGAGGCCTCCGCGCTGTTCAATCCTAGCATCGTTCCCCACCCGGATCAGTCCGGATTACCTCATGGCAGTCTTCGTTTCATCCTCAGTCTCCGTGCCGTTGGCGAAGGCCATATCTCGTCGCTGACATTCCGCACCGGGCTGATCGCGGATGATGGAACGGTCACTATCGATCCGACTGCCCGGCTCGCATCGACCCCACTGGTGCGGCATCTCAAATCCGGCCCCAACGGCGACGATATCGAGATCACATTTGACCGCGGTCAGGACATCAGCGAACGAGTGATCTTCCCAATCACGGCCTCGCAATCAAACGGCATCGAGGATGCACGCTTCGTAAAGTTCGGCGACGGCCCGAACGCCACTTACTATGCGACCTACACAGCATATAGTGGCCGAGCGATCCGATCGGAAATGATCGAAACGTCCGACTTCACCACGTTCCGGTTTTCCGCCTTTGGCGGCAATGCAGCCCAAAACAAAGGAATGGCGCTGTTTCCTCGGAAGATCAACGGTCGCTTTGCGATGATCGCACGGCAGGACAACGAGAACCTCTATCTCATCTATTCCGACGACCTTTATACATGGAATGACGGCACAGCGATCCTGACGCCTGCGGCACCTTGGGAGTTTGTGCAAATAGGAAATTGCGGATCGCCCATCGAATTGGATGAGGGATGGCTCTTACTGACTCACGGGGTAGGCCCGGTGCGCAAATATTCGATCGGAGCAGCACTCCTCGACAAGAACGATCCTGCAAAAATATTAGGACGCCTTCGGGACCCACTTCTTAGGCCCGCCCCTTCCGAACGCGAGGGTTATGTCCCGAACGTCGTCTACACATGCGGAGCGTTACGCCACCGCGACAAGATCATCTTTCCTTACGCGATCTCGGACAGCTATTCGAATATCGCAACAATCAGTATCCAAAGCTTGTTGCAAGCGATCCAGCCCTAACAACAATGGATTGAAGACCTTTTGACATCAGATCGACAGGCCGTGATTGTCGCGGACTTCGCATGCACGTTCGAACTCTATTGGGCTTGAGCTAAGGACCAAAAGCAGGATCTGGAAGATCTCAACATAGATTGAAAGTCAACGATCGAAGAACTAAGCCATGTCCGCTTTGCGCCAAAAACGGACATTTCCATCACTGACAGTCTTGGCAACAAATATTGCCGCCAAGACTGAGCAGCCGCTATTCAACTTGAATTGCTGCGTCCTTGACGATTGCTGCGTTGCGCCCCATCTCGGCGTCTATCTTTTTCGCAAACTGATCCGGCGTCAGAGACATGATGCGCCCCTGCTGAGAAAGTAGCGTCTGGATCTTCGGATTCTCGGCAACGGCCTTGAACGCCTTGCTGAAGGTTTCGACGATGTTGGCCGGCGTCTTCGGTGGCAGAAATGCGCCGACCCAGAACGACACGTCATAGCCAGGATAGCCCTGCTCGGCGACAGTCGGCACATCCGGCAGGTCAGGCCAGCGCTCGGCCGCCGATATGGCCAGCGCATTCAGGTTTCCGCTCTTGATCAGTGGCACCGCCGAGGTGGTGTCGAAGCTGATGTCGATCTCGCGGCCCAAAATGGCAGTCTGCATCGGCGCAGCGCCGCGATAAGGCACATGCCGCATCTGGACCTTCGCAGAGGTACACAGCAAAGCACTCGCAAGATGGATCAGATTGCCATTGCCAGCCGAACCATACATCAGTTCGTCAGGCTTCTGGCGGGCGCGCTCGATGAGATCCGCCAGCGTCTTCACACCGGCAAGCCGCGTGTTCTGCGGATTGTAGGTGAGGATGAAGGGGACGGCGACCACCGCCGTCACCGGCACAAATTGCGACGCATCGTAGTTCAGCTTCTTGTAGATCAGCGGGTTGACCGTGATGGTGCTCGAATTCGAGATCAACATCGTATAGCCGTCGGGCTGCGCCGACTGCAGGTCGCTGGCAGCGATCTGGCCATTGGCGCCAGTGCGGTTATCGACCACCACGTTCCAATTGTATTTTGTGCGCAGCCCCTCCGCCACGATGCGCGCAACCGTATCGACCGAGCTGCCGGCGCTGAAGCCGACGACGAAGCGGATCGGCTTGGACGGAAATGTATCGGCCATGGCTGGCGCTTTGGCCGCGCACCCGATGATTGCGGCCAATGCGACGCTCGCGGTCCATGTCGCGAAGCGCTTGGGCGTGTTGGTCCTTATCATGATGTCTCCTCCTGAGGTTTTTGTGATTGTGTCGGAACTAATTCGATGGCGCCGATGCCGATTGCGCGGCCTCGAAACTGGACAGCCGCTTGCCGCCGCGGGCGAGCGAGAGCAGCAGCGGTGCCGGCGTCCACAACACGCCATGCTCCGCATGAAACGCCTCGACGCGCGCGGCGACCTTTGCGAGGCCGACGTCATCCGCATAAAACAGTGGGCCGCCGCGCGCGGCCGGAAAGCCGTAGCCATCGGCATAGATGACATCGATGTCGCTGCCCCGCGCGGCGATGCCGTCCGCCAGAATGTTGGCGGCTTCGTTCACCAGCGCGAAGATCGTGCGTTCGACGATCTCTTCATCGGAGATGGTGCGCCGCTTGATGCCGGATGCCGCCGCACAGGCGATGGCGATCTCCTCGACACGCGGATCGGCAAGCGGGGTTCGGCTGCCGGGCTCGTAGCGGTAAAAACCCGCGCCGGTCTTCTGGCCGAACCGGCCGGCTTCGCAGATCGTGTCCGCGATCTTGCAGTAGCGGATATCCGGCGAACGGGTCGGTGCCGCCCGCTTGCGCGCCGCCCATGAAATATCGAGGCCGGCCATGTCCTGCATGCGCAGCGGCCCCATCGCCATGCCGAAGCGCTCCAGCGCGCTGTCCACCTGACCGGGCGAGGCGCCCTCCTCTACTAAGAACTGCGCTTCCCGCGTGTAGTGGCTGACCATGCGATTGCCGACGAAGCCGTCGCAGACGCCGACCAGCACCGGCTGTTTGCCAATCTGCTTCGCCAGCGCCATCACGGTAGCAAGTACCGCGGGATCGGTCGCCGTGCCGCGCACGACTTCCAGCAATTTCATCACATGCGCCGGGCTAAAGAAGTGCATGCCGACCACGCTTTGCGGCCGCGAGGTCGCACGCGCGATCTCGTTGACGTCGAGGCGGGACGTGTTCGTGGCCAGAATGGCGTCGGACGGCGCGATGGCATCAAGCTGGCGAAAAATATCCAGCTTGACCTTCATGTCCTCGAACACAGCCTCGACGATCAGATCGACGTCCCGAAACCCGTCCATATCGGTTCGGCCGGTGATGCGCGCCATGCGCTCTTCAACCTGCTCGGCTGTCAGGCGCCCCTTCGCCGCCGTAGCATCGTAATTCTTCCGGATCATGCCAAGCCCGCGCGCCAGCGCCTGCTCGCTCGTCTCCATCAGCATGACGGGGAGACCTGCATTGGACATCGCCATGGCAATGCCCGTCCCCATCGTGCCGGCGCCGATCACGCCGACCTTGCGGATGGCGCGAATGGTCTGGCCGGACGGCCCCTTTTCGGCCTCGCTACGCGCGACCGCGAGATGGCGGATTGCCTCGGACTGTGTCTCAGTCATGTGTTTCGTTTCCTCTTGCATTTCTTGTCACCGGACATGCGATCTACCGGCTCACCAGGCATCGACGAACGACCGCTTGGATTGCTTCTCGTCATGGATTTTTACAAAGGCCTTCAATCCGCTCGCGATCAGCGCCCGCGTATCGGCGGGATCGGCCACCGTATCGATGCTGAGATAGGGCGCGATGCTGGTGGCCTTGCCGGCCTGGTACATGCCATCGACGATCTCGCGATAGCGCTTGTCGCGCTCGCCGGGATCGTCGATCGCTTCCAGCTCTTTGCGGAAACCGAGCCGCGCCGCCCCTTCGAGGCCCATGGCGCCAAATTCACCGGACGGCCAGCTAAACGTCATCTGGCTGCTCTCATGGAAACTGCCGCCGCTCATGGCCATCGCGCCGAGACCATAGGCCTTGCGCAGGATGACGCTGATCATCGGCGTGGTCAGGCTCGCGCCAACAAGGAAAATGCGGCTGAAATGCCGGACATTGGCGCGGGTCTCGGCTTCCGGCCCGACCATGAAGCCCGGCGTATCGATGAAGCTGACAATGGGAATGTCATAGGCGTCACAAAGCTGCATGAAGCGCGCCGTCTTGTCCGCCTCGTCGCGATCGACGGCGCCGCCATTGATGGCCGAGACATTGGCGACGACGCCGCAAGCACGGCCTTCGAGACGCGCAAAAGCCGTGATGACGCCGCGGCCAAAGCCACGCCGCAATTCCAGCACAGAGCCGACGTCGAACACGGTTTCGATGATCGGCATGACGTCATAGGCGCGCTTGCGGTCAGGCGGCACAGCGCCGCGCAGCATACGCTGGTCCGATACCTCCCAGTCATGGGTATCGCCCTGAAAATAGGACAGATACTTTTTCGCGACGGTCGTGGCTTCCGCCTCGTCACGCACCAGCACGTCGATGACGCCATTTGCGGAATGAACGTCGGAAGGACCGACTTCGTCCGGCGAGCATGTGCCGAGACCGGCGGCCTCGATCATCGCCGGGCCACCCATGCCGATGGATGCATCCTCCGTGGCGATCACCACATCGCAGACGCCAAGCGCAGCAGCGTTACCGGCAAAACATCGACCCGCTGCGATACCGACCAGCGGCGCGATCCCGGACATGCGCGCCATCTTCCAGAAGGTTGGGTTGGCGAGATTGACACCGGGCTTGTTGTCGGTGTCACCCGGCCGACCGCCACCGCCTTCGGCATAGATCACGATAGGCAGTGCCGCCTTCTCGGCGATGCTCAGGAGCCGATCCGTCTTGCGATGGCCGAAATGCCCCTGCGTGCCTGCGAACACGCTGTAGTCATAGGCCATGACGGCCACGCGGCTGCGCTCGGCCCCGAACTCTTCCGCATTGATGCTGGCGATGCCGGCAACGATGCCGTCAGCCGGACTATTCGCGCGCAGATATTCTTCGGAGTGCCGACCCCGCTGCGCGGCGACCGCAAGCGCACCATATTCGACGAATGATCCCTCATCGCAAAGATCCGCGATATTCTCGCGGGCGGTGCGCTTGCCTGTATTGTGCCGACGATCCACTGCTGCGGGACGCGCCGCGTCGTCGCACAGAGCGAGACGATCCAGCACTTCCTGAAGATCAGGACGGATCGCGTCCGGATCGAAAGCGGTTTCGACCGTCTCAGCCGCAACCTCGACATCAGCCGCCTCAATGACGATCAGCATATCGCCCCTGCCGACGGTACTGCCGATCTGCGCCAGCTGCCGCACATATCCCGCCGCCTCCGACGTGACCACGTGCTCCATCTTCATGGCCTCGAGCACCGCAATCGGCGTCCCGACGCCGACAGGCTCATTCTCGGCGACCAGCAAGCTGATGAGTACACCGGGCATCGGCGATGGCACCCCGACATTGCCGCTCTCGATGTTCAACGTCGTGCGCGCAGCAGCCTGCGTTGTGGCAGGCGCCGTCTTGAATTTCTGCGCGGGGGCATCGCCCTCGACGAGTTCGCGTGTCTTCTGGTCGATCAGGCGCGTGGTGAACTCACCCGACTTCACCTCCGGCAATCTCAGCACGCTGCGCAGGAAGCCGATATTGGTCTCGACGCCGGCCACCTGGAATTCGGACAGCGCCCGGTCGAGATTTGCGCGCGCCGCATCCCATCCGCCATCCGCGCGGACGATGACCTTCGCCAGCAACGAGTCATAGTATGGAGTCAGCGTCAGGCCCGAGAAGCCGGCACCATCGATGCGCACCTTCGGTCCGCCTGGCGGCTCATAGAGCGAGACAAGACCGACCGCCGCGATCGCGGTGCCATCGGCGCTCATGCTTTCCGCATTGACGCGCGCCTGGATCGCGATCTCGCGCGGCTTCGGGACGGCACGCTGGCTCAGCCCCTGCATCTCCAGGCTCGTCCCGGTGCAGACGCCGATCTGCAAGGCGACAAGATCCAGATCGAGAATTTCCTCGGTGACCGTGTGCTCGACCTGAATACGCGGATTGACCTCCATGAAAGCATAGTCGTTGCGATCGACATCGTAGAGGAATTCGACGGTGGCGAGACCGACATAGTTGACCGCCTGCACGATCCGGCATGCGTCCTGCAGCATGGCATCGGCCACATCGGGCGCGATCCACAGGCATGGCGCGATCTCAATGATCTTCTGATTGCGACGCTGCAGGCTGCATTCGCGATGCCAGAGATGTATCACCCCACCCTGACCATCAGCGATGACCTGAACCTCCACATGCCGCGCGCGCTCGATCAGGCGCTCGACATAGACATTCTGGTCACCGAACGCGGCCAGCGCTTCAGCGCGGCAGCTCTTCAGCGACGCCTCGATGTCACCGCGGTTCTTCACGATGCGAATGCCGCGACCGCCACCACCGGACACGGCCTTGATCACAATCCCGCCGCCATCGCCCTGTGCGTCGAAGAACGCCGTCAAGTCTTCCGGCGAATTGATGACATCGAGGCCCGGGATCAGCGGCACTGACAGTTTGCGCGCGATCTGGCGCGCCTGCGCCTTGTCGCCCAGCGCTCTGAGCGCGTCGCCGCCGGGGCCGATGAAAGTCAGGCCGTTCGCCTTGCAGGCATCGGCGAATTCGGCGTTCTCTGAGAGGAAACCATAGCCGGGATGAACGAGATCGCATCCCTCGCGCACGGCTGTGCGAACGATTTCGGCATGGTCAAGATAGGCGGCAGCGCCACGGCCGGGAATACGGACGGCCTCGTCGGCCGTCGCAACGTGACGTGATCCGGCATCGTCTTCGGGAGAGATCGCGCAGGTGCGGATTCCCAGCGTTGCAGCAGTTCTCGCGATGCGGATAGCGATCTCGCCCCTGTTCGCGATCAACATCTTCCGCGAAGATACAGCCAACGTCATTACGTCCCTCATGCTCGTTTCCTCGACTCCCGTCCTTCGGAAGCCAACTATCAATTCGATGTCAGTGAGCATTCACGGAAGTGGAATGATTGCGCATCGCCACGGTCGACGGGCGGATCCCAAAGGGACCGCCGGCTGTTCTGCTCAACAGAACACTTGTTCTCTTTTTTGCATCGTAGGGTTTAGAATGATTTGTCGTCAAGCGTTGTCATGCGACGTTCGTGTCGCACGCACATCAAGCAGCCGAATTGTAGTTACGACGTTCGTACAGACAGAACGCTGGCCGATCGCATCGCTCATCTCGAACCAACAACTCGACAAGGCAATCACTCGCAACTGATTTCAAAGCGATCGACACTCGTGTAATTATGGCGCAACAGCGGCGCGCCAGAAACGCCGCATCCCGCGGGCTGGAATTTCGATGACCGATACGCAGAACTTTCTTTCCTCTGATGGAGGCGTCGCCGCGCTGGAGAGAGCTTTCACGGTTTTGCGGGTACTAGAATCGTCCGACGCGCCCATCACCCTAGCCGAGCTGTCGCGCACAACGGGGCTCTACAAAAGCACAATACTACGCTTGATGACGTCGCTCGAACGCAACGGTTATGCCATGAAGCTCCAGGATGGTCGGTACGATCTTGGCGTGATCGCCTTCCGGCTCGGCATCGCCTATGAGCGGAAAAACCGATTGCGAGCTTCGGTCGCGCCTGTACTACGTAGGCTCGTCGCGCAAGGCACTGAAAGCGCATCGTTCCATATTCGCCAAGATGCGGCGCAACGGCTATGCCTGCTCCGCGAAGATTCGCGCCACTCAACACTTGACCGGGTAACGGCTGGAGATGTTTTCCCCCTTCACAGCGGCGCCGCCGGCCACGTACTTCTTGCATTCGCAGGAGCAACTGGAAAACGTTATGATGATATTCGTGCGTTCGGTTGGACACTATCTCTCGGCGAGCGTGATCCTGCATGCGCCGGTGTTGCCGCGCCGGTCTTTGGCCCAGAAGGAATTCTCGGAGCACTTTCTCTTTCTGGCCCCCGCGAACGATTTCGTGAAAAGGAAATCAGGAAAATGCGCGACATTCTTTCCATCCACGCAGGGCATCTGACTACCCTACTAGCTGGCACGTGGCCGCAGTTTAAGAAGATCGAGAAGCACCGAAACTTCTCGCCCCCTGAGCAAACGGCAGAAGCCGCAAGGTGAATATGGGGGAGTGAATCTGCTAATCAGTTGCATTCGAGTGGTTGAGCCAAGGCGGGAAAAATAGGAATTCGAAGATAGAGTTTCTTCAACTGAAGTCCGCTTTGCGCCATGAGCGGTCGCCAGAAGAAGCGTCGCGGCGGCAATTTGAATGGGACAACAACTGCTGGCCTAAGTTGACGAGCCGGTTCGCTCTGCCGACCGAGCACCGTGGTGGCACCGAGCCAACGATGAGCCATCCGCAAGAGAGCTTGGTTTCAACGCGGGTCAGCAGCGAAAACCGGCGACTGACGGGTCGGGTACCCAAGAGGGCCAAATGAGTCTGTTTGTCAGCTCTCTCAAGCCAGTTACGCCTCAGCGTTTTTTTCCTGAAGCAAGCTGAAATGTCGGAATGTAGCGAGTCAGGGCGGAGACCACGAAGGCCCACCTTGACGGCGGCGAAGACTAAAAAAACACCGAAAATCGCCGATGACCTGCTTCAAGTAGATCTGTCGGTCACTCGTGTTCACTTTCGAAAATCTCACCCGCCGAGTCTCGGGACCCTCATTTCGGCACGAACGGTCCCGGCGCGGCCCTGTGCATGCAAGCCACCACAACCAGCGCGGCGATGGCACACCATGCCGAGAACCAGAAGCCATCTATATAGGCCAGCGTGTTGGCCTCCCGCTGTACGATCTGTGACAGCGTCACAACACTTCGCGCCGCCGCCAATCCGGTGTCATGTACGGAGAAACCCTTCTGCAACTGCGTCAGCATTTCAACCACACTCGGATCGCCTTGCGTAACGTTCAGGCCGAGCGTGTTCGAATGGGTCTGTTCGCGAACACGTAACCAGGTCGCCATCAGCGCGCTGCCGATCTCTGCGCCGCCGATGCGTACCGACTGGATGTAGGCGGCAAAAGCCGTGGCGCGCCTGGGATCGACGTTCGAAAGCGCGGTGACAATGATTCCGATCAGGGTGACCGACTGCCCCACGGACTGAAGCAACGCGATGGCCACGAAGTCTTCGGCGACCCACTGGCGGGTGAGATGCGTCCCGAGCAACGCCGCGAGGAAGAAGGCGGAGAAGCCGACTACGATGACCACTCGGGAATCCAGCCGTCCCGCCATCCAGACCGCGATCGGCGTGAAGACTAGCATCGGCAGTGCGCCGTACAGAAGGAACAGCCAGCCGATCTGCTCGGGCCGGAGACCTCCGACCGCCACCAGGAAGTTTGGCGTCAGCATTCCGTTGGACAGGCTGGTCAGCGAATAGAGCAGGATGCACATGATCGCCAACCCGATGTTGCGGGACAGGACGACCCCAGCCTCCGCCCACGGGTTTTCGACGACGGCTTCGTTGACAAAAAAGCAGGCGACAAGGACGGCGCCGGCCAAAAGCAGCGCGACCACCGTGCCAGAGTTGAGCCAGTCCAGCCGGTTACCCTGATCGAGCCCTGCGTAGATCATCGCCATGCCTGCGCCCAGCAGCAGCATACCACTCCAGTCGCCGCTCTGGACGAGCGCGCGATTGATCGGTTCCCGAGGCGTACCGAGGTATACGAACAGCGCCATCAACGGCGCGAAGACCGCATCTTGCCAGAACAGCCACTGCCATCCGATCTGATGCACGTATAGCCCGACGACCCAGACGCCTAGGTTGACGCTGAAACCGACCCGAGCCGCGTAGATGCCTATCGCGACGAGCCACCATTTCATCGGCAGATTGCGAAAGATGATCATGATCGTGGCCGGCACGAAGACGCCCAGCAGCAACCCGCGCGAAATTGAAAGAAACGCAAGCGTGCTGTACTCGCTTACGAATGGGACGAGCACGGACAGCACGGCGTAAAGCAGGCTGGGCACGATCAGAATACGGCGGAGGCCGAACAGCACTGCAAACCATGCCACCGCCGGAGCGACCAGCAGTTGAGCCGCCGACGTCGCCGTCATCATCCAGGACGCCTCGTCGAAGCCGAGGGAGTGAATGCCCTTCAGGTCCGGAAGCGCGATCGTCAGAAGTCGGCTATCGAAGCTCGACAGAAATGCTCCCAGAAGGACAGCTCCGACCGCAAATATGGGACGCGGAGCGGGAGCGCCGGTCGAAACGGGGCCGCCCGAAATTTCGCTACCTTGTGCCATCGGCCTGGCCCTCTTCGGTATGAATCCGCGTCGTCACCGACATTCCGGGGCGCAGCTTGCCCAACAGCGGCTGGTCTGGATCGAACTGGATGCGAACCGGGATCCGCTGCACCACCTTTGTGAAGTTGCCGGTCGCGTTGTCCGGGGGCAGCAGCGCGAACTGAGATCCACTTGCGGGCGACACGCGCTCGACTCGGCCATGAAGCGTCTCGCCCTTGAACGTGTCCGCCGCGATATCGACCTTCTGGCCGGGCTGCACTTGCCGGAGCTGGGTCTCCTTGTAGTTCGCGATGACGTAGACATTCGGAAGGGGCACGACGCTGATCAGGTTCGACCCGACATTGACGTAGTCGCCCGCCTGCACCTTGCGCTCGCTCACCACGCCGTCGAACGGTGCGACGACCCTTGTGTAGCTCAGTCGCAGCTTGGCTGCGTCCCGGGTCGCCTCGGCGGCCCTCAGCTCGGCCGCCTTTTGCTCCCTGGTTCCCTCGAGCACCGTGAGTTGCCGCCGCTGGGCCGCCGCAAATGCCTCGCTTGCCTTGTGATCCGCCTTCGCCTTGTCATAGGCGGCCGTCGCCTGCTGGAACTTCTGCAGCGTACCGGACTGAGTCTTGACCAGCGCGCTCTGACGCTCCTCTTCCTGCTCGGCCTGCGTTTCAAGCGCGGACACCGAATTGGTCTGGGCGTCCGCCTGCATGATCATGGCGCGCTGCAGTTCGACCTGGTTCGCGAGGTTATCGAGGCCTGCCTTCGCAGCACTCACAGACGCCTCGGCCTGGGCGACCTGCGCCAGATAGTCCGCTGGGTCAATCTCGAGGAGAAGCTCGCCCGCCTTAACGCGCTCGAAGTCGTCGACGGCGACGGTCTTGACCGCGGCGGCCACGCGGCTACTGAGCAGCGTGATCTGCGCACGGACGTAGGCATCGTCGGTGCTCTGAAGGGGCCGGTTCGCCACCCAGCTATCCCAGCGGATGGTCGCGAGCGCGACGCAGGATAGCGCCGCGATCACTGCAACGCTGGGGGCGATGATTCGCCATCGGTCCCTCGCCTTCGCAAGCTCGACTTGGGGAGAGGCTGTAGCGGCCGGCTGACCGATGCGAGGAATTTGTTGAACTGTCTGATCCATGGATCTTACCCGGTGCTGCCGTCGGGTGTGCCGGGGTCCGGCTCCGCACGGCCTGTATCGACGGTGGGTGGTCCGGCGTGCCGCCGGCTCGAGGGTTCGAAGAGAGGTCATGGCCTCTTCGCAGGGATTGGCTCAGAGAGGCCATCTGCATCCGAAGCAGAGGGGGGACTTCAGAAGCCATAAAAGGAGGCAGGTCGGCCGGACGTCAGGACGACTTCCGGTGAATTTCGACCGACGGATGAAGCGACCTGAAGCCGACGTTCATGCGATTCCACATGTTGATCGTGCCGATCGCGAGGGTCAGGACCACCTGCTCCTCCTCCGTGAACTGTGATTTCAACAGCTCGTAGTCGGCATCCGGCGCGTGCGTTTCCGTCAGCAAAGTCAGCGCGTCGGTCCAGGCAAGCGCTGCGCGTTCACGAGGCGTGTAGAGCGAGGACTCGCGCCAGCCGTCGAGCATGTGAAGCCGCATGCCCTCCTCGCCGAGCTTCTTCAGATCGGTGACGTGCATGTGGATGCAGTAGGCGCAGCCGTTGATCTGCGAAGCCCGAAGCCGGACGAGATCCAGGATCACCGGCTCGATGGTGCTCTTGGAAAAGCTTTTCTCGAGAGCAATGGCGGACTTGAAGCTGGACGCTGCATGGAGAAAGGGGTTGGCGATTCGTGCACTCATGTCGGATATCCTTTGGGTTTGGGGTCAATTGAGGTCTTGACCGGGCAGGTTGATGCGAAAAAATCGAGGATGTCTTTCGAAACCGGTCTCGACAAGGCGTAGGGTGTCAGCCGGTCGAGGATCGGCGCGCTTGTCGGTTCTTACTTTAAGAAATGCGGTCGGGGTCTGGGGCCTTCGCTGTCAGATGACCGGAGGCGACGCTTCTTACGTGGATTTATCACGTCCACCGTTTGACGTACTTCACGGCCATCTTCCGCATGGCGTGCCGCTCATAGAAGCGCTGCGCATCGACGTTCTCGAGCGCGGTGTCCAGCACGAAGTAATTCAGGCCGGCCGCGGCGCATTCCTGCTCGACCGCCTCGATCACTTTCGTGCCGTACCCTCGGCCCCTGACCTGTTCGTTGGTCACTAGGTCGTCGACGTAGATATGATCGCCGAAGATCATGTTCTCCTGCCGCCTCAGGCCTGCGAGCGCGACGATCTCGTCGTCCAGCCGCAGAACGAGAATTTTGTACCCTTGAGCGCTCTGACGGATAACCTGGTCGACAAGGGCCTGCGAGGAGTCGAGGTGCGGACGCAATTGGCGCATGAGAGGCCAGCACTCCCCGATTTCGCTGGCCATCTCCGCATATCCGATAGAAAGACGCTCTTTTGGCATCACGCCACCTCGACGGAGTGAAGCATATCCAGGCTCCATTTGCCGGCAATGCGGCTCAATTCGTCGCGCGCGTCGTTGAGCGCCTGCTGCTTGCGCTTCTCCCCTTGGGCAAGCAAAGGCTGGGCGTTCACGTAGGAGACGTTTTCGAGGCCGGTGAACTTGAAGATAGCGCGCAGGTTGGGCAGAAGCCCGTCCATGTCCTCCCATTCGGATCCGGCGCTGAAATCGAGACCACGAGTAGTCACGACCATGGCGCGCAGGGCCCCCAGTTTTCCGGTGATGCTGCCGTCCGGCTCCGGAACATGCGTGACGCCGGGTCGGACGAGTTGGTCGAGGAATGCCTTGAACGTCGAGGGTAATCCAAAATTGTAGAGTGGAATGCCGAAGAGCACTGCGTCCGACGACATCACGCGCGATGCCACGCTGTCGGCGAGCCGCAACGCGTCCCTCATCTCTTCGGTTCGCTGGGGCGGCGGAGTGAACATCGCGGCGGTAAACAGCTCGTCGACGTGCGGAAGCGGATCGGTGGCCAGATCGAGATAGTCGACTTCCAGACCGCTCACGCGGCTTCGCAATTCTTCGACGAAATGTGCGGTTAGGGCACGGCTGCTAGAACCGTGACTGCGGGCACTTGAGTCGACATGAAAGAGGCGCATCTGTATTCCTTGGGAAAGTGTTATGAACTCGCGAGCGAAGATCCCTCCGTCGGCGAGCTCTGGCTTGATCGGACCGGACCGCCTGGCTGTGAAACTGAGCGGTCGTTCTGTATGGCCATTGATTACGCTCCAGACCGGCCTACCGGACAGAACCAAGGAATGAGCTTTTGACTGTACCGATCGGAAAAAATCCGATCTCGTTCGATCTCGATCGCTCCAGACCGATGCCGCTGGGCGAGCAGATCAGTGGCGCGATTCGAGCTGCCATTCTCGACAAACGCTTGGCTCCTGGGAGCCGTTTGCCGTCCTGGCAGGACCTCGCGACCCAGCTCGGGGTTTCGCGGGGCACGGTGAAAGGCGCCTACGAGCGTCTGGCCGACGAGGCACTCGTCGTCTCCGCCGGCGCCGCGGGCACTCGGGTCTCGGAAACGCCGCCACGGCGTCCGAAGACGTCCACTGTGAGTTCCGAGCAGCCCTATTCGGGGCTGCTCCCAGCCTTCTACAGCACTCCCCTTCCCTTCCAGATGGGCGTCCCGGCGCAGGACGCGTTTCCGGCCAAGATTTGGGCCCGCCACAGGACACGCGCCGTCCGCGCCGACGCAATGGCCTCCGTCGGCCAGATCGACCCGCGCGGCCATCCGGAGCTAAGGGCGCAAATCGCCAGCTATCTGGCGATCGCGCGCGGCCTGCAGTGTGATCCCGATCAGGTCATACTGACCGCGGGCTACCGCAGTGGCCTTGCGATGGTGATACGGGCGCTGGGATTGGGGGGAAGCAAAGTCTGGATCGAGGAGCCTGGTTATCCCTTCACCAAGAAAGGCCTCGAACTCGACGGGATGGAGCTGATTCCCGTTCCGGTCGATGGCGAGGGGATCGACGTCGAACACGGAATCCGCGCGTGCAAGGACGCGCCGTTAGTCGTCGTCACCCCGGGTCAGCAGGCGCCGACCGGCGCGGCCATGTCTCCGAGCCGTCGAGCCGCTCTACTCGGTTGGGCGGCGAGATCCGGTGCCTGGATCATCGAAGACGACTATCTCAGCGAACTCCAACTTTCCGGCCGGGCCATGCCGGCGCTGGCGAGTGAGCCCGGCGGCGATCGCGTGATCCATATTGGCAGTTTCGGCAAAACGATGAGCCCGGCGCTCGGTCTGGGCTTCGTGATTGCGCCGCTGGAGCTTGTCGGGCGCCTCTGGGAAGTCGCGACCTACCTGCAGCCTGCGCCCAATACGACGACGCAACTCGCTCTCGCAGGCTTCATCGCGGATGGCCACTATCTGCGGCACCTCCGTCACATGAAGGCTCTCTATTCCGAACGTCGCGATGCGCTGCGCAAACGGCTCGGCGACCGGATCACTGTCGAGGCGATGTCAGGGCTCGCCGTCATGGTGAAGCTTCCGCCGACGATCAACGATGTCGCACTGGTGCGATCCGTTGTCCCGCAGGGAATCGCTCCGATGCCATTGTCAATATGGTGGAGCGATCGGGCGAAGATGGCGCCGGGCCTGCTGCTTGGTGTGACCAACCTCCGGCCCAAGATCGTTGATGCGGCATGCGCAACGCTCGAGGCGGCAATTGCTTCGTCTAACTAGCGGCTTAGAGAAGTTGCCAAGCGAGCGCTTGCCCTCGCATAGCCTGGCCGTGCGTCTGTCATGGTGCATCAGAATGTTGGGAATTTGTGCTGTCGTTATGCAGTCGTAGCTGTCACATGGAAGCCTTGAACCGGCGGCGTGGTCTAACCGATTGGCCACTATGGTTGGGGAGATCCTTAGCCATCCTGGTCATCGTCCTGGTGGTCTTTCGGCCTGCTCAACGTTGGCACGGGCTGTATCGCGCAGTTGCCGCAAGGTTAGCAATGCAGCGCCGCGCGTTAGGTCCGCTTTGCGCCAGAAGCGGCCATTTCAGTCAGCAACCACCGCGGATAAGTATATAGACGCACGAATACCCGCCTCGTAGAGACAGGCACGGAGATATCGAGATATAAAAGCTTTTTATAATAGCTATTTATTCAGTTTAGGTAACATAGTAATGGATTGCGCGGTTCGCCGGTGGCCGCCCGCGCTCCGAAGGCGCTCAGCTCGCTGCGAACCTCAAAGCCACCCACCTAGCCGCCCCTGCTGAACAACGCACCAGCGAGTCCCGCTGGCTTATTGTGGGCCACCTGATGTGCCGACGTGCCCCCAATGTGTGCAATTCCCCCTCGACCACAAGCGAACGCTCCTAAACGGCCGATCACGGTACCATACAACCGCATCCACATTTCCGTTGGTCGCTGGCCCGGCGAGTAATTGCCCGAATCCCATTCGCGCTATCACAGCTCGAATATTTCACCTTGAGAATTCGAAAGTCGCGGATCCGGCGTCGGTCTGCACCCTTATGCGAACCGCACGGCAAAACGGAATGAGCCCGATGCCCGCCCCCACTTCTAAGCGGATCGGCCAAGGATCTGCATCGGGGTTACCAAGGTTCAGCATGGTGACGACCCGACAGGCGGCATTGTCATTCACCCGAACGCCATTTACCTCAATCGCCTTCCGGCCGACGTTATGAATATTGATCTCACCGTTGGATCGCTGGAGCACTCGCAAATCAGGCGTGCCACCCGGCAGGGTCAAGAATGCTAATGCGGCAACAGCAGCGATCGCGATGTGCCACCAGCGCACGCGGCGCGTTGGCTTGGCTTCAGGATCAATATTCATCGACGCACATCACAGTTAGCACGCGGATGGTCAGCGACGGATCGGCCGGGTTCTCCGAAGCCCATTCGAGTGATCGATCGTAGTAGTCGATCTTGAAAATGTACCGAGCGCCAGCGAGCTCGATCACACCGAAGTCGTGTTCATTGTATGGATCGTCTCCATCGCTAAAGTCCGCAAAGTCTCGTACACGAAGCAGTAGATCGGCCAGGTGTTCGAAACCAAGCGCTGGTACGCCGTTGGTTATGACGAGCCGCCCTCGTTCGTTGGTGAGCGGAAGCGCTTTTCGCATCACATCGTTCGCGTCTCGGATCCGTTTGGAGCAGTCCGCTTGACCGCCAGCAATAGCCGCTCCCATCATGAGGCGGCCTCGTGTCCATTCAGGGGAATACGTAGCAAGGCGACCTGCCATATCCTGCGCTGAACGACTTCGCTATCGGGAAGGCCTGACCACCGCATCGTCAGGACATCACCGTTGACGTCCAAAACATCGGCTTCATGCCAAGCTTCGAGCCCGGCGCGCTCCTTAGCGACCACGACATCGCCGGCACGGACGATCGGCCACATTCGCTGATCACAGGAAGGTATTGCTGGCACAAGCCCGGCATCGGCGCCGAAACATTCTCTTCCAACAAACAGTTCGGGTTCGTCAGCCACCACTGACGGTGCGTCGATGACTATCAGCATTTTGACGTCATCCTTGGATGTAGCAGCGCGATCTGTGTGAACTTTCGTGAGAAGGGACCTAGATCCTCGTAGCCCATCCTTGGATCAATTTAGCGATACGGCAAGCAATCGATTGGCAAGCAGAGAGCGACGATATCCCGGCGTGACGATCATCAAGATCGTGGAGCCCACCCGGTTCGACACCTATGTCGCGGTGAAGCGCGGCGCGCCGCTATCGCTGCATGTCGAGAATTTCATCGCCTGCCTGCGCGCCGAGATGCAGGCGATCAACCCGGCCCGCAACGCGCCAGCCAAGGCTCAGGGCCGCCCCCGCAAAACGTAACATCATGTTATGTTTGTGGCATAACGGGGTAATTGTGTTAGATCGCCGTCGCGCTATCCTCACGCTTGTTGATTGATCAACTGACACGCATTCAAGACGTTTCGCATGACCAGCATTCTGACACCCACGCCGATCGCCGGACGCCTCCTGACGGGGCTGCTCGGCGCGCCCATCGCCCACTCGGCATCGCCCGCGATGCATGAGCGCGCGGCTGATGCGCTGGGTGTGCGCTGCCACTATCACCTGATCGAAATTCCCGGCGCCGGGCGCGACGATCTGCGCGCGATCCTGGATGGCATCCGCCGTCTCGGCTTCGCCGGCATCAATGTCACCTTCCCCTACAAGGAAGCGGTGGTCGATCTGCTCGACGAACTCTCCCCCGGCGCGCGTGCCATCGGCGCCGTCAACACCGTGGTCGCGCGTGACGGCCGCCTCACCGGCCACAACACCGACACCACAGGTTTTGCCCGCGCAGCGAAGGAACTGGTTGCACGATCGGACCGCGCGCCGGTCGCGGTGATTGGCACCGGCGGCGTCGGCAAGGCCATCGCCTTCGCGCTGGCCGATCTGGACGTCTCGGAGATCCGTGTCTTCGACACCGATATTGCAAAGGCCGATCAACTCGTCGCGCAGCTCCGGGATCGGCAGGCGATCCGCCGCGCCGCAACGGTCGAGGACGCCCTCACCGGTGCCGCCGGACTCGTCAACGGCACCCCCATCGGCATGCTGCCGGACCGCGGCACGCCGGTACCGGATGCCCTGCTCCATGCCGGACTATGGGTTGCCGATGCCGTCTATTCGCCGCTCTGGACGCCGCTGCTGAATGCCGCAAAGTCCAGGGGTGCGCAGGTGATGACCGGCCGCGACCTCGCGATCTATCAGGCCGCCGATGCTTTCGAGCTGTTCACCGGCATGGCGCCGTCCGCTACGGAGATGGGAATTGCTTTCGACAACGTCATGAGGAAAAGGTATCCGCCCAACGCTGCCTGACCACACCAAGCGGTCGCTCACAAGGCCGCAACGACAATCGAAGAACAAACACACCGGAGGAAATCATGAAGCCCGCATTCTGGGCGAGCGTCCTGCTCGCCAGCGCCCTGTCCATCCCTGCATCCGCGCAGAGCATCAAGCTCGCCAATGTCGCCGAACTCTCGGGCGGCGGCGCGACCGTCGGCAACAACTGGAAGAACGGCATCGATCTCGCCATCGAGGAGATCAACAGCAAGGGCGGCGTTCTCGGCCGCAAGCTGGAAGTCACGCACGCCGACTCGCAGTCCAATCCCGGCGTCGCCCGCGCGCAGGTGCAGAAGGCACTCGACAACGAGCCTTATGTGCTGCTTGGCCCCGGCTATTCCGGTTCTGTGAAAGTCACCGCACCGCTGGCGGCGGAAGCCGGCATCGCCCAGATCATGGGCGGCGAAGCAGCCGAGCTCACCACCACCGGCAACAAGTTTCTGTTCCGCACCTCGTTCGGCCAGCAGTCGTCGATGCCGAAGGTCGCGAAATACATCAATGATGAGTTGAAGGCGAAGTCGGTCGCCATCGTCTGGGTCAATAACGATTTTGGCAAGGGCGGGCGCGATTCCATTACCAAGGAATTCGCCAAGTACAATATCAAGATCGCCGCCGATCTCTCCACCGAAGCCGGCCAGGCCGACTTCGCCGCCGACGTCACCAAGATCAAGGCGGCAGCGCCGGATGCGGTCTTCGTCTATGTCAACGAGGAAGAAAGCGCGCGCATGCTCAAGGAGCTGAAGCGCCAGGGCATCACCGTGCCCCTTGTCGGCGAGACCACGCTGGTCGGCCAGAAGGTGGTCGAGCTCGCCGGCGATGCCGCCAACGGCGCCCGCGGCCATGTCGGCCTCACCACCGATGCACCGGTCGAACTGATCAAGGCATTCCGCGAAAAGTTCGTGAAGAAATACAACTACGTCCCCGACCATAACGGCCTCAAGGGCTGGCTCGCGATCTACATGATCAAGGCCACCACCGAGAAGATGGGCAAGGTGGATAGCAAGGGCTTCGCCGACGCGCTGCACGGCTTCACCATCACCGCCGCCAAGGAGCCCGGCATCCTGATGGACGCTACCTTCGACGCCAATGGCGACATCGACCGTCAGGGTTTCCTGGTCGAGATCGTCGAGGGCAAGCAGGTGGTGAAGCAGGTGCTGCCGAAGCTGAACAACTAACGGCCGCCTCGGCCGTCATTGGGAGGATCAAAGCGACGAAGCAATCCAGAAGACCACAAATGAAGAGCTGGATTGCTTCGCTGCGCTCGCAATGACGACCGATAGACCTTTCTGATCCACGCCACGCGTGGGAGAACCACCATGTCCAATCTCCTCGACCTCCTGATCGCAGGTCTCGCCACCGGCGCCATTTACGCCATCGTCGCGGTTGGTTTCACGCTGCTGTGGCAGACTTCACAGACCATCAATTTCGCCCAGGGCGAATTCGTGATGCTGCCGGCCTTCCTGATGCTCGGCGTGCTGCATGTCGGCGCGCCGTTCTGGGTCGCCATCCTCGTCGGCATCGCATTGTCGATGCTGCTGCTCGGCCTCGGCTTCAAGCTATTGCTGGTCGATCCGATGCTCCGCCATGGCGTGCTGCCGCTTGCGATTGCCACCATGGCGCTGGCCATTGGCATCAAGGAGTCCGCAAAACAGTTCTGGAGCGCGGAAGCCTCGCCCTTTCCCTCCATCGTCCCGGCTGGCGACGTTTTTATCCTCGGCCGCGCCGTCGCCTTGCAGAGCCTCGGCGTGCTCGCCGTCGCGGTCATCGCCGTCACGCTGCTGACCCTGCTGCTGAACCGCACCTCCATCGGCCACCAGATGCAGGCCGCTGCCCAAAACCCGACCGTGGCGCGCATCATCGGCGTGCCCGTCGAGCGCATGATCCTGCTGACCTTCCTGATCAACGCCTTCCTCGTGGCGCTGGCCTCGCTGCTGATCACGCCGATCTATCTCGCCAAATTCTCCAACGGCGAAGTGCTCGGCCAGGCCGCCTTCATCGCGGCCATTGTCGGCGGCTTCAACCAGATCCGCGGCGCCATTGCCGGTGGCCTCCTGATCGGCGTCGTCGACAATCTCGCCGCCGCCTACGTCTCGACGCAGTATCGCGCCGCCGTGCCGCTGGTGCTCTTGATCGCGATCATCCTGTTCCGCCCGCAGGGCCTGCTCGGCCGTCCCGAGGAGCGCACGGTATGAACGCCAAATATCTCAAGCTCGGTTTCGGCGTCGTCGTCATCGCGGCGCTGATCATCGTGCCGATGAACTTCAACCGCTACGGCCTGTTCATCCTCAGCCAGTGGGCTGTCATGACCATCGCCGCCATGGGCCTCAATCTCACCCTCGGCTATGCCGGCCAGGTCTCGCTGGCACAGGGCGCCTTCGTCGGCATCGGCGCCTATACCGCGGCGATCATGACATCGAGCGGCTTCCCGCTGATCGCTGCCCTCGCTGTCGCCATCGTGTTGTGCTTCGCCATCGGCTGGATCCTGGGCTATCCCGCACTCCGCGTGCAGCATCACTATCTCGCGTTCGTCACCCTTGCCTTCTCCACGCTGGCCTTCCTTGTTTTCCGCAACGAGGAATGGCTCACCAAGGGCATCTACGGCATCAGCAACATTCCGCGCCCGGAAATCTTCGGCTATCCCACGCGGCGACCGCTGCCATTCTATTATTTCTGCCTGGGATCACTCAGCCTGGTCTCGCTGGCTGTGTGGTGGCTGATCCGTTCGCCCTGGGGCCGCGCCTTCGTGGCCCTGCGCGAAAACCCGGTCCGCGCGCTGTCGCTCGGCATCGACACCCGCCATTACACGCTGATGGCCTTCGCCATCGGCTCGGCGCTCGGCGGCGTCGCCGGCGTGCTCTATGCGCCGCTGACGCAATATGTCGATCCCGTGCCGTTCCACCTGTCGCTGTCGCTCGATCTCCTGATGATGGTGATCGTCGGGGGCTCCGGCTTCTTCTTCGGTCCGTTCCTCGGCGCGATGATCGCCGTGCTGCTGCCGGAGTGGCTGCGCTTCACGCAAGGCTATTACCTGATGCTCTACGCCGTAGCCGTCATCGGGCTGCTCATCTATTCGCCATCCGGCATTCTCGGCATCCTCGACCGCTTCATCGCCGAACGCCGCACCAAGGCCGCCTCGGCAAAGCGTGCGACCGCGACAGCCAAGCTGGAGGTGACGCCGTGAGCGCCGTCCTCGAAGTTTCCAATATCAGCAAGCGTTTTGGCGGCATCACCGCTGTCAACGGCGTGTCCTTCGATGTGCAGGAGGGCGAAATCCTCGGCCTGATCGGCCCGAACGGCTGCGGAAAGTCGACACTGTTCAACTGCATCCTCGGCCAGCTCGCGCCGTCGGGCGGCGAGGTGAAGCTCGACGGCCAGACCGTCACCGGCCTGCGCCCCTCCGAACTGAACAAGCTCGGTGTCAGCCGCACCTTCCAGCTCCTGCAGGTGTTTCCAAAGCTGTCGGTACGAGAAAACCTGATCCTCGCCGGGCAGGAGCATCAGGGCAACATGCTGTCGCGTCTGATCGGCCCGTCCGATGCCGGCCTGACCGACGCCGCGAACCAGATGATCGGCTTCTTCAAGCTCGACCATCTCGCAGAAGAGCCCGCGGGCGGCCTCTCCTACGGCCAGCAGAAACTGCTCGATGCCGCCATGGCCTTCATGGGCGGCCCGCGTCTTGTGCTGCTGGACGAGCCCGCGGGCGGTGTCAATCTCACGATGCTCGCCGATCTCAAGGATCGCCTGCGCGCCATCAATCAGCAGAAGCGCGCCACCTTCGTCGTGATCGAGCACAATATGGAATTCGTGATGTCGCTCTGCACGCGCGTGATGGTGATGGCCGAAGGCAAGGTGCTGGCCATGGGCCGGCCGGATGAAGTCCGTGCCAATCCCGCCGTCATCGACGCCTATCTCGGACATTGAGGAGCAAGCCATGAGCGACGACATCCTCCAGGTCCAGAACCTCGTCGGCGGCTACGGCAAGATGACGATCCTCAACGGCACCACCTTCTCGGTGCCCGCGGGATCAATCACTACCGTCATCGGCCCGAACGGCGCCGGAAAATCCACCGTGTTCAAGGCGATCTTCGGCCTGCTCAAACTCCGCGACGGCAAGATCACCTTCAAGGGCCGCGACGTCACCGGCCTCAGCCAGCGCGCGCTGCTGTCCGCAGGGATCTGCTATGTGCCACAGGGCCGCAACATCTTCCCGGAACTGTCGGTGCGCCACAATATCGAACTCGGCGCCGTCGCCGCCGGCCGTGACATCACCGACCTGCCCGCGCGCATCGAATCCGCCCTCGACAAGTTTCCGGTGCTCCGTACCAAGGCGACCCAACAGGCCTCGACGCTCTCCGGCGGGGAGCAGAAGCAGCTCGAGATCGCCCGCGGCCTGCTGCTCAATCCGCAGCTGGTGCTGATCGACGAGCCTTCCATCGGCCTGTCGCCGCTGATGGTGCAGCAGACCTTCAACATCCTCAAAGAGCTGCGCGACAAGGGCGTCTCCATTCTCATGATCGAGCAGAACGCCCGCTCGGCGCTGGAGATTTCCGATTTCGGCATCGTGCTCGAACTCGGCCAGACCCGCCTGATGGACCGCGCCGACAAGGTGCTGAACGATCCGCGCATCGGCCAGTTGTTCCTCGGCGGCGCCATGGAAGAGACGGCAGCTTAACTGCCATGGATGAGAGGGCAGCTTCGCTGCCATGGAGGAGACGACAGCATGAACACCCGCTCGATCGCGACCGTCTCGCTGTCCGGCACGCTGGACGAAAAGCTCCGCGCCATCGCAGCCGCCGGCTTCGAGGAGGTCGAGATCTTCGAGGCGGACCTCCTCTCCTTCAACGGCTCGCCGCGCGATGTCAGCGACCTCTGCGGCGAACTCAATCTGAAGATCTGCGCCTTCCAGCCGTTCCGCGATTTCGAGGGCATGCCCGAGCCGCAGCGCAGCCGCAACTTCGCGCGCGCCGAGCGCAAATTCGCGCTGATGCACGAGCTGCGTACCGATCTCATGTTGATCTGCAGCAACATCTCGCCTGCCTCCATCGGCGGCATCGACCGCGCCGCCGCCGATTTCCGCGAGCTCGGTGATCTCGCCGCCAAGCACAATATCAAGGTCGGCTTCGAGGCCCTCGCCTGGGGCGTGCATGTGAACGACTATCGCGATGCCTGGGAGATCGTGCGCCGCGCCGATCACCAGAACATTGGCGTCATCCTCGACAGTTTCCACGCCCTCGCGCCGGGCTTCCCGACCGGACCCATCGCCTCGATCCCCGCCGACAAGATCTTCCTCGTCCAGCTCGCCGACGCGCCGAAACTCGGCCTCGACGTGCTGTCATGGAGCCGGCATTTCCGCTGCTTCCCCGGCCAGGGCGACCTGCCCGTGGTGAATTTCATGGAGGCCGTGCAGGCTGCCGGCTATCGCGGCCCATGGTCGCTCGAAATCTTCAACGACCAGTTCCGCGCCGGCTCCGCCGTGCGGACCGCTACCGATGGCCTGCGCTCGCTGATCCTGCTGCAGGATCAGCTGGCAACCGCGCCGCCAAGCCTGCAGCCGAAATCGCCCACCCTCGGCACCGGCTTTATCGAATTCGCCGTCAACGAGGCCAAGGCCGTCGATCTCTCACGCCTGCTGGCGCAGCTCGGCTTCCGCAAGACAGGCTCCCATCGCAGCAAGGATGTGGAACGCTGGTCGCAAGGCGCCATCGATCTCGTCGTCAACAGCGAGCCCGACGGATTCGCGCATTCGCATTACATCACCCACGGCGCCGGCGTCTGCGCCATCGCATTGGATGTCGGCAATGCGAAGCAGACCATGGCCCGCGCGGAAGCGCTGCAGGCGCGCACCTTCTATCAGCCGGTCGGACCGGGCGAACTGGAAATCCCTGCCATTCACGGGGTCGGCGGCAGCCTGCTCTATTTCCTCGACACTACCGGCAACAATTGGGACACCGACTTCGAGCCGCTGCAAAGCGATGCCAGCGCCGATCATCTCACCGCCGTCGATCATATCTCGCAATCCATGCCCTATGACGAGATGCTGTCCTGGCTGCTCTTCTATACCGGCATTCTCGACCTGCAGCGGCTGCCGCAAATGGAGATCCCCGATCCGGTCGGTCTCGTGCAGAGCCAGGCCTTGATCGCGCCGAACGCGTCATTGCGCATGGTGCTGAACGGCTCATCGGCCACGCGCACATTGTCGAACCGTTTCATCTCGGAGTTCTTCGGCTCCGGCGTGCAGCACATCGCCTTTGCCTGCGACGACATTTTAAGAACCGTCGCCGCCATGCGCGCACGCGGCGCGACATTTCTGCACATCCCCGACAACTACTATGACGATGTGGACGCCAAATACGGCCTCGATCCCGACCTGATGGCGGCGCTGCGCGACAACCAGATCCTGTATGACCGCGAGGGCGACGGCGAGTTTTTCCAGATCTACACCAATGTCTTCGACGACCGCTTCTTCTTCGAGATCACCGAGCGCCGGAGTTACACGGGTTTCGGCGCGGCCAATGCCGGCATCCGCCTGGCAGCCCAAACCCGCGATTCGCGCCCGGTCACGGTCCCTCGCATCTGACCGCAGGCCGCGATGGACGAAACATCGGCGCCGGTCTAAATCTCGCGCATGAAAAATCAGGCGCCCTGGCTGGACAAGGTCTTCGATGAGCCCCGGGTCGGCTTCGTCGCCGAACATGGCTCGCAATTGCATCCGCTGGCGAAGCCGCCGGAGCCGGCCCCGCCATCGCCTCCGCCAGGGCCCTCGCCGCTCGACAAGATTATCGACGAGGAGCGGCTGGGCTTTGCCGAGATACTGCGTCGGAGAACGTAGTTCGTAGGATGGGTATCGCTTCGACGCTACGCGCCTTCGCTCAACCCATCCTGCTATTCCTTACTTCTTCGCCGTCACCATCGGGCACACGCTGGCCGACAGCGGCGCGAAGGCTTCCTCGGCTTTCACAGTGGCGAGGATCTTCAGCACGTCATAGGGATCCTTGACCTCGTTCTGCTTCCTTACCTCGGCCAGATACATGTCATGGACCATGAGATTGTCCGGACGCAGCTTGCCGTTGCGCAGGAAGGCGTCGTCGAAGGTGCGGCCCTGCAGGTCCTTGACCACCGCCGCCGGATCCTTGGTGTTCGCCGCTTCCACCGACTTGATGTAGTTCAGCGTCGACGAATAGACGCCGGCCTGCATCATGCTCGGCGGCTTGCCCATCTTGGCGGCGTAGCGCTTGGAGAATTCGCGGGTGCGGTCATCCATGTTCCAGTAGAAGCCGGACGTCACCAGCAGCCCCTGCGCGCTCTTGAGGCCGACGCTGCGAATGTCGTTCACGTCGAGCAGCAGCGCGATCATCTTCTGATCGCCGCCCATCAGGCCGAATTCCTCCGCCTGCTTGATGACGTTCTGCGTGTCGCTGCCGGCATTGGCCACGGCGATCACCTTGGCGCCCGACGATTTCGCCGTCAGCAGCTGCGAGGAAAAATCCGCGGTATTGATCGGATGCGGTGCGCGGCCGAGCGCCTTGCCGCCGCCCTTCACCGCCACCTCGGTGACATCCCGCTCCAGCGCATGGCCGAAGGCATAGTCCGCGACGATGAAGAAGAAGGTGTTGTCACCGCGCTGGATCATCGCCTTGGCGGCGACATTGGCGAGTGCATAGGTGTTGTAGGTCCACTGGATGAAATTCGGTGAACAGAATTTGCCGCTCAGATCCGCCGAGCCGCCGGCGGAGGTGATGAACATCTTGTTGCGCTCTTTGGCGAAGGTCTGCACCGCGATACAGACCGACGAAACCGGCACGTCGAGAATGACGTCGACGCCTTCCTGGTCGTACCACTGGCGCGCAATATTGCCGCCGACATCAGGCTTGTTGAGATGGTCGGCAGAAATGATCTGGATTGGCTTGCCGAGTGCCTTGCCACCGCATTCCTCGATAGCGAGCTGCGCGGCAGCTACGGAGCCAGCACCGCCGTTGTCGGCGAACAGGCCGGTCATGTCGGTCAGCACGCCAAATTTCAGCGGGGTATCGTTCGCTGCGCGGACGACGGCCGGTGACGCGATCAGGCCGAGACCGGTGGCACCCACGCCAGCCAAGAACGTACGACGCTTCATATTCGTTTTCTCCCTGTTTGATTTTATCTTTCCGGGCAGATTGCGTGGTGATGCGCTGCGAAGCAAGGCACAGTGGCGTATTTTCAATCAAAGGCGTACCCATTGACACACTTGAACGCGATTGCTGCAACCTGAAGTCAGCAAAATGTTCACATATGTGAATTGGACGAGGAACGTAGGGCGGATGAGCCGAAGGCGTCATCCGCCGGCCGAATTCATGGTGAAGACTCTGTGGCGGATGACGCTTCGCTCATCCGCCCTACGGCACCGCCTATGCCACCACGACTCTTGCGCCGCTCGCCGCAAACATCACGCGCTGATTGTTCGCCGCGTCGCCATCGGTCACCAGCGTCCAGTGCGGCGGCAGCGGTGCCCAGGCGTCCTGTTCAGCGCGACCGAGCTTTCCCGCATCGGCCAGCACGATTACGTCCTTGGCCTGCTGCATCATCAGCGACTTCAAGGCCACCTGCTCCAGATCGGCTTCGCACAGCCCGCGTCCATCGACGACGCCGTCGGCGCTCATGATGGCGCGGTCGGCTGTCATCCGCCGCAGCGCTTCGGCCGCCAGCGGGCCCATGGTACTCATGCTGGTGGCGCGGATCGTGCCGCCGAGCACGATCAGTTCGATGCCGGGCGCCTTGGCGAGGAAAGGCAGCAGGGCGAGATTGTTGGTGATGATGCGCAGCTTGCGCTGCAACAGCAGCCGTCCGAAAGCCGCCACTGTCGAGCCGGCATCGAGGATCAGTGTCTCACCATCCCTGACGAGATCGGCCGCCGCCTGGGCGATCGCCTGCTTGGCCTTGCCCTGCACAGCGATGCGCTGGTCGAGCGTCGCCTCAGCGACGTGGCCGGTGAGAATGGCGCCGCCATAGGTCCGGCGCACATGATTGTTCTTGGAAAGAAACTGCAGGTCGCGGCGGACGGTCGAGGCCGAGACGTCGAAGCGTCGCGCGAGATCATCGACATCGATCTCGCCGGCATTCAACGCGTCCAGCAGCCGCGCTCGCCGCTCCTTGCTCCGCATCGACATAAAGGCGGCCCCCGTCACACTCGTCGTTCCGGGGCGTCGGCGCGTCTTCGCGACGGCGAACCCGGAATCTTGTCATGGCTCAAAGCACAACGGGATTCCGGGGCCGCGCGCAAGAGCGCGCGCCCCGGAATGACGGTATTAAGCCGCCTTGGCGCCCGGAGCCAGATCGACCGCCTGACGCAGCGCCTCGATGAGGCTGCGCTCGTCGGCAATGCCCTTGCCGGCGATGTCGAATGCCGTACCGTGGTCCACCGAGGTGCGGATCACCGGAAGGCCGACCGTGATGTTCACGCCGGATTCGAGGCCGAGCACCTTGATCGGGCCGTGACCCTGATCGTGATACATGGCGACCACCATGTCGTAGTCACCGCGGCCGGCGAGGAAGAACAGCGTGTCGGCCGGCAGCGGTCCGCGCACGTCCCAGCCCCTGGCCTGGCACTTCTCGACGGCGGGCGTGATCTTCTCGGCTTCCTCGCCGTAACCGAACAGGCCGTTCTCGCCGGCATGCGGATTGATGGCGCAGACGCCGATCTTCGGATTCTTGATGCCGGCTTTCACCAGCACGTCATGGCCGCGGGTGATGACGCGCTCGACGAGGCCCGGCTCGATCTTCTTGATGGCATCGATCAGGCCGATATGCGTGGTCACATGAATGACGCGCAGTTTTGGCGAGACCAGCATCATCGACACTTCCGGCGTGCCGGTCAGATGTGCAAGCAGCTCGGTGTGGCCGGGATATTTGTGACCGGCCGCATGCAGCGCTTCCTTCGACAGCGGCGCGGTGCAGATGCCCTGGGCGAGCCCGGCCTGCACCACCTGCACGGCCTTCTCGATATAGCGATAGGCGGCCTCACCGGCGACCGACGAGTTCTGGCCGAACGGCAGATCGGCCGGCACGTTCTTCAGGTCGACGCATTGCACGTTCTTCGACGCGAAATTCGCATCCTTCGCATCAGCCAGCGAATCGACCTCCAGCGCGCTGCCGACGATCTTGCCGGCCTGACGCAGACGGCCGGCATCACCGATCACCAGCATGTTGCACAGCGCCTGCGCTTCCGGTTGGGCGAGCGCCTTCATGATCACTTCGGGGCCGATGCCGGCCGGATCGCCCATGGTGATCGCAATGGTCGGACGGGTCATGAAAAGCTTCCTTTGGTTCGAACAGTGCGAAGGCGTTCGCTGATACGGATAAGGCTCATCTCGTCACCGAAGGCGCCAGCCTTGGTGGCGATCGGAACGGAAAGTTGGCCAAGCGTGAGGCCGAGCGAAACGCCCGGCTCGATTTCATCGGCAAGGCGGATGCCGTTAACGCCGAAGCGCGACAACAGCGCGGCGGCGGTCTCGCCGCCGGTGGCAGCGAAAGCGCCGATGGCCGGCGCGACGCTTTCGAGCGTGATTGCAAGACCATCAGCGAGCTTGGGGCCGAGCGCCATATTGAGCTCGCCCTCCATCATGATCTCGACCAGCGCGTCGCCGCCGGACGACAGATACGCCGATACGTCGGCAGCGAGGATTGCGCGCTCGGGCGCGTTGGAATCGAGCAGCGTCTCTGGCGACACCGGGAAATGCTTCACGGTGCCGGTCTCTTGCAACTTGCGCGCGGCAGAGCGTGAGGCACCGGCGACCGAGCCGACCACGATCAACGTGCCCTTCTCGCTCACGGGAATTTTCAAAGGCTCGACGGTGTTGCCGGCATCGAGGCCAGCCAGCGCATGCGCGAGACCGGCGCTGCCGATGAAGAAAGTCGCCGTCGAGGCATGCAGGCTGGCTTCGGCGATCAGATGCAGGTCATTGTCGGTCTCGGCATCGCAGGCCGCGACCACATCGCCTTCGGCTGCGAGTTTTGCAAAAACGGATTTGAGATCGCCGCCGCGAATGGTGGCGAGCGTCACCTTCTCGCCACGGATGCCAGCAGTGGCCAGCACATCGACGAGATCCGCATTCGGATAAGTATGATCGCGCTGCCAGACTTCGGCGTCTTCGAGCGGCGCGCCCTTCACAAGGATACGGCCGTCGATCGTGGTGCGGCCTGTGGCCGGAAAGGCCGGTGCGAACACGCCAAAACCGGCGCCCACATTGGCCTTGAGATAATCGAGCGCAGCTTTCGTCTCAGCTGCGGGTTGCCCCCGCAGCGTCGAGTCGATTTTCTTGAACAGTGTGCGGCCGGGCTCGCCGAGGCGAGCCAGGATATCTGCATGCCGCTTTGCTGCGTCCGCGGCAGGCATGCCGCGGCTCGCTGCATCATAGGCCATGACCGGAAGCTGGTGATCCGACGCATCGGATACTTCGCCCCATGTCACCGCGGCTGCCTGTCCCCTTCGACCGAAGGCGATGGCGCAATCCGCAGCACCGGTGAGATCGTCCGCGAGGATCAGCCAGCGATCAGTCATGTCAGTGTCCAGCTGCCGGAGCCGAGGATGCCGGCGCCTGGGCAGGCGTGGCGACTGCTTCTTCCGCCGGCTCCACTTCGCGGCCGACGATCTTCGCGGTCCAGGCGGTTGCGATCGGCACCAGGATGGCGGTGACGACGACGCAGGCTGCGACGAGGATCGTTGCGGGCGCAGCGGCTTCCGCATAGGCCGGGTTGGCGGCGGCCACGATGGCCGGCACGGCGGCAGCGTTACCTGCCGTCGATGCCGCAGCAACACCGGCAACGCCGTTGCCACCGATCAAGCGGTCAGCGAAGAACAGCGGAATGCCCGTGAACACGACGACGGCGACGCCCATGCCGAGGCCGAGCAGACCAGCCTGCCAGACCTTGCTGAGATCAAGACCTGCACCGAGCGCGAAGGCGAAGAACGGGATCATCACCGGGATCGCCTTGCTGAGGAATTCGCGCATCTCGCGATCGAGATTGCCGATCAGCATGCCGACGGCCAGCGGCAGGATCGCGCCGACCAGCGTCTGCACCGGGAATGCCGAGAGGCCGGCAACACCAAGCGTGATCATGGTGAGGAACGGGCCGCTTTCCAGCGACATGATCGTGTAGGCACCGACGTCACGCGGACGGCCATACTGGCCCATCAACGCCATGTAGAGGCCACCATTGGTGTCGTTCATCGAGGCGACGATGGCGAGGGTCGAGAGACCGGCGAACATGCCAGCGGTCACAGGCGCTTCAGCGAAGCCGAGGACGCGACCGAAGATCAGGCCGAGCACCATGGCGCTCACGACCTTCACGATCAGCAGCGTGCCGCCCTTCTTGACGATGTAGGGGGTCGCCTTGATGTCGATGCTGGCGCCCATGCAGACATAGAACACGGCCAGAATGGTCAAGGCGCCGGAGAACAAGGCGCCGGTGAAGGAGCCGAAATACTTCGGGGTGCCCGGAAAAAACGTCGCGATCAGCGCGCCGGCGAGCAGTGGAACAACCATCATGCCGCCGGGGACTTTTTCGATCGCGCGCTTAATTGGAATCTGCATTTTCTGATTTCCTCTGCCTATTCTGCGCATTTTGCCCGTACGGCCCCAGCGCGGGCGGCGGTTTATGCGCATGACACGCAAATGGCAACCCAATTTTGCGCAATCTGCGCATCTTCTAACAATGCCTTAACGCGGCAAAGGTTCGGATATTGCCGCGAGGATGCCGCAAGAAACGATTGGGACGCACCAAACGAGCGCTCCAAAAAGGTAACAAGAAACCCCTCGCCACCAAGAAGCCGCAAGCCGGCCCCTGCCCGGCCGCAACGGCCTCTGGTTTGCCGCAAGAAAAAGCGCCGGCCTGAGGGTTCAGGCCGGCGCTTCGCTGGTGTTGCAATGTCAGCAGTGAGGCAGCAATGCCTCCGCTGCCAATCAGTCCTTCTTGTCGATGTTCCAGAACACCGGGGTCGCGGCGCCCGGCAACACGCCGGTCAGCGAGGTCCGCCACACGCTCGGGATCTGGTATTCGCCGAGCGGCAGATAGGCGACCTGCTCGAGCGCACGGGCCTGGACTTCGGCAGCGACCTTCTTCTGTTCCTCCGGCGTCGTGGCACGGGCATATTTGTCGCGCAGCTCTTCGATCTTCGCGTCTTCGAACCAGCCGAACCAGCCGCCCTTCGTGCCGCGGCCCGAGGTGGAGACGTTGGAGACCGGATTGAGAATGTCCGCACCGACCCAGTTGGTGAAGAACATGTTCCAGCCGCCTTCCTTCACCGGCTTCTGGCTCGCACGACGCGTCACGACGGTCTGCCAGTCGGTGGCCTGCACTTCGACCTTGAAGCCGGCATCACGCAGCAGCTGCGCGGCCACGATCGGCTGCGCCTTCAGCGACGACACGTCGGTCGGCGCCATGATCACGACGGGCGTGCCGTCATAACCGGATTCCGCGAGGGCCTTCTTGGCTTCGGCCATGCCGCTGCCCTTGACCAGCGTCTCGGCACCGACATCGCTCGCATTCGGCGTGTCGCAGCCGAACATGGCGGGGCAGATCTTCATGTACTTCGCATCGCCGACCAGCGCATCGAGCACCGGCTTCTGGTTCATCGCCAGGAAGGCCGCGCGGCGAACCTTGACGTTGTCGAACGGCGGCAGCAGGAAGTTCATGCGGCCGAGGGTCTGGTAGCCGAGCTTGTTGAGGATCTCGATCTTGAGCTCCTTGTCCTTGGCAAGGATCGGCAGCAAGTCGTAGGGACCATTTTCCATGAAGTCGATGTCGCCGGACTGCAGCGCGTTCACCGCGGTCTGCGCATCGGGCATGGTGATCCATTCGACGCGATCGACCTTCACCACCTTGCCACCCGACGCCCAATCCGGCGGCTCGGAGCGCGGCACGTAGTCCTTGTTCTTCTCGTAGACAGCCTTCACGCCCGGCTGGAATTCAGACTGCACGAATTTGAACGGGCCCGAACCGATCTGTTCGGGAATCGACTTGCCTGCCGGCGTCTCGGCCAGACGCTTCGGCATCATGAACGGCGTCAGCGACGACGGCTTTGCGATGGAGTCGAGCACCAGGCCGTAGGGCTCTTTGAGCGTCAGCACGATGGTCTTGGCGTCGGGCGCTTCGATGCTCTTGGTGAAGTCCATGAGCTTCTGGCCCATGCCGTCATTGCGGCCCCAGCGCTGCAGCGAGGCGACGCAGTCTTCCGCCGTCACCGGCTTGCCGTCATGCCATTTCAGGCCATCGCGCAGCGTGAAAGTGTAGACGAGCTTGTCGTCCGACACCTTGAACTCGGCCATCTGCGGCTTGATCTCGAATTTCGAATTGATCGCCAGCAGTGTGTCATAAACCATGTAGCCGTGATCGCGCACGATATAGGCGGTGGTGATGCCGGGATCGAGCACGCGCAGATCCGAATGCATGACTGCGGTGATGGTCTTGCCGGCCGCATCGGCGGGCGAAGACATCATCGGCAGTGCAAGTGCCATCGCAAGCGCGATGCCCGGCAGCGTCGTTTTCGTAAAGGCTGCAGAGTGCCGCCAACGTGACATGATAGACATTTAGATCTCTCCTGACTGGAATCTGATCACAAGCCGATGATTGCTTATGCAACGCGATCTATTTTTGAGCGCTTCGCATAGTGTCTTTATCATTTAGACTTCAAAGACTTGCATCAAGCCGGGGGCACGTCAATCGCGATTTCGGTGGCGTGCTGCGACAGGATGGAGCGTGCTACGAAATGCGGAGTTTGAACTGTGAAAGCAGTCGCAGGGTAGCTGCGCATTCACTCTCTCCTCATCCTGAGGAGCGCGCAACGCGCGCGTCTCGAAGGATGGGCGCGAGCTCAGAGCGCCGGCAGCTCATGGTTCGAGACGGCGCTGCGCGCCTCCTCACCATGAGGGGCAGTGCGTGTGCGCTCTAAAAACAAAAACGCCGGCCTGATTGCTCAGGCCGGCGTCTCTTTCTTTAAACCTATCGCGACCCGCGATCAGTCTTCCTTCTTGTCGACGTTCCAGAACATCGGAATCGCCGCGCCCTGGGTCATGCCGGTCAGCGACTTACGCCACACGCTCGGCACCTTGTATTCGCCGAGCGGGATGTAGATCACCTTGTCGTAGATCTCCTTCTGCACTTCTGCAGCGAGCTTCTTCTGCTCTTCCGGCGTGGTTGCACGCGCATACTTGTCGCGCAGCGCTTCCAGCTCGGCATCTTCGCTCCAGCCGAACCAGCCGCCATTGCTCTTGCCGCGGCCGGAGGTCGCGACATTGCTGATGGGATTGAGGATGTCGGCGCCAACCCAGTTCGAGAAGAACATGTTCCAGCCGCCTTCCTTGACGGGCTTCTGGCTCGGACGACGGCTGAGCACCGTCTGCCAGTCGGTGGCCTGCACCTCGACCTTGAAGCCGGCATTGCGGAGCAACTGCGCGGCAACGATCGGCTGCGCCTTGAGCGTCGTCACGTCGGTCGGCGCCATGATGACCACCGGGGTGCCATCATAACCGGCCTCGGCGAGCAGCTTCTTGGCTGCCTCGACGCCATTGCCCTTCACAAGGCTTTCCGAACCGACATCCGTCGCGTTCGGCGTGTCGCAGCCGAACACCGCGCCGCAGACCTTGTAATATTTGGCATCGCCCACCAGTGCATCCAGCACCGGCTTCTGGCTCATCGCCAGGAACGCGGCACGGCGAATCTTCGGATTGTCGAAGGGCGGGTTGAGGAAGTTCATGCGGCCGAAGGTCTGGAAGCCCAGCGGGTTCAGCACTTCGATCTTCAGCTCCGGATCCTTCTCCAGGACCGGCAGCAGGTCGTAGGGACCGTTCTCCATGAAGTCGATGTCACCCGACTGCAGCGCATTCACTGCGGTCTGTGCATCGGGCATGGTGATCCATTCGACGCGGTCGACCTTCACCACCTTGCCGCCGGCCTGCCAGTCGGTCGGCTCGGAGCGCGGCTTGTACTCCTTGAATTTCTCGTAGACCGCCTTCACGCCGGGCTGAAATTCGGACTGCACGAATTTGAACGGACCCGAGCCGATCTGCTCGGCAATCGCCTTGCCGGCCGGCGTCTCGGCGAGACGCTTCGGCATCATGAACGGCACCAGCGACGACGGTTTTGCGATCGAATCCAGAACGAGACCGTAGGGCTCCTTCAGCGTCAGCACGATCGTCTTGGCGTCGGGCGCCTCGATGCTCTTGGTGAAGTCCATGAGCTTCTGACCCATGCCGTCATTGCGGCCCCAACGCTTCAGCGAGGCGGCGCAGTCTTCGGCGGTCACCGGCTTGCCGTCATGCCACAAGAGGCCGTCGCGCAGCGTGAATGTATAGACAAGCTTGTCGTCGGAGACCTTCCAGTCCGCCATCTGCGGCTTGATCTCGTATTTCGAGTTCATGCCGAGCAGCGTATCGAAAACCATGTAGCCGTGATCGCGGACGATATAGCCGGTGGTGATGCCGGGATCGAGCACGCGCAGGTCGGAATGCATCACCGCGGTGATGGTCTTGCCCGCAGCATGAGCCGGCGACGACAGCACCGGCAGCGCGAGGGCAGATGCAACCGCCAGACCCGGCAGCGCGAATTTCGTGATGGCCGCGGAACGCAGCCAACGTGACATATCAAACACTAAGTCTCTCCTGACTGGAATCTCATCATCGATCGATGATCGATTGTGCAATGCGATGGAATTTTGAGCCCCTTCGCATATTGCCTTTGTAAATTAGGCTTCAAAGCCTTGCATCATGCGCGAGGCGGGTCAATCGTGTTTTCGACGGTATGCATCGACTCGTTCCAGGGTCCGCTCAACAGAACATGTCCGCAACGATCTGCGGCGATGTGCATCGTTAATTTGCAAAGGCAATCACGCTGCTGCAATGTCGCGCATGAGCGCACGCGATATGATCAACCTCATGTCGCGCACAATCATGGATGACAAAAGTTCTCACCCAAGAGGAATGATTTGATGAATCCCGCCGAACTTCCCTTCGATCTCGAAGACATGCTGAAAGGCCTGCGCGTCTGGGTCGAATGTGAAAGCCCCACCTGGGATGCGAATGCCGTCAACAGCATGCTCGATCTCGCCGCGCGCGACATGCAGATCATGGGTGCGACCATCGAGCGCATCGCTGGGCGTCAGGGTTTCGGCGGTTGCATCCGCGCCCGTTTTCCACACCCGAAGTTCGGCGAGCCGGGCATCCTGATCGCGGGTCACATGGATACCGTGCATCCGGTCGGCACCATCGAGAAACTGAAATGGCGCCGCGACGGCGAACTCTGCTACGGCCCCGCGATCTGCGACATGAAGGGCGGTAATTATCTGTCGGTCGAAGCGATCCGCCAGCTGATGCGCATTTCCTACACCACGCCGCTGCCGATCACCGTGCTGTTCACGCCGGACGAGGAAGTCGGCACGCCCTCCACTCGCGACATCATCGAAGCCGAAGCCGCGCGCAACAAATACGTGCTGGTGCCCGAACCCGGCGCAGCAAATAACGGCGTCGTCTCCGGTCGCTATGCCATCGCCCGTTTCAATCTCGAAACCATCGGCCGCCCCAGCCATTCCGGCGCCACGCTGTCGAACGGCCGCTCGGCAATCCGCGAGATGGCGAAGAAAATCGTGCAGATCGACGAGATGACCGGCCCGGACTGCACGTTCAGCGTCGGTGTCGTGCACGGCGGCCAATGGGTCAATTGCGTGGCTTCATCCTGTACGGCGGAAGCGTTGAGCATGGCCAAACGCCAGGACGATCTCGACAAGGGCGTCGAGCGCATGCTCGCTCTGTCGGGCACCGAGAATGACGTGCAGTTCAAGGTCACCCGCGGCGTGACGCGTCCGGTCTGGGAACCCTCCGCAGCAACCATGGCGCTGTTCGAGAAGGCCAAGGCCATCAATGCCAGCCTCGGCCTTCCTGAACTGACCCATGGCCCAAAAGGCGGCGGTTCGGACGGCAATTTTACCGGCGCCATGGGTATCCCGACGCTTGACGGCCTTGGCGTGCATGGCGCCGACATGCACACGCTCAACGAATACATCATCGCGCAGAGCCTTGTGGACCGCGGCCGCCTGATGGCGGGATTGCTGGCCACGCTCGATTGATGCAATGACGACCGGTCCGCACATTGCTTCTGTGATGTGCGGACCAAAAAAGTGGCACGGGACTTGCTACCTTTTTACTCAGAAAATTTCGGGTTGAGGCGCACCGCGACTGTCCTGACGATCAGGATCATTTGCTGTGCGCCCGTGACGTTTCCGGTTGACCGATCTGGTCCAGTTACGTTCGATCAACACGACCAATAGGACAACGTTATGCTCGGATATCTCATTCGCCGAATTCTGGCGGCCATTCCCGTGATGGGTGTGGTGGCATTGTTCGTCTTCTTGCTGCTGCGGCTGACACCGGGCGATCCCGCCGCGATCATCGCGGGCGACAATGCAACCCCGGAGCAACTTGAGCGCATCCGGACCTCGCTCGGGCTCAACGAGCCGCTCTATACACAGTTCTTCAGCTGGGTCTGGCGATTGCTGCATGGCGACTTCGGCACCTCGCTGATCTCCAACGTGCCCGTCTTGCAGATGGTCAACCAGCGCATCGAGCCGTCCCTGAGCGTCGCCCTGAGCGTGATGCTGGTGTCGATCTGCGTGGCCATTCCGCTCGGCGTCATCGCTGCATGGAAGCACGGCACCTGGATCGACCGTCTCGTGATGGCGCTGTCGGTGGTCGGTTTCTCCGTGCCCGTCTTCGTGATCGGCTATGTGCTGGTGCAGATCTTCGCGATCGAGCTGCGCTGGGTGCCGGTGCAGGGCTTCCGCAGCATCTCGCGCGGCTTCGGCCCGTTCTTCGAACGCATGGTGCTGCCCACCGTTGCCCTCTCCTTCGTCTATGTGGCGCTGATCGCGCGCATGACACGCGCGGCGATGCTCAACGTGCTCGGCGAGGATTTCGTCCGCACCGCGCGCGCCAAGGGCATCAATGAAGGTTCTGTGCTGTTCCGCCATGCGCTGCGCAACGCGGCCGTGCCGGTCATCACCGTGATCGGCACCGGCTTTGCGCTGCTGATCTCCGGCGTCGTGGTCACCGAGAGCGTGTTCAACCTGCCCGGCATCGGACGCCTCACCGTCGATGCCGTGCTGGCGCGCGACTTCCCGGTGATCCAGGCCATGATCCTGCTGACCTCAGGCGTCTATGTCTGTGTCAATCTGCTTATCGACCTTGCCTACGCATTGCTCGATCCCCGCATTCGTTACTAGGAAATCGCAAACGATGGCGATCGAGTCTCTCCCCAATCCCGCCCTTCCCTCACGCCGCGGTCCGTCGCTTGGCTTCCTCACGGCAACGCCGATCATCGCCATCGCGACGATCTGCCTGACGCTGGTGATCCTGTCGGCGATCTTCGCGCCGTGGCTGACCTCGCATGATCCGCAGCTCCTCGCTCCGGCGATGCGGCTGAAGCCGGCCAGCTCGGAATATCTGCTCGGCACCGACGCCTATGGGCGCGACGTGCTGGCGCGTATTCTCTATGGCGGCCGCATCTCGCTGCTGATCGGTCTCGGCGCTGCTGTCACCAGCATCGTCATCGGCCTGTGCATCGGCCTGTTCTCGGGCTTCTTCAAATGGATGGACGCCATCCTGATGCGCGTCATGGACGGCCTGATGGCGATGCCCGGCGTACTGCTGGCGATCGCCGTGGTGTCGCTCTCCGGCGCGACGCTCACCACCGTGCTGATCGCGATCACCATTCCGGAAATTCCGCGCGTGGCGCGTCTGGTCCGCTCGGTGGTGCTGTCGGCGCGTGAAGAGCCCTATGTGGAAGCGGCGATCTCGCTGGGCACCAGCATGCCGAAGATCATGTGGAAGCATCTGGTGCCGAACACCGTGGCGCCGCTGATCGTGCAAGGCACGTTCATCGCAGCGTCGGCCATTCTCACCGAGGCGATCCTGTCGTTCCTCGGCGCCGGCATCTCGCCGGAAACGCCGACCTGGGGCAACATCATGGCCGAGGGCCGCGCCTTCTTCCAGGTCAAGCCTTCGCTGATCTTCTGGCCCGGACTGCTGTTGTCCGTCGCCATCCTGTCGGTGAACCTGATCGGCGACGCCGCGCGCGACGCACTCGATCCCCGCATGCAGCAGCGGGAGGCCGGCAAGTGAACGACATCGTGAAACCTGTTTTGAACGAGAGCACGCCTTTGAACGAACGTCCCATCGCTCTCGATATCGAGAACCTCGTCGTCGCCGTCGGCAAGGACGGCAAAGGCAAGAAGATCCTCGACGGCGTGTCGCTCCAGGTCCGCCAGGGCGAGACGCTCTGCGTGGTCGGCGAAAGCGGCTCGGGCAAATCGGTGACCTCGCTCGCCACCATGGGCCTGCTGCCGAAGGATTCGCTGAAGGCGACCTCCGGCAGCATCAAGCTCGTCGGCGAGGACGTGCTGCAGGCGAGCGACCGCCGCCTGCGTGACCTGCGCGCCACCACCATGGCGATGATCTTCCAGGAGCCGATGACGGCGCTGAACCCGGTCGTCACCGTCGGCAAGCAGATCGACGAAGTGCTGCGCACCCACACCAATCTCGGCAGCAGCGCACGTCGCGCCAAGATCCTCGACATGATGGAGCAGGTCCGCCTGCCCGACGTGAAGCGGATCTTCAGTTCATACCCGCACCGCCTCTCCGGCGGCCAGCGCCAGCGCATCATGATCGCCATGGCGCTGGTGCTCGAGCCAAAGCTGCTGATCGCCGACGAGCCGACCACCGCGCTCGACGTGACGACGCAGGCGCAGATCCTCAAGCTGATGCGCGACCTGCAGAAGGACCACGGCACTGCCGTGCTGTTCATCACCCATGACATGGGCGTGGTGGCCGACATCGCCGATCGCGTCGCTGTCATGCGTCAGGGCCGCCTCGTCGAGACCGGGCCGCTGAAGCAGATCCTCAGCAATCCGGAGATGGACTACACCCGCAACCTGCTGTCATCGGTGCCGAGCCTGGTGCCGCGGCCGCCGCGGATCGAGGAAGGCTTCAATCCGGTGGTGCTGGAAGCCAATGAACTCGGCAAGGTCTATCGCGAGCGCTCCTTCATCGGAAAGCCGCGCGAGGTCCATGCCGCGAAGGATGTGACGCTGACCCTGCGCAAGGGCCGCACCCTCGGTATCGTCGGCGAGAGCGGCTCGGGCAAGTCCACCGTGGCGCGCTGCATCGTTCGCCTGATCGATCCGACCTCGGGCGGCATTCGCCTCGCCGGCCGCGAGATCTCGGACCTGTCGCGCCGTGCGCTGCAGCCGCATCGCAAGAAGATCCAGATCGTGTTCCAGGATCCGTACCGCTCGCTCAACCCGCGCATCACCGTCGGTGAATCGATCTGCGAAGGCCCGATCAATTTCGGCACCAAGCGTTCGGTCGCGATGGCCCGCGCGCGCGAGCTGCTCGAACTGGTCGACCTGCCCGCGGATGCCGTCAATCGCTATCCGCATCAGTTCTCCGGCGGCCAGCGCCAGCGCATCGCCATTGCGCGTGCGCTCGCGCTCGATCCGGAAGTTCTGGTGGCGGACGAAGCGGTGTCGGCACTGGACGTGTCGGTGCAGGCGCAGGTGCTGAAGCTCCTGGACGACATCCAGACCCGGCTCGGCATCGCGATCCTGTTCATCACGCACGATCTCCGCGTGGCCGCGCAGATCTGCGACGATGTCGCCGTGATGCAGCACGGCAAGGTGGTGGAACAGGGTCCGGCCGCCGAAGTCCTCGCAAATCCGCAGCAGGCCTATACCAAGCAGCTGCTTGACGCGGCGCCCGGACGAGGATGGGATTTCGCCAATTTCCGTCCGGTCGATCCCGCTTTGGTGGCGTCGGCCGTTTAACCGCCCTCCCCGTCATTGCGAGGAGCGAAGCGACGAAGCAATCCAGTCCTTGGCTTTCTGGATTGCTTCGCTTCGCTCGCAATGACGACTGAAAGCATTGAGCACTTCATGACCCGTATCGCCGTCGGCGGCTTCCTGCACGAGACCAACACCTTTGCCCCCACCAAGGCCACCTATGAGGCCTTTGTCCATGGTGGCGGCTGGCCGTCGATGACGCACGGCGCCGATGTGCTCAAAGTGATGCGCGGCATCAATGTCGGCCTGGCCGGCTTTGTCGAAGAAGCGGAAGCCCGCAGCTGGGAGCTGATCCCGACCATCGCCTGCGGCGCCAGCCCCTCCGCGCATGTCACCGAAGACGCCTACGAGCGCATCGTCGGAGAGATGATCGACGGCATCAAGAAGGCCATGCCGCTGGATGCGGTGTATCTCGACCTGCACGGCGCCATGGTCACCGAACATCTCGACGACGGGGAAGGCGAGATCGCGCGCCGCGTGCGCGAAGTCATCGGACCGGACATTCCGTTCGTGGTCAGCCTCGACCTGCACGGCAACATCTCGCCGGAGAGCGTCGAATACACCGATGCGCTGATCGCCTACCGCACCTATCCGCATGTGGACATGGCCGATACCGGCCGCGCCTCGGCGCGCCATATGGAGCTGCTGCTGGCCGGCAACCGCTTCGCCAAGGCGTTCCGGCAGCTGCCGTTCCTGATCCCGATCTCCTGGCAATGCACCAATGACCAGCCGACCAAGGGCATCTATCAGAAGCTGGCGGCGCTAGAAGACGACCAGGTGCCGACGCTGTCCTTCTGTCCGGGCTTTCCGGCGGCGGACTTCGCGCATTGCTGCCCGAGCGTGTTCGCCTATGGCGTGACGCAGGCCGATGCGGATGCCGCGGCGGAGACCGTGGTGAAACTGGTGCTGGGCCACGAGAATGATTTCGACGGCAAGATCTGGCAGCCCGACGAAGGCGTGCTGCATGCGATGGAGCTGGCGAAGACGCTGAGCAAGCCGGTGGTGATTGCCGACACGCAGGACAATCCCGGTGCGGGCGGCGACTCCGACACCACCGGCATGCTGCGCGCGCTGGTGAAGAACAAGGCGATCAAGGCCGCCCACGGCGTGATCTATGATCCCGCTGCTGCCAAGGCCGCGCATGAAGCGGGCGAAGGCGCCACCGTCAAGCTCTCCATCGGCGGCAAATCCGGCATTCCCGGCGATGCGCCTTACGAAAACACATTCGTCGTCGAGAAACTCTCCGACGGCAAATTCGTCGCGCCCGGCCCTTACTATGGCGGCCGCGACATGGACATGGGCCCCTCGGCCTGCCTGCGCATCGACGATGTGCGCGTCGTCATCTCCTCGCACAAGGCCCAACTCGCCGACCAGGCCATGTATCGCTATGTCGGCATCGAGCCGACCGAGCAGAACATTCTCGTCAACAAGAGCTCGGTGCATTTCCGCGCCGACTTCGAGCCGATCGCAGGCCAGCTGATGATCTGCGCCGCGCCGGGCGCAATGCCGGCGGATACGTCGGTGCTGCCGTGGCAGCATCTGCGTCCAGGCATCAAGCTGAAGCCGAACGGCGCGCCATTCACGCCGGAAACCTCGTCCCCTGCCCTCGTTCCGTAACGGATACGCCCATGCCCACGCTCGATCGCATTCAGGCGTTTGCCGACGACCTCACCGCCATCCGCCGCGATTTTCACGCCCATCCGGAGGTCGGCTTTGAAGAAGTCCGCACCTCCGGCATCGTCGCCGACAAGCTTGCGAGCTGGGGCATCGACGTGCATCGCGGCTTAGGGGGCACCGGCGTGGTCGGCACGCTGAAGGGCAAGGGCAACGGCACCAAGCGCATCGGCATTCGCGCCGACATGGACGCGCTGCCGATGGAAGAGAACACCAATCTCGCCTGGCGCTCCACCATTCCGAACCGCTTCCATGGCTGCGGCCATGACGCCCACACCACCATCCTGCTCGGCACCGCGCGCTATCTCGCCGAGACGCGCAATTTTGACGGCACTGTGCATTTCATCTTCCAGCCTGCCGAGGAAGGCCTCGGCGGCGCGCGTGCGATGTTGAAGGACGGGTTGTTCGACAAGTTTCCCTGCGACGAGATCTACGGGTTGCACAACGCACCCGACATGAATCACGGTGAGATCGGCATCTTCCCCGGCCCTAATCTCGCTGCGGCAGATTTCTTCGACATCATCATCTCGGGCTACGGCGCCCATGGCGCCCAGCCGAACCGCTCCAAGGATCCGGTCATCGTCGCCATGGCGCTCGGCCAGGCGATCCAGTCGATCGTCAGCCGCAACGTCGATCCCTTGAAATCCGCGGTGCTGTCCATCACACAGCTGCATTCCGGCTCGGCCTATAACGTGATCCCCGCTGAGGCACGCCTGTGCGGCACCACCCGCACCTTCGACAACGACATGCGCATGCTGATCCGCGAGCGGATGAAGACGCTGGCAGCCGGCATTGCCACGGCCTTCGATTGCGAGATCAAGGTCGAGATCCGCGACGGCTTCAGCGTGCTGGTCAATCAGGAAGAGCAGTCCAAGGCGGTCGAGGACGTCGCGCGCACCATCGTCGGCGACGCCAATGTACAGACCGGCATCCGCCCCATCATGGGCTCCGAGGATTTCGCCGACATGCTGCATGCCGTGCCCGGCGCCTATTTCTGGCTCGGCCAGGAAGGCTCGGTGCCGCTGCATAATCCCGGCTACATTTTCGACGACAAGGCGCTGCCGATCGGCTCCAGCATGTTCGCGCGCATCATCGAGACACGCCTGCCATTGGCCAACAGCTAACTCATTCCCGCGGCTATCAACGGATCATCATCATGCCCACACTCGAACGCATTGACGCCTTCGCCGACGAACTCACCGCCATCCGCCGCGACCTGCATGCGCATCCGGAAATCGGTTTCGAGGAAGTCCGCACCTCCGGCATCGTCGCCGACAAGCTCGCCTCATGGGGCGTGGAAGTGCATCGCGGCCTCGGCGGTACCGGCGTGGTCGGCACGCTGAAGGGCAAGGGCTCGGGCACCAAGCGCATCGGCCTGCGCGCCGACATGGACGCGCTGCCGATGGAAGAGAACACCAATCTCGCCTGGCGCTCGACCATTCCCGGCCGCTTCCACGGCTGCGGCCATGACGGCCACACCACCATGCTGCTCGGCACTGCGCGCTATCTCGCCGAGACCCGCAATTTCGACGGCACCGTGCACTTCATCTTCCAGCCCGCCGAGGAAGGCCTCGGCGGCGCGCGCGCCATGATCAAGGACGGGTTGTTCAAGCAGTTTCCCTGCGACGAGATCTACGGCCTGCACAACGCGCCCGACATGAATCACGGCGAAGTCGGCATCTTCCCCGGCCCCGCGATGGCGGCAGCGGATTTCTTCGACATCCACATCAAGGGCTATGGCGCCCACGGCGCGATGCCGGAGCGCTCGAAGGATCCGGTGGTCATCGCGATGACGCTCGGCCAGGCGATGCAGTCCATCGTCAGCCGCAATGTCGATCCGTTCCAGTCGGCGGTGCTGTCGATCACCCAGATCCATTCGGGCTCGGCCTATAACGTCATCCCCGATGACGCAAAGCTGTGCGGCACCGTGCGCTGCTTCTCGGAGACCGTGCGCCAGCAGATCCGCGACCGCATGCATGCGCTTGCCAAGGGCATCGCCACCGCCTTCGACGTCGAGATCAAGGTCGATATCCGCGACGGTTTTAGCGTGCTGGTCAATCAGGAAGAACACTCGAAGGCCGTGGAAGACGTCGCCCGCACCATCGTTGGCGATGCCAATGTGATCACGCGCTCGAAGCCGAAGATGGGCTCGGAAGATTTCGCCGACATGCTGCATGCCGTCCCCGGCGCTTACTTCTGGGTCGGCCATGAAGGCTCGGTGCCGGTGCACAATCCCGGCTTCTATCTCGACGACAAGATTTTGCCGATCGGTGCGAGCATGTTCGCCCGCATCATCGAAACCCGGCTGCCGGTGTAGCCGCCATGACCGACGGGATCAGCAAGGCCACCGCACTCCATGAACTGTCGGCGGTCGAGCTGATCGCCGGCTACAAGGCGAAGACGTTCTCGCCGAGCGAAGCGCTCGAGGATGTGCTCTCCCACATCGCCACATGGGAGCCGCAACTCGGCGCGCTCTATGCTTTCGAGCCCGAAGTCGGACGCGCTGTCGCGAAAGAGGCGACGGCGCGCTGGGCCAAGGGCGCGCCGATCGGCCCGCTCGACGGCGTGCCGACCACGGTGAAGGAAAACATCGCCACCAAGGGACATCCCATCCCGCTCGGCACCGCGGCGACGACGCTGGTGCCTTACAACGTCGATGCGCCACCCGCCGCGCGGCTGCGCGAAGCCGGTGCGGTGATCTTCTCCAAGACCACCATGCCGGATTACGGCATGCTGTCCTCCGGCCTCTCCAGCTTCCACACGCTGGCGCGCAATCCGTGGGACCTGACGCAGAATCCCGGCGGCTCCTCCGCCGGTGCCGGTGCGGCTGCTGCGGCCGGCTATGGCCCGCTGCATCTCGGCACCGATATCGGCGGCTCCGTGCGCCTGCCCGCGGGCTGGTGCGGCCTCGCCACGCTGAAGCCGAGCCTCGGCCGCGTGCCGATCGATCCACCCTTCGTCGGCCGCTGCGCCGGCCCGATGACACGCACCATCGACGACACCGCGCTGATGATGAGCGTGCTGTCGCTGCCCGATGCGCGCGATGGCATGAGCCTGCCGCCGGCGGATATTGCCTGGACGAAGCTCGACGGCTTCTCGCCAAAAGGCCTGCGGATCGGCCTCACCCTCGATGTGGATTTTGGCCTGCCGCTCGACGCCGAAGTGCGCGAAACGGTGCGTGCTGCGGCGAAGGCTTTCGAGGCCGCTGGTGCGACCATCGTGGAAGTGCCGTGGGTGATGAATGGCGATCACCTGATCGGGCTCGATGCGTTCTGGCGTGCGCGGGCATGGGATGACATCTCGAAGCTTCCGCCGGATGCGCAGGCAAAAATCCTGCCCTTCATCTTCGACTGGGCGAAAGGCGGTTCGCAGCTGTCGGGCGGCGACGTGGTGCGTGGCTTCAACTGCACCATGGCGATCCGCGCCAATGCGGCAAAGGCCTTTGCCGATCTCGACTACATGCTGTCGCCGGTGGCACCGATCGTGAGCTACAGCGCAGAACTCCCCTCGCCGACCAATGACAGCAAGCGCCCGCTGGAGCACATCGGCTATACCGTGCCGTGGAACATGGCGGAGAACCCGGCGGCATCCGTCAATGCCGGCTTCAGCGCCAAGGGCATGCCCATCGGCTTGCAGATTGCCGGGCGTCGGTTCGATGACCATGGCGTGCTGAAGATGACGAAGTTCTTCGAAGGCATCCGCGGGCCGCAGAAGCCGTGGCCGGTGCCCACACGCTAATTCCGTAGGATGGGTAGAGCGAAGCGAAACCCATCGCCGCAAGCGCATGTGGTGATGGGTTTCGCTATCGCTCTACCCATCCTACGCGCTAAACTCTTCCGACAAGAACAAACCGGGAGAAACCGACATGGCCTATGAGACCATCCTCTACAGCGTCGAGGACCAGATCCTCACCATCACGCTGAACCGCCCCGAAAAGCTCAACGCCTATAACGCCACCATGCAGGCGGAGATGATCGACGCCTTCGACAAGGCCGATGCCGACGACAATGTGCGCGCCATCATCATCACCGGCGCGGGCCGCGGTTTTTGCGCGGGCGCTGACCTCTCCTCGGGCGGCAATACGTTCGACCGCGATGCGCGGCGCGGGCCGGTGCGCCGCAACGCCGATGGCAGCGTCGATTACAGCGACGAGATGGCCCGCGACGGCGGCGGCCAGGTGACGCTGCGCATGTTCAAGTGCCTCAAGCCCGTCATCGGCGCCATCAATGGCCCCGCGGTCGGCATCGGCGCGACCATGCAGCTCGCCATGGATATCCGCATCGCCTCCGAGAATGCGCGGTTCGGTTTCGTGTTCTCCCAGCGCGGCATCGTGCCGGAGGCTGCATCGAGCTGGTTCCTGCCGCGTATTGTCGGCATCTCGCAGGCGCTGGAATGGTGCTATTCCGGCCGCGTGTTCCCGGCGCAGGAAGCGCTCGCCGGCCGCCTCGTCAGTAAGGTGGTGCCGCATGACGAGTTGATTCCCGCCGCGCGTGCGCTGGCCAAGACCTTCATGGAAAAGACCGCGCCGGTCTCGGTGGCGCTGATCCGGCAGATGATGTGGCGCCTCTCCGCCATGGACGACCCGATGGAAGCCCACAAGATCGACAGCCGCGGCATCTATGCCCGCGGGCGCTCGGAGGACGTCAAGGAAGGCGTCGTCGCCTTCCTTGAAAAACGCCCGGCAGAGTTTAAGAACAAGGTCAGCGCCGACATGCCCGACTACTTCCCGTGGTGGGACGAGCGCGGTTACAAGTGAGACCCTAAATGCTTTCGACGCCCTCCGGTCGTCCATCCGAGGGCGTCGTTTTCCTGCATGGCATCAGCCGCTCGTTCCGCTCGCTGATCAAGCTGCAGCAGGCGGTGGACAAGGCCGGCTTTGCCACGCGGAACATCGGCTATCCCAGCCGGGAGAAGCCGCTGTCGGTGCTGGTGGACGACATCCATCCCGCCATCGCGCCTTTCACCGAAGCCAATGACGGCTGCACGCATTTCGTCTGCCATTCGATGGGGGGCCTGCTGGCGCGCGCCTATATCGCGCGCTACCGCCCCGCGCGGCTCGGCCGGGTGATCATGCTGGGCACGCCGAATGGCGGCAGCGAGATCGCGGATCGCCTCAAGGGCCGGCTGCTCTATCGGCTGTATTTCGGACCGGCCGGACAACAGCTTGTCACATCGCGCGACGCGGCCACGGAGGCATTGCTGCCGCCGGTGGATTATCCGGTCGGCGTGATCGCCGGCAATCGCTCGCTCGATCCCGTCGCCTCGCGCTTCATGCTGCCCGGCGCCGATGACGGCCGTGTCACCGTCGAACGCACGAAGCTCGACGGGATGGCCGATCACGTCGTGATTCCGGCGTCCCATGCATTCATGATGAAGCACAAGGCGGCGATCGCACAGACGATCGCGTTCCTGAAGAATGGACGGTTCGCGCGGCCATAGCGCGGAGTTCTGCATCGTTCCATACGCTGGCCGCATACGCGCTTGCGCTGAGCTTGCTGCAACGCAGCGGTGGCCCTCCCTATGATCCCCGCCAACGCAAAGCGCAGTTTGGGGACACGATGCGCCAATTCACACTTCTGCCGCTGGCATTGCTGCTGGCCGGCTGCGCCGATCGCGAGGCGAAATGGGCCCTGGAGGGCCGCAGCTCGCTGATCGGTCTCGACCAATCCACCATCCGCATGTGCGCGGGATTTCCCAACGGCACCGTGAAGGACGGCCGCACGGAAATCTGGATGTATGAGCGCAATACGAGCTCGCCGGCAGGTGTGGCGCCGGTGGCGGTGACGTTGCCGCTCGGGCTGAGTGTCGGCGGCGCGGTGCCCGTGGGCTATTGCCGCGTGCAGATGCGCTTTGCCGGCGGCAAGGTGAGCGAGGTGCATTATGCCGGCGCGACGGATATCTCGCATTATCGCGATGCGGCGTGTGGCCAGATCGTGCGGAGCTGCCTGCCGCAGGAAGGGCGAACTGTGGAGTGATCGCCATCTCTCCGAATGTCATCACCCGCGAAGGCGGGTGATCCAGTAATCACGGACAATCCTGCTTCATCACAATTGCCCGTGTCGACTGGGTCGCCCGGTCAAGCCGGGCGACGACAGCGCGTGTCCAGGTCTACGCCGCCTTGATTGCCGCCAAAAAGCGCTCGACCTGATCGCGCATCTGGCCCGACTGCCGGGCGAGATCGTCGGAAGCGGACAGCACGTCGCCGGCCGATGAACCGGTATCGCCGGCCATGTCGGTGACGCCACTGATGGTGCGCGAGATCTCGTTGGCGCCTTGTGCTGCATGCTGGACATTACGCGCGATTTCCTGCGTCGCGGCGCTCTGCTCTTCCACGGCGCTGGCGATGGACGATGCGATCTCGTTCATGGTGCCGATGGTGCCGGTGATCGCGCGGATGGCATCGACCGCATCGCCGGAGGACGACTGGATCGCCGCGATCTGGGCGCGAATCTCCTCGGTGGCTTTTGCGGTCTGGCCGGCGAGGCTCTTCACCTCGGACGCCACCACCGAGAAGCCGCGACCGGCCTCGCCGGCGCGTGCAGCCTCGATGGTCGCGTTGAGCGCCAGCAGATTGGTCTGGCTGGCAATCTCGGTGATGAGATTGACCACATCGCCGATGCGCTCGGCCGCCGACGACAGCGCCATCACGGTGTCATTGGTGCGGCCGGCCTCCTCCACCGCCTTCTGGGCGATGGCGGCGGAATGCGACACCTGACGGCCAATCTCGACCACCGAGCTCGACAGCTCCTCTGCCGCCGCGGCGACGGTCTGCACATTGGTGGAGGTTTCCGTCGACGCCGCCGTCACCACCGTCGCCTGACGGATGGTTTCGCCGGCGGTGGTGCTGAGTGATTCCGCGGTGCCGTGCAGCTGCGAGGATGCCGCCGTCAGCGACGACAGCAAGGCTCCGATCTCGTCGTCGAAGCGGCCGGTGAGCTCGGTCACGCGCGCGCTACGCTGGCTGCGGCGATTGACGTCCTCGGCCTCGCGAGCGCTGAGCTCATTGGTCCTGATCATGTTGTCCTTAAAGAAGGCCACTGCACGCGCCATGCCGCCAATCTCGTCGCGGCGATCGGTACCGCCGATAGCGGTGGTGACATCACCATTGGCCAAATCGGTCATCGACGCCGACAAGTCGCCGATCGGGCGCGTGATGCTGCGCGCCATGGCGAGCACCGCGGCGGCGCTGACGAGCAGCGCCAGCAGCATCAGCACCGAGGCGATGGTGAGCGTACTGGCGGCATCCGCCTTCTTGCCGCCCACCGTCCTGGCGAGCTGATCGGCGAGACCGTCCTCGATCGCCTTCAACAGATCGATGCGCGCGGTGCTGGCATCGAACCATGTCTTGCTGTCCAGCCCCTTGAAATCGCCGGCGAGGCCCCCCTGCTCGATGGTTTTTCGCATCGCGTCGACGCGCTCGATGACGGGGCCGGACATGCTGCGCGAAAACAGCGCCAGCGCCTGCGGCGTCGCCGAGGCGCGGAAGGCAGCGAAAAAGCCCTCCTGCCCCGCGGCAAGGCCGATGCCGCGTGAAAAGGCCGGCAGCTCGAACTTGCCGGCGGCGATGGCGCCGGCATTGAGCGCGCGCTCCTGCCCCGCCCGCTCCTTGCCTTCGATCAGATTGGCATAGGCGGAGATCGCCTTGGAAATATCGTCATCGCTGCTGAGTTTCGCGATGCCGGTGATGACGGCGATCTGCCTTGCGATCGTCTCGGTCAGGCGACCGACGGCGGCGGGCGGCGCGAGCGCGAGAGTGTCGACTTCGCTGCGCAACGCATCGAGCTTGCCGATCACATCACTGGCGCGATCGGCGGCGGCCGCGAGATCGCTCGCCGATGCGCGCTTGAGTTCATCGAGTGCAGGCATGGCGACGACGCGTTCTGCGTCGGTGCGCTTGCGCTGCTCCGGCAGCTCGCTGCGCATCTGCGCGCCCTTGCTGTTGAGGAAGGCGGAGGTCATGCCGCGTTCCTTCTGCAATTCATGCACGAGGCGGCTGAGTTTGGTGACGCCCGCGGCGACCGGCGCGAGCCGGTCCATCTCGGCATAGACGCTCGCCTTGCTGTCGATTTCATAGGCCGCCAGCGCGGCAACGATGATCAGGGGAAGAATGGCGGACAGAGCAATGCGGTAAAGGATCTTGGTATGCTTCAACATGGTCACCCTCAGCTGTGACACACGTTTTACGGGAATATTCGTAAATGAACCACCGGACCAAAGTGACCAAAGTTTGGTCACTCCATCAGCAGTGCAACACGGCCAATTGCCTTTCGATCAGTCAGCAAGCGCATCGCTTGTGCAACGTCGGCAAGCGGTAACCTATGCGAAACGTTCGGTCGGATCTTGCCGGATTCGGCCCATACGAACAGTGTCTTCAACCGCTCTTGCCCGATCTTCGGATCGCGCCGCGCGGCTTCGCCGGCGCGCACGCCCAGCACGCTGGCGCCCTTGATGAGGACGAGATTCGTCTTCGCAACGCCGATGCCGCCGGTGAAGCCGATCACCAGCAGGCGCGCGCCCCAGTTGATGCAGCGCAGACTCTGTTCAAAAATGTCGCCGCCGACAGGATCGAACACGACGTCCGCGCCCTTGCCATCGGTGATGCGCTTGACGGCGTCCTTGAAGGGCTCGGCGCCATAGAGAATGCCGTGATCGGCGCCGCGCGCCCTGGCGACGGCGAGCTTCTCCTCGGAGGATGCCGCAGCGATGACGGTGGCACCGAGCAGCTTGCCGATCTCGACGGCTGCGAGGCCGACACCACCACCGGCGCCATGCACCAGCAGCACCTCGCCTGCCTTGACCTGCCCGCGATCCACCAGCGCGTGATGCGCGGTGCCGTGGGCGGCAAGGAAAGTCGCGCCCTCCGCATAGTCGAAGGTGGAGGGCAGCAGCGTGAGCTGCGAGGGCGCGACGACGACTTCCTCGGCATAGCCGCCGAAGCGCAGCTTGACGATGACGCGGTCGCCAGGCTTGAAGCCCGTCACGTCGTCAGCGATCTCGCTGATGTCGCCGGCGGCTTCCATGCCCGGCGTGAACGGCAGCTCCGGCTTGAGCTGATATTCGCCCGCCGCCATCAGGATATCGGGAAAATTGATCCCGGCGGCACGAATGCGGACACGGACCTGGCCGGGCTTCAGCACTTGCGACGGGAAATCTTCAAGGCGCAGGGTTTCGGGCGCCCCGAGGGCGCGGCAGACGATCGCCTTCGGCATCAGGCAGCACTCCGGCGCCGCAGCGCTTCGCGGATCAGCGGCATCCGGTCATTGCCGAAATACATGTCGGTCTTGTCGAGATAGATGGTCGGCGAACCGAAACCACCACGGGCCATTACTTCATCGGTGTTGATCTTGAGCTGGTCCTTGATCTCCTGCTCGCTGATCCCGGCGAAGAACGCTGCGGGATCGACACCGGTGCGCTGGCACACCTCCGTCAGCACGTCGTCCTTCGAGATGTCCTGATCCTCGCCCCAGTAGATTTCAAAGACGGTGCGGGCAAACGGCACCATCATCTCCGGCAGCTCGCGCAGCAGCCAGATGCAGCCCCGCATGGCCTTGACGCTGTTCACCGGAAACACCGTCGGCGGCATCTTGATGGCGAGACCTGAAGAACGCGCCCAGTCGCCCAGATCCTTCTTCATGTAGCGCGCCTTGGCCGGTACCGGTGTCTCGCGCGATTGATAGGCGGATGGATTGATCGTGTTGAAGATGCCGCCCACCAGGATCGGGCGCCAGGCGATGTCGACATTGACCTCCTTCGCCAACGGCTGGATGTTGTGGAAGGCGAGATAGGTCCAGGGACTGGAGCAGTCGAAGAAGAATTCGATCATCGGGTGTTTCCTCTGGTTTGTTTCTTTTTCGTTTTGCTCTCCTGTTGTCATCACCCGCGAAAGCGGGTGACGACAAGAGAGCCTTATTGCTGCTGTTGCGCATGCGCCGGCGCATCGACGCCGAACATGATCTTCCTTGCCTGCTCATCCATCGGCTTGCGCTCCGCCTTGCCGACGGCGAGGCCGGCCTGCACCTGCGGCCGGGCACGGAGCAGTGCGTACCAGCGCTTCACGTTCGGAAAGTCATCCAGCGTCAGGCCCTGCGCCTTGTGGGTCATGATCCACGGGAAGCAGGCCATGTCGGCGATGGAATAGTCGCCGGCGATGTAGGCACGGCCATCGGCAAGATGCGCATCGAGCACGCCATAGAGGCGCTTCGCCTCGCGGGTGTAGCGATCGATGGCATAAGGAATCTTTTCGGGAGCGTAGAGCAGGAAATGGCCGTTCTGGCCGAGCATCGGGCCGAGCCCGCCCATCTGCCACATCACCCATTGCATCACATTGAAGCGGCCGCGTTGATCGGACGGCATGAAGCGGCCGGACTTTTCGGCGAGATAGATCAGGATCGCGCCGCTCTCGAACATGGAGATGGGCTCGCCGCCATCGGCCGGCGCACGATCGACGATGGCCGGCATCCGGCCGTTGGGGGAGAGTTTGAGGAATTCCGGCTGGTGCTGGTCGCCGCGGCCGAGCTGCATCGGCACCACCGTGTAAGGCAGGCCGCATTCCTCCAGCATGATGGTGATCTTCCAGCCGTTCGGCGTCGGCGCGTAATGCAGGTCGATCATCGGTTTCCTCACGCTGTTTTGCGCGATTCTAGCCCTCGCCCACCGATGCGCAATCCCATATACGCGGAGGCCGGAACATGGCAGACAGGCGGCCACAATGAACAATTCCGGGGAGCGAACAATGCTGTTTCCAACCACCATCGCCGGCTCGCTGCCGAAGCCCGAATGGCTCGCGGAGCCCAATAAATTGTGGCCAACCTGGCGTGCCCAGGGCGAGGACCTGCAGCGCGCCAAGCGCGACGCCACGCTGCTGGCGGTGAAGGTGCAGGAAGACGCAGGCATCGACATCGTCACCGATGGCGAACTGGCGCGGCAGCACTTTGTCCATGGCTTCCTCGAAAAGGTCGAGGGCATCGACTTCAAGAACAAGGTCGAGATGGGCATCCGCAATGATCGCTACAAGGCGATGGTGCCGCAGGTGATCGCGCCGCTGCAGCTCAAGGGCCGCGTGCATGATGTCGAAGCGCAGGTGGTGCGGGCGCATACCAGGAACAAGTTCAAGTTCACCCTGCCCGGCCCGATGACCATCATCGATACGCTGTCGAACAGCCATTACAGCGACCGCGTCGAGATGGCGTTTGCGTTTGCCGAGCTGCTCAATCAGGAAGCGCTGGCCCTGCAGGCCGATGGCGTCGACATGATCCAGTTCGACGAACCGGCCTTCAACGTCTTCATGAAGGATGCCGCCGATTGGGGCGTGAAGGCGCTGGAGCGCGCTGCACAGGGACTGACCTGCGCTACCGCCGTCCACATCTGCTACGGCTATGGCATCAAGGCCAATACGGACTGGAAGGAAACCCTGGGTGGCGAATGGCGGCAATATGAGGAGATTTTCCCGGCCATCGATGCCTCGCCGATCCAGCAGGTCGCCATCGAATGCCGCAATTCGCGGGTGCCGCTGGAACTGCTCGGTCTGCTGAAGAACAAGGTGGTTCAGGCGGGCGTCATCGATGTCGCCAGCGATGCGGTGGAGACGCCAGAGGATGTGGTCGCTACCATCGAGGCGGTCATGAAGCATGTGCCGAAGGAGCGCATCGTCGCCACGACCAATTGCGGCATGGCGCCGATGCAGCGGGATATTTCGGAAGCGAAGCTGCGGGCGCTCGGTGCGGGCGCCAAGCTGGCAAGAGAGAGGTTGAGGTAAACTCCGCCCCTCATGGTGAGGAGGCGCGAAGCGCCGTCTCGAACCATGAGCTGGCTGAGCTCCGCAGCCATCCTTCGAGACGCGGCCGAAGACGGCCGCTCCTCAGGATGAGGGCCGAGTGCGTGGAGACGCGGTTGGATGGAGTAATGGGCGATAGCCTGCGCGAAAGGCGCGCAGCGTTGATGGTGGAGTCAGCAATTGGGCATCACGTAGAGCGCCATCGATCTCCGCGTAGCCCGCGAACGACCACCGCCACACACGCCCTTGCGCGACCAGATAGCTCTCACCGCCCGCATCGACCATCGCGCCATCCGGGAGTGCCGTGATCGTCCCCTCAAGCGGATGCAAACGCTTTGCTCGCCCCTCCAGCCGCTCGCGATGCAACACCGCATCCATCTCCGGCGCACGGATCGCACTCACGCCATTGCCCTGCTCCCACGCCGCACGAAAACGATTGGCATCGTCGCGTCGGCAGTAGAAGCACGGCCGATGGCCGGCGGCGAAGGATGTGGCCTCATCGAGGAAGAACAGTTCGGTCCAGCTGCGCGTCGCCATGACATCGCGGCGGCGGCCGCGGAATTCGCAGACGCAGGTGATCCAGGCTGGATTCGACCAGCGTCTGTTCAGGAGTGTTTTGGTGCCGGGATCGTGGATGATGCCGCGATTGCCGGTGAACAGACCGCGCTCGGGCGTGGCGACGATGTCGCCGAAGGGAGTGACGCGGTTCTGAAGGGGCATATGGCGCGTCTCCCTGCACCTTGTCGTCGCCCGGCTTGACCGGGCGATCGAGTAAACACCGGCCTATCGATCAAGCCGCGCCGCCTGTGTTTACTGGATCACCCGCTTTCGCGGGTGATGACATTGGGCGCGTATGGCTGTTAGCGCTACGCCGCCCCATCCCGCATCGGCGGCTGGAACGACAGACCGAGATCCCACGGGAAGAAGATCCACGTATCCTGCGACACCTCGGTGATGAACGTATCCACCAGCGGGCGGCCCATGGGCTTTGCATAGACGGTCGCAAAATGCGCGTCGGGCAGCATGTCGCGCACCATGCGCGCGGTCTTGCCGGTGTCGACGAGATCGTCGACGATCAACAGACCCTTGCCGGTGCCGTTGCCGAGCTTCGTCGTGGCATCGGAGACGCCCTTCAGCACCTGCAATTCACCGCGCTTGTTGTGGTCGTAGCTCGCGATACAGACCGTATCGATGACGCGCACGCCGAGTTCGCGTGCCACGATAGCCGCCGGCACAAGGCCGCCGCGGGTGATCGCCACGATCGCTGCAAAAGGTCCCGCGCTGTTGAGCCGCCAGGTCAGTGCGCGGCAGTCGCGATGGAACTGATCCCACGACACCGGAAACGCCTTGCCGGCGCGCTCCTGCGCGCTCAGCTCCGGATGATCTGCCATGTCTTACTCCTTAGAAAAAACGGCCCGCCTGTTACTTCGTGGCGGCGAGCCCCGCAAGCATCTCCTTCACCGCATCCATCGCGGCGTCGAGCTTGGCCTGGTCGCGCGAGCGCACCACGAGATTGGTGTTCGGCTTGCCCGCCTCATCCATGAACGGATAGCTGCCGATGAACGTATCGGGATGCGCCAGCGCGATCTCGCGCAGCGGACCGCCGACATCGCCCTCACGTGCGTTCGCCTTTACGGTGTCGGACAGCATGCGCACGCCGGATTTCAGCTTCGGCGCCACGATGTCCATCATCGCCTGCATGATGCTGGGGACGCCGGCCATCACGATGACATTCTCGATCTTGAAGCCCGGCGCGAGGATGGTCGCGCTCTGGATCAGATCGGCACCATCGGGAATGCGCGCCATCCGCAGACGCGCCTCGTTGAGGTCCGCGCCAAAACGCTCCTGGAAACGCGCCACCACTTCCGGGTGATGATCGATGCTGACCCCGAAGGCCTTTGCCACCGCATCCGCGGTGATGTCGTCATGGGTCGGCCCGATGCCGCCCGTGGTAAAAACGTAGTCGTAGCGCTTCCGCAGGGCATCGAGCGCGGCGACGATATCCGCCTCGTCGTCGGAGACAACGCGGACCTCCTTGAGGTCGATGCCGATATTGGTGAGGTATTCGGCGATATAGCCGATGTTCTTGTCCTTGGTCCGGCCGGACAGAATCTCGTCGCCGATCACCAGAATGGACGCCGTCACGATCTCGGTCATGTCTCACTTCCTCGCCTTTATCGGGACCATGAGCGGAGGCGGCCCCGATGTCATCCGGTTATGCCGCTCAAACGTGCAGCGTCCAGCCAATTTTTCAGGCAGCCGGATGGCATCCCCTACGAATTGCCCGCTCAGAATGCATATCGGGCTGGCCCGGCCCTTGCTACCATCACGTTCAGTCGTGCAATCTTGTACACGGATTCGAACACCAGTCAGGGGACCATGGCACTCGCGTTCGACGAAATGAATGGGCTCGATGGCGCGCTCCGCCCGGCCTATGAGGAACTCTCCCGCTGGCTCGCCGAGACGCCGCCGGACGCACTTGAACATCGCCGCGCAGAGGCCGAGCTGCTGTTTCGCCGCATCGGCATTACCTTCGCCGTCTATGGCGAGGCCGAGTCCACCGAGCGCCTGATCCCATTCGACGTCATTCCCCGCATCATCTCCGGCAAGGAATGGTTACGGCTGGAAGCCGGCCTGAAGCAGCGCACCCGCGCCATCAACATGTTCCTGAAAGACATCTATCACGGCCGCGACATTTTGCGCGCGGGCGTGGTGCCGGACGATCTCGTCTTCCAGAACCCGGTGTTCCGGCCGGAGATGAATGGCCAGGACGTGCCGCACGACGTCTATGTCCATATTGCGGGGATCGACATCGTCCGCACCGATCCCGACGAATTCTATGTGCTCGAGGACAATGCCCGCACGCCCTCCGGCGTCTCCTACATGCTGGAGAACCGCGAGATCATGATGCGGCTGTTTCCCGACCTGTTCGCGCGACATCGCGTAGCACCCGTGGAGAAATATCCGGACGAGCTATTGTCCTGCCTGCGCTCGGTGGCGCCGCGCTCGGCTTCCACCGAACCGACCGTCGCGCTGCTGACGCCCGGCGTCTACAACTCCGCCTTCTACGAGCATTCATTTTTGGCCGACAAGCTCGGCGTCGAGCTGGTCGAGGGCCGCGACCTCATCGTCAAGAACGACGAGGTCTTCATGCGCACCACCGAAGGGCTGAAGCGCGTCGACGTGCTGTATCGCCGGCTCGATGACGACTACATCGATCCCCTCACCTTCCGCCCGGATTCCGCACTCGGGGTGCCCGGCCTGATGTCGGCCTACATGGCCGGCAATATCACGCTGGCCAATGCGGTGGGTACGGGGATCGCCGACGACAAGGCGATGTACAGCTACATGCCAGACATCGTGAAATTCTATCTCGGCGAGGAGCCGATCCTGAAGAACGTGCCGACCTGGCGCTGCCGCGAGGCCGGCGACCTCGCTTATGTGCTCGACAATCTCGGCGACCTCGTCGTCAAGGAAGTGCACGGCTCCGGCGGCTACGGCATGCTGATCGGGCCGGCTGCGACGAAGGCGACGATCGAGGCGTTCCGCGACAAGCTGAAGCGCGAGCCGGAAGGATTTATCGCCCAGCCGACGCTGGCGCTCTCGACCTGCCCGACTTGCACGGCGAGTGGCCTGGCACCCCGGCATGTGGATCTCAGGCCCTTCGTGCTCACCGGCAGCAAGGACATCAATGTCGTCCCCGGCGGCCTCACCCGCGTGGCGCTGCAGGAGGGCTCGCTGGTGGTGAATTCGAGCCAGGGCGGCGGCACGAAGGATACGTGGATTCTGGATGAGTAAACTCCGTCATTGCGAGGAGCCCCTTGGCGACGAAGCAATCCAGGGCCACACGACGAAGAAAGACTGGATTGCTTCGTCGCTGCGCTCCTCGCAATGACGGCCGAGAGTATTTGAGAAAGACCATTATCGCCCATGCTGTCGCGCACCGCTGAAAACCTCTACTGGCTGGCCCGCTATATCGAACGCGCGGAATATCTCGCGCGCACCATCGAGGCGACGCTGCGTGTCACCGCGCTGCCGAGCGCCTATGTCGGCCAGACCAATGAATGGGACTCGGCGCTGCAGACCGCGGGGATGAATTTCGGGTTCCACGCCAAGCACGAGACCGCCGATGAAGAGAGCGTGGTCGAATACATCGCCTTCGCGCCGGACAATCCGTCATCGATCCGCAACTGCATCGAGGCCGCGCGGCTGAATGCACGCTCGGTGCGCACGGCGCTGACCGGCGAGATGTGGGACACCATCAACGGCGCCTGGCTCGAACTGCAGTCGGTCTGGAGCAACGGCACCAAGTCGCGCGAGCAGCTGGCGCGCTTCCTGCGCTTCGTGCAGGAGACCTCGCTGCGTTTCGACGGCTCAGCCTACCGGACCATGCTGCGCAACGATGCCTACTGGTTCTCGCGGCTCGGCCTGCATCTGGAACGCGCCGACAACACCGCGCGCATTCTCGATGTGAAATATCATCTGCTGCTGCCGCAGGACGAGCATGTCGGCGGCCCCCTCGATTACTATCAGTGGACCTCGATCCTGCGCTCGGTCTCGGCGCTGACGGCCTATCACTGGGTCTATCGCGAGACGCTGAAGCCGTGGCTGATCGCGGACCTTCTGATCCTCAACGACACGCTGCCGCGCTCGCTGGCGAGCTGCTACGGTAATCTCGTCCGCAATCTCGACCAGATCGGCGTCGCCTATGGCCGCCAGGGCGCCGCCCAGCGTCATGCCCGCGGTGTCCGCAACAGGCTTGAACACAGCCATATCGACGATATCTTCCAGCGCGGCCTGCATGAATTCATCCAGGAATTCATTGCCGACAACAATCGGCTGGGCGAAATCATCGGCAAGCAGTATTTGATCTGAACATGCGCCTCCGCATCGCCCATTCCACCACCTATCGCTATGAGCCGCCAGCGTCCGGCGTCATCCAGATTCTGCGCATGACGCCCGGCAGTCATGACAGCCAATATGTCGCGGACTGGCAGATCGACGTCTCCACCGACTCGCGGCTCGACAGGCACGAGGATGCGTTCGGCAATGTCACCCATGTGCTGACCCACGGGCCGCTGTCGGACCTCACCATTACGGTGGAAGGGCTGATCGAGACCCAGGACACCGGCGGCGTGCTGCGCGGCACCGACGAGCGTTTCCCGCCCAGCCTGTTCCTGCGCCCCACGGACCTCACAGATGTGACGCCGGCGATGGAGACGTTTGCACGCGAACTGTCGCCGACGGCGGACAGCGATGCGCTCGGCTATCTGCATGCGCTCATGCTCGGCATCAACACGCATATGACCTTCGACACCGATCCAACCAGCAGCGGCACCACCGCCAGCGAGGCCTTCGCCCTGAAGCGCGGCGTATGCCAGGATTACGCGCATATCTTCATCGCCTGCGCGCGGATGGGCGACATCCCGGCCCGCTTCGTCTCCGGCCATTTCTGGCGCGCCGACGGGGCGAATCAGCAGGAGGCCGGCCATGCCTGGGCCGAGGCCCATGTGCCCGGACTCGGCTGGGTCGGGTTCGATCCGGCCAATGCCATCTGCACCACCGACGCCCATGCCCGCATTGCCATCGGCCTCGATTACCTCGGGGCTGCGCCTGTGCGCGGCACCCGCTATGGTGGCGGCATGGAGACGCTGACCGTGGCGGTCCGCGTCGACAAGGTCTCGGACCGCGGCCAGTCGCAGTTCCAGAGCTGATCTCGTAGGGCGGAGTTCCGCTGTTGCCCGGCCCGCCAACCGCGCGTAAGACGCTTTCAGGCTTACGGGATTGAACGATGACTTACTGCTGCGGAATTCTGGTGAAGGACGGTCTGGTGATGATCGCGGACACGCGCACCAATGCCGGCCTCGACAATGTCTCCACCTTCCGCAAGCTGCACATCTTCAACCAGCCCGGCGAGCGCATTCTGGCGATCGCCTCAGCCGGTAATCTCGCCATCAGCCAGTCGGTGATCTCCACCCTCAATGAGGGTCTGGAAAATCCCGAGACGGGCGAGGTCGAGACGTTGATGAATGCGCCGACCATGTTCCAGGCGGCGAAGCGGATCGGCCGGGCGATCCGGCATGTGAGTTCGACCGAAGGCAAGGCGCTGGAAGCGGAAGACATCAATTTCGACGTCTCGTTCCTGTTCGGCGGCCAGATCGCCGGCAACAAGATGCGGCTGTTCATGATCTATCCAGCCGGCAATTTCATCGAATGCACGGTGGACACGCCGTATCTGCAGATCGGCGAACACAAATATGGCAAGCCGGTGCTGGATCGCGCCATGCATTACGATGTCGAATTGTACGAGGCGCTGAAGACCGGCCTGATCTCGATGGATTCGACCATGCGCTCGAATATCGGCGTCGGCCTGCCCATCGACGTGCTGGTGGTGCGCACCGATGTCTGCGATGCCGATCTCAATCACCGCATCGAGGCCGGCGAGCCATACTTCCACGACCTGCGCTCGCGCTGGTCTGCAGCGCTGCGTGCGGCGCACCAGAACATCCCGCGGCCGCCATACAAGAACGTTTGAGCTGTAGGATGGGTAGAGCGCAGGCGCAAAGCGCCGTAGCGAAACCCATCAAGTTCCGGGCTGTACCGTGATGGGTTTCGCTACGCTCTACCCATCCTACAAATGGCGCCCGATGACGCTCACGGATTTGCCTGCCGTCAAAGCCCTCGCCGACACGATCCATCCCGCCTTCCCCGAAAGCGACGCCGTGTTCGCCAATCGCCTCACGCTGCATCCCGGCGGCTGCGAGGTGCTGGACGGCAATGACCGGCTCAAGGGCTATGTGCTGAGCCATCCCTGGCGCGATCGTTCGCCACCGCCGCTCGATGCGGTGCTGGTGCCGGTGGCTGCGCCCACCACCTTTTACATCCACGATCTCGCATTGCTGCCCGAGACCCGCGGCAGTGGTGCCGGCACGGCCATTGTCGGCCTCCTTGCGGCTCGTGCGCGCGCGCAAAACCTCCCCAATATGACTCTTGTTGCCGTCAACAATTCGGTCCACTTTTGGCAGCGGCAGGGCTTTACCGTCACCGATGATCCCGCGCTGGAGGCCAAGCTCGCAAGCTATGGCGATCAGGCGCGCTTCATGACGCGTATGCTCACCTAGAGCATGATCCCGAAAAGTGGATACCGGTTTTCGGATCAGATCATGCTCAAAAAATAGAATCTCAGTTCAAGAACCAGGGAAGAAACCAATGACCGCCAAGATCGCCATCGTCACCGGAGCCGGCACCGGCGTCGGCCGCGCCGCCTCGCTCGCGCTGATGAATACGGGCTTCACCGTCGTGCTCGCCGGCCGCCGACTCGAACTGCTGCAGGAGACGCAGAAGCTCGGCGCCGAAAAGGGCGGCAAGAGCCTGCCCGTCACCGCCGACATGCAGGACCCCGCCTCGATCGCAGCGCTGTTCGCCAAAACCGTGCAGGAATTCGGCCGCCTCGACGTGCTGTTCAACAATGCCGGCATGGGCGCGCCCGCGATCCCGTTCGAGGATCTCGGCCTCGAACAGTGGAAGGCCGTGGTCGATACCAATCTGACGGCACCGTTCCTGTGCACCCAGCACGCCTTCCGCATCATGAAGGACCAGACCCCGCGCGGCGGTCGCATCATCAATAACGGCTCGATCTCGGCACACGCACCGCGCCCATTCTCGGCCGCCTATACGTCCACCAAGCACGCCATCACCGGCCTGACAAAAGCCAGTAATCTCGACGGCCGCGCCTATGACATCGCCGTCGGCCAGGTCGATATCGGCAATGCCGCGACCCCCATGACCGACCGCATGGTCAATGGCCCCGGCGTGTTGCAGCCCGACGGCACCTCGCGCCAGGAGCCGCGCATGGACTCCAAGGCGGTGGGCGATGCCGTGGCCTATATGGCCGGCCTGCCGCTGGATGCGAATGTGCTGACCATGACGGTGATGGCCACGAAGATGCCGTTCGTGGGACGGGGGTAATTCCAGCTTCCGGTCGAATCGGAGGTGACGAGACAGGAGAAACAGATGGTGACGTTCACGAAGTTCGATGCAGCGGACCACCTCGACTCGCCAGAAGCGATCGCTTTCTACCTGACGGATGCATTTGAAACCGACGATTCCGACTCGATCAAGCTCGCCCTTGGCACCGTTGCACGGACCAAGGGCGTAGCCGTCGCAGCAGAGACCGCCGGACTGTCGCCCGACGATCTCAACAGATTTATACAACGCCAGTCGCCCCAGGAATTCGATAAGGTGCGCAAACTTCTTGGGGCAGCGGGCGTCAAGCTCGTCGCTAAACCGATCCAGGATACCGAAGCGACATGACAACTGAATTCCCCGTCATTGCGAGGAGCGAAGCGACGAAGCAATCCAGAGCCACACAAAGATGGACTGGATTGCTTCGTCGCAAGGGCTCCTGGCAATGACGGCTTGATCGGCACCGACATTGCATGACCCTGCCCGCCGCGGCATCATTGCCGCGGTTTCGGGGGATATATGCTTCAGCTTCAGTCGGCGTTTGGGATTTTCGCTCTGCTTGGCCTTGCCTGGCTGTGCGGTGAAAATCGCAGCAAGGTGTCATTGCGCAAGGCCTTGATCGGGCTCGTCGTCACGATCGCCACGGCCGTCATTCTCCTGAAGCTGCCCATCGTCACCCGCGCATTCGGCGCGATCAATGATGCGGTCTCGACCATCGCGGCAGCCTCGCGCGCCGGCACATCCTTCGTGTTCGGCTATCTCGGCGGCGGCGCGCTGCCGTTCGACCTCAAGGCGCCCGGTGCCGATTTCGTGCTGGCGCTGCAGGCTCTGCCGGTCGTGCTCGTCATCAGCGTGCTGACGACGCTGCTATTCTACTGGCGCATCCTGCCGCCGATCGTCCGCGGCATGGCGTGGCTGCTCGAGCGCACGCTCGGAATCGGCGGCGCTGTCGGCCTCTCCACGGCCGCAAACATCTTTCTCGGCATGGTGGAGGCGCCGCTCTTCATCCGCCCCTATATCGCGCAGCTCACCCGCAGCGAGCTGTTCCTCGTCATGACCGGCGGCATGGCGGGGATTGCCGGCACGGTGCTGGTGCTCTACGCCACCTTCATGGCGCCGCTGCTGCCGGATGCCTCGGCGCATTTCGTCATCGCCTCGGTGCTGTCCGCGCCGGCGGCGATCCTGGTCAGCTTGATCATGGTGCCGGAAACCGAAAACCGCAGCACCGGCGGCCTGCTGGCCAGTCCGCCCTCGCCCGCCAGCAGCACCATGGATGCCATCGTCAAGGGTACAACGGCCGGCATCGAACTGCTGGTCAATATCGTCGCGCTGCTGCTGGTCTTTGTGGCGCTGATGTATCTGATGAATGCGCTCCTGATGCTGTTTCCGACCATGGGCGGCACGCCGCTCACCGGCCAGCGCATCGTCGGCTATGTCATGGCGCCGATCTGCTGGCTGATGGGCCTGCCCTGGGACCAGGCGCTCACGGCGGGATCATTGATGGGCGTGAAGACGATCCTCAACGAGCTGATCGCCTATGTGCAGCTCGCAAAACTCGGCCCGGAGATGCTCGATCAACGCTCGCGCCTCATCATGCTCTATGCGCTATGCGGCTTCGCCAATTTCGCCAGCCTCGGCATCATGATCGGCGGTCTCGGCACCATGGCGCCCGAACGGCGCGACGAGATCAATGCACTTGGACTGAAGTCGATCCTGTCGGGAACGCTGACGACCTGCCTGATGGGAGCGATCGTCGGCGTGCTCGTCTGACAGGCGATTGCCTTCGGCAGAACCGCCCGATTCAGAGTTGTTCGTTTCGTGCGACAACTTTTCCTTGCAAAAAACGCGATTTTCCGCGGGATTTTGCAGCTTCCATCAAACTGTAATCCCCCTGTCAAATATCTCGCCTAACGGTGCCGCCATCGACGCACGCAATGTTGATGGAGTTGCACGATGGCGAAGATCGAACTCAGCGGCATCCGCAAGACGTTCGAAGGCAACGAGATCCTGAAAGGGATCGACCTCGCCATCGACGATGGTGAGTTCATCGCGCTGATCGGTCCGTCCGGCTGCGGCAAGTCCACGCTGTTGCGCATCATCGCCGGTCTGGAAACGCAGGACTCCGGCCATGTGCGCATCGACGGCGCCGCCGTCGATGGCATCAGGCCGAGCGCGCGCAATCTCGCAATGGTGTTCCAGTCCTACGCGCTGTATCCGCATCTGTCGGTCTATGACAACATCGCGGTGCCGCTGCGCATGCGCCGGCTCTCGGCGCTGCAGCGTTTCCCCCTGCTCGGCCAGCTGTTTCCCGAGCGTCACCGCATCGAGCGCAGCATTCGCGACGATGTCGAGCGCGTCGCGGCACAGCTCGAAATCACGCCGCTGCTGAAGCGCAAGCCGGGACAGCTCTCCGGCGGCCAGCGCCAGCGCGTCGCGGTCGGCCGCTCCATCGTGCGCGAGCCCGTCGGCTTCCTGTTCGACGAACCGCTGTCAAATCTCGACGCCAAGCTGCGCGTGCATATGCGCGCCGAGATCGCGCAGCTGCATCGGCAGATGCAGAGCACCTTCATCTATGTCACGCATGATCAGGCCGAGGCCATGACCATGTCGAGCCGCATCGCAGTGATGATCGAGGGGCGCATCGTGCAGATCGGCACGCCCGCCGATGTCTACGAGAATCCGCGCGACCTGCGCGTCGCCGAATTCGTCGGCAGTCCGAAGATCAATTTGCTGCCGGGCGCCATCGGCAGCGATGGCACGCTCGCCGCCATCGGCCAGATGCTCGGCCTTGCCACATCCGCACCTGCCGGCCGCTGCTCCATCGGCGTGCGCCCCGAGCGCATCCGGCTCGGCGATGGCAGCTTTGCTGGCGATGTCGTGCATATCGAAAATCTCGGCGCCGAGGCCTTCATCCATATTCGCCACGACGGCATCCCTCTGCCCGTGGTCGTGCGCGTCGATCATGATCGCCCGCTGCCAGCCATCGGCAGCCGGGTCGCCTTCTCCTTCATGCCCGATGCCGTTCGCGCCTTCGATGCGCAGGGCCGCCGGATCGACACGCGGCTGCAGGCGCGCCGCGAGCAGCTGCTGGAGGTGGCCCTTGGTTGACCTCACTGCATCCCCTTCGACCATCCCCGACAGCCGTGCGACCACGGCGCCGAAGTCGCAGCGCGTCGGCCGCGGCGGCGCCGCGCTGGCGATGTCGACCCCGGCCATCGTGCTGATGCTGCTGATGCTGATCGGCCCGCTCTGCGCGGTGATCGCACTGTCCTTCACGGACTACCAGCTCGGGGCGCCCTCGCTCGCCTGGATCGGCCTCGCCAATTACCAGGAGATGCTGGACGACCGCGTATTCTGGATCGCGCTCACCAACACCGTCGTCTATGTGGCCATCGTGGTGCCGCTCGCCGTCGCGCTTGGCCTCGGCGTCGCGCTGCTGATCGAGAGCGGCAGCAGCCTGCGCAGCTGGTATCGCACCATCTATTTTCTGCCCGTGATGGCCACGCTGATCGCCATGTCGATCGTGTGGGAGTTCATGCTGCATCCGCAGTTCGGCCTGATCAATGCACTGCTCGCGAGCATGGGTCTCGAAGGCTATAGCTGGCTGCAGGATCGCCGCACCGCGCTCTATGCACTCTGCGCCATCGGCATCTGGCAGGCGCTCGGCTTCAACATGGTGCTGTTCCTCGCCGGCCTGATGTCGATCCCGCGCCATCTCTACGATGCCGCCGAAGTCGACGGTGCCGCCAGCTCCTGGGATAAATTTCGCCTCGTCACCTGGCCGATGCTCGGGCCGACCACGCTGTTCGTCGTGGTCATCACCAGCATCCGCGGCTTCCAGGTATTCGACACCGTGCATGTCCTCACCAAGGGCGGCCCGTCGAAATCCACCGAAGTGCTGATCCATCGCATGTATGTCGAGGGGTTCGAGTTCTTCCGCTCCGGCTATGGCGCAGCGCTCACCGTCGTGTTCCTCGCTTTCGTTCTCCTGCTCACCCTCATCAAGGCGCAACTCGCCAGCCGCCGGGTGCATTACACATGACAACATCATTCATGACAAAGCCCCGCGCGCTCGCCTGGCCTGTCATCCGCCACAGCCTGCTGCTGTTCGGCGCGATGCTGATGCTGCTGCCCTTCGTGTGGATGATCTCGACGGCCTCGAAGCCACAGACCGAGATCTACACCACCGACATCCACCTCATCCCCCACACTTTTGCGCTGTGGGACAATCTGCGAACGGCCTTCGCCAAGGCCGATCTCGTCCGCTTCCTCATCAATGGCGTCATCGTCACCATCGCGATCTTCGTGCTGCAGGTTCTGGTGGCACTGCCCGCTGCCTATGCGCTGGCAAAACTGCGCTTCGTCGGCCGCGACGTGCTGTTCGCGCTGGTGCTGTTCTGCATCCTGATCCCGCCGCAGGCCACCGCGATCCCGGTCTTCCTGCTGCTGCATCATCTCGGCATTCTCGACACCTATGCCGCGATGATGGTGCCCTTCACCATCTCCGCCTTCGGCATCTTCCTGATGCGGCAGTTCTTCAAGAGCGTGCCCGACGATCTCATCGACGCCGCACGGATGGACGGGATCAGCGAATTCGGCATCGTCTGGCGCCTGATGCTGCCGACCGCGATCCCGGCCCTCACCGCTTTCGGCATCTTCTCGGTGGTGGCGCACTGGAACGACTATTTCTGGCCGCTGATCGTGCTCACCAGCGAGCATCTGCGCACCCCGCCACTCGCTGTCGCCGCTTTCCGCAACGAGGAAGCGGGCACCAATTACGGGCCGCTGATGGCTGCCACCATCGTCATCATCGCGCCGCTCGTGGTCGCGTTCCTGCTCGCCCAGCGCCGCTTCATCGAAGGCATCACGCTGACCGGCATCAAGTAGTCCACTTTACTGCCCACCCCCGACAGGAGACCTCCCATGCTGATGAGATCGACCCTCGCGGCTCTCGCTTTGCTCACCGGCGTTGCCGGCGCGCAGGCGCAGACCAAGACCGAAGTCGTGCTGCAATATCCCTTCCCTGAACTGTTCGCGGAAACCCACAAGCAGATCGCCGAGGAATTCGCCAAGGTCCGCCCGGACATCAAGGTGACCATGCGCGCGCCTTACGAATCCTACGAAGACGCCACCCAGCGCGTGCTGCGCGAGGCCGTCACCAATCAGGTGCCGGACGTCACCTTCCAGGGCCTGAACCGCATCCGCGTGCTGGTCGACAAGAACATTCCTGCTGCACTCGACGAATACATCGCCGCCGAGAAGGATTTCGACAAGCAGGGCTTCCACCAGGCGATGTATGACATCGGCACCACGAGCGGCAAGGTCTATGCCCTGCCCTTCGCGATCTCGCTGCCGGTCGTCTACATCAACACCGATCTCGCCAGGAAGGCCGGCGCTGACATCGACAACCTGCCGACCACCTGGGACGGCCTGTTCGACCTCGCCAAGAAGATCAAGGCGACGACGCCTGGCGCCAACGGCATGACCTATGCCTGGGACATCACCGGCAACTGGCTGTGGCAGGCCCCGGTGTTCGCCCGCGGCGGCACCATGCTGAATGCGGACGAGACCAAGGTCGCCTTCAACGGCCCCGAGGGTCAGGCCGCGATCCGCACCATCGCCCGCGTCGTCACCGACGGCGGCATGCCGAATTTCGACCAGCCCGCCAGCCGCGCCGCCTTCGCCGCCGGCAAGACCGGCATCCATATCACCTCGACGTCGGATCTGAACAAGATCACCCAGATGATCGGCGACAAGTTCGTGCTGAAGACGCACACCTTCCCCGATGTGATCGCACCGAATGGCCGCCTGCCCGCCGGCGGCAATGTCGTGATGATCACCGCCAAGGACAAGGCCAAGCGCGACGCGTCCTGGGAAGTCGTCAAGTTCTGGACCGGCCCGAAGGGCGCGGCGATCATGGCGGAAACCACCGGCTACATGCCGCCGAACAAGGTCGCCAACGACACCTATCTGAAGGACTTCTACGTCAAGAACCCGAATAACTTCACCGCCGTGAAGCAGCTGCCGCTGCTCACCAAGTGGTACGCGTTCCCCGGGGACAACGGCCTGAAGATCACCGACGTGCTGAAGGATCACCTCAATAGCATCATCTCCGGTGCGCGCACCAAGGAGCCCGATGCGGTGCTCGCCGACATGACTTCGGACGTGCAGAAGCTGCTGCCGAAGTCGGTCGGCGCTGCGAAGTAATCCTCGCGACATCGATCGCGGAGCGCCACCGCGCTCCGCGATCCCCTTACGACGAAAGCGGCGTCATGAAACTGATCCATCTGAGCGACATCCATCTCACCACGCCCGGCAAGACCATCGGCGGCCGCGATCCCCGCGCCAATTTCGAGCGCGCTCTCGCACATGTGCTGCGCGACCACGCCGATGCCGAATTGATGGTGATCACCGGCGACCTCTCGGACTGGGCCGACCGCGCCGACTATGAGTGGCTGAAGACGCGGCTGCAGGAATTCCCCCTGCCCGTTCGACTCTGCATCGGCAATCACGATGACCGCGCGACCTTTCTCGGCGTGTTCCCGGAATGTAATGAAGGCGGCTTCGCGCAAGGCGTGAAGGACATCGCCGCCGGCCGCTGCCTGTTCCTCGATACATGGGGACCGCAGAGCCATGCGGGCTTCTATTGCGAAGCCCGTCAGCAATGGCTGGAGCAACAGCTTTCGGAAAGCGACGGCCCCTTCTTCCTGTTCATGCACCACAATCCGGTCCCGACCCATCTCGGCCCGATGGACGCCATCGGCCTCCTCGATGACGTCGCCTTCCGCCGCATCGTCGGCCGCCACCGCGGCAAGATCCGTCACATCTTCTTCGGCCACTGCCATCTGCCCATGGCCGGCTCCACCGCGGGCGTGCCGACCACGTCCCTGCGTGGCACCAATCACGCGAGCTTCGTCAGCTTCGCCGAGGCCGAATTCCTGCTCGGTTCCGACCTGCCGGAATCCTACGGCGTCGCCTTCATCGGTGAGGACTATGTCACCGTGCACATGATCGAGTTCGGCTATCAGGGCGAGATCCGATCGGGCGGCTCGCCGGACTACAAGGCGTGGGACCGGGAGACCATGCAACGATGAAATTCGTCATCCTCTCCGACACGCATTTCGTCCCTGCCGGCCGCAAGCTCTACGGGCTCGATCCCGCTGCACGCCTGGCCATCGCGGTGGACAAGATCAACGCGACGCATCGCGATATCGCTTTCGTCATCGTTACCGGCGATCTCGCCCATTGGGGCGAGCAAGGCGCCTATGAAAGCCTCGCGGCGCAGCTTGGCCGACTCGACGCACCGGTCATCACGATGCTCGGCAATCACGACAAGCGCGACGCGTTTCGCGCCGTTTTCCCGCAGGCCGATCGTGATGATCATGGCTTCGTGCAGAGCGTCCGTGTCATGGATGCCGCGACCATCGTGACGCTGGATACGCTGAACGAGGATACGCCGGATCACGCCGGCATCCTCTGCGACGCACGCCTGACATTTCTGGAAGAGACCCTCGCCTCGGCGCCGACCGACAGGCCGCTGCTGCTGTTCCAGCACCATCCGCCGTTCGACAGCGGCTTGCGCTACATGGACACGATCAAGCTCGCCAATGGTGAAGCCGAATGGGACGTGATCGCCCGCACGCGAAAGCCGGACTACCTGTTCATGGGGCATCTGCATCGCCCCATCGCGGGCAGCTGGCGCGGCATCCCGTTCCATATCCAGCGCGCGCTGACGCATCAGGTCGCGTTCGACTTCGAGGCGGAGAGCCATATTCCCGGTTCGCATGAAGCGCCGGATTATGCGTTCGTGACTGTGGCGGATGGCGATGTGATCGTCCACCAGTGCCCGTTCCTGTATGACGGGCCGCGCTTCTCGCTGCATGATGCGGAAGCGCAGGCGGCACAGTCGATGGAAGACCTATCGGACGTGCTTAGCCGTAGGGCGGATGAGGCGAAGCCGTAATCCGCCGGCCGAATACATCGTGGAAATTCCGCGGCGGATTGCGCTTCGCTGATCCGCCCTGCGGGATGGCACGTTACGCCTTCACTTCCACCGTCCGGAATTCTGCCGGCAGGATCACCTCGAGCAATTCGCAATTGTCCGAGTAATCGCGGATAAAGTGCCTGATGCGCGGCGGCTGGGTCCAGCATGAGCCCTGCCGCATGGTCTGTTCGCCGACGCCGTCCATATAGGTCTTCACCCAGCCGTTCAGCACATAGACCAGCTGAAACTCGGCATCGTGATAATGCAGCTTGGAGACTTCCTTCGGATCGCACGGACCGATGAGCCGGATCACATGCGCCTGCGCGACGCCGCCGCTCGCATCGGCCACACCAAGATCACGATATTTTGCGTAAGCGCGCAGCCCGGTCGCAAAGTCCTCTTCGCGATAGTGGCTGATGGCCGGGCGCTGCTTGAGTCGCCTACCAGACACAGACGCTGCGACACTTTTCTTTGCTGCAGCTCTCGCAGGCCTGGTCGGCGCTGCCTTCCTGGCAACCTTCACCGCACCGGCCTTGCGCGCGGAAGCCTGTGCTACAGGCTTTTTCGTGGTTTTG